>ERZ1643249.392-NODE-392-length-51332-cov-6.609786_pt1 | contig 51332 bp, 43 predicted proteins | sample MGYA00579263_ERZ1643249 | MGnify/ENA primary metagenome ERZ1643249 (study PRJEB29033, sample SAMEA4952264) | chicken gut metagenome | biome: Broiler Chicken; feature: Gastrointestinal Tract; material: Caecum | place: Ireland | collected 2018 | study: Broiler...
ATCAGCCGCCGGTGTGGAGGCTACAGAAAAACCATTCAGAAGCTGGGGAGATACCAGCGTCAGTCCAAGGATAATACCGAGAATCTGGGTCGTACCCATTTTCTTTGTAATAGACCATACAATACCCACCGGGAGCATATGGAAGACTGCTTCCCCGATGAGCCACAGAAACTGATACATACCTGCCCAGAACTGAGAGATATCCGCCAGACTCTGGGTGCCGCCCGCAAAGAAATTAATCTCACCGATGACATTGCGGAAGCCCAGAATCAGACCGCCGCAAATCAGGGCCGGAATCAGCGGAGCAAAGATCTCTCCGAGGGCTCCCATGATTCTCTGAACCGGATTCTGTCCCGTCTTGGCCGCAGCCTTCACTGCGTCCTTGCTGACTCCCTCAATGCCTGCATAAGCGGTAAACTCATTATAAAAAACAGCTACATCATTTCCGATAATAACCTGATACTGTCCTGCCTGCGTAAAGGTTCCCTTCACACTCGGAATGTTTTCAATCGCTTTCTCGTCCGCCTTTTTTGGATCAACGAGAACAAAACGCATACGCGTCATGCAGTGGGATACTGCCTGGATATTCTCCTTTCCGCCGATGAGCTTCAGGAGCTGCTCCACATCATCTCTGTACTTACCCATAAGACCTTTCCTTCCTCTCCTTTATAGTTCCTTTTATATTCGTGCCAGATTTCCCCTGCCCCATTCTGCTGCCTGGCCGGGTACCTGTTTGAACAACTACAGAATAGCACCCTTGTTTAAACATGTCAAGGGGTTTTCTGCAAATTTGTTTAAACATGTTAAAAATTATTCTAAAATTTGTTTAAACATGTTGCTCTTTTTCTGTACAGCCTGTATAATATGACATAACATAACACACCAAAACGAAACAGAAAGAAGGAAACGCGGGATGCCCAAAGCAAAATACGACTCTATTTACAGAGATCTGAAAGAAAAGATCGAGACAGAAAGCTATTCCTACCAGGATCTGCTCCCCTCCGAGCATACGCTGATACAGGAATACGGCTGCTCCAGGAATACTGTGCGCCGGGCTCTGGCGGAACTGGCCTCAGACGGCTATGTACAGCCCATGCAGGGGAAAGGCGTCCGCAATATTTTTCAGCCCGTGGCTCAAACCTCCTTTACAGTAGGCGGCATTGAATCCTTTCTGGAATCTGCCTTCCGCAACCATCAGAAGCCCCGGACGAAGGTTCTGCAGTTCGCCGAACTGGAAACGGGCGAAAAAATCTCCAGAAGGACCGGCTTTCCTGTGGGAACCCAGCTCTACTACCTGCAGCGGCTCCGGTATCTGGATGATGTCCCGCTGATCCTGGATCACAATTACTTTCTGAAAGAACTGATGCCGGGACTGACCCCCGAAATCGCAGAGCATTCCATCTATGAATATCTGGAGCAGACGCTTGGCTTCACTATCTCCACCAGCAAACGGACCATGACCGTGGAGCGGGTCACACAGGTGGACGAAACCTATCTGGATATGAACGACTACAACTGCATGGCTGTCATCTCCAGCCAGACCTTCAACGCCGACGGCATTCAGTTTGAATACACCCAGTCCCGCCACCGCCCGGATCATTTTCAGTTTCAGGACGTGGCAGTCCGGAAAAAGAACAGCTGAGCATTTTTACGGGTGCCGCGCCGGAACCGGCCTTCATTTCCACGCTCAGATACTGAAACCGAGATACCGCGCAAAAAGCCCGCGGTCCGAAGTTCGGACCGCAGGCTTTTTCCTTATAAAAACATATTCCGGAATATGACACCGGTGCAGCGCCGCCGGGACATCCGTTCCCGGTCCCTGCTGCCTAATATAATATACGCATTTCTTCCGCATGGGTGAAGGCCAGATCCATACCCGCCATTCCCATGGCAAACAGGACAAGCAGAATCAGGAGAAATATGGCAGCCCCATCATACACCAGCTTTTCCTCAGCCCTCCGGCTGCTGGCCAGCACCTCAATTCCCAGCGAAATAAAAATCAGAGGCCACAGGCGGAAAATCAATTCGTAATCCAGAGCCGGAAAAATCATCCGAAGAAGGAACAGCGCGCCCATCACAACCAGGATCAGGCCAAAAGTAACAGTTCCCACTCTATGCGTTCGTATCGTCCGTTTCTCTTCCATCCTCTTCTTCCTCCTTTTCATCCAGAAGCTCCCGCTTCTTTCCGCGGATCATCCAGACACCTGCCACGATAATCGCGATGCCAAGCACAGTCTGCGGAAGCCGGTAACTGAGTACAGAAACGAAATCCTGCATAAAATCCGGAATAATATACCAGATCAGATCCAGAAGATTATTCCACAAAATCGAAATGCCGATCAGAATCAGTACCACTGCAGCCAGCTTCCGATAACGGGACACGGTCATTTTATTCCAAAACTCCTTTCCGGAACCATCCAGATGAAACAGGTAATCATCTTCCAGCGCGTAAAACTCTTCGTCATCCATAGCTCTCAAATTGTGCGCATGGAAGAACGCGTAAAACCACACTACGATATCCGCCAATACAAAAATGCTCTGTCCAAAGAAGCCTCCTATAATAAACAGACCGAAAAACAGGCCCATCAGGCTTACTCCCATTTTCATAAAGCCCATGTACATCTCCGCCGCTCCTGGCAGCAGGGAAAAAATAAATGTCCAAAATCCACTTTTTTTCTTTGTCATATCTCTAATCCTCCGTTTGACTGCTTACGTTCATATACCAGTTCATATTATTCAGCATCCGGTTCATGGTCCGCATGCCCTGATTCAGCTTATTGCCAAGAGACTCCTCCTGCTGCACCGTAATTCCTGCGGTACTGCTCATATCCGGTATCTCTTTCGGCACCATCATCACCAGGAACAGCGCCATCACCACGGCCGCCCCTACCTTCAGGCTGTAATAGAGGAACTGAAGCTTTTTCGGAATCTGCCGTGTCTGCACCCGGAGCTGATAATCCAGACTCCTGGAGCGCTCCAGGATTTCCTGTTTCATGTGTGCCGGAGCAGGAATCAGTCCTTCGGCTTCTGCCTGTCGGATCAGCTGTTCTGTATAAGCGTCCAGCTCCTGCTCTGATAAGTTCTCTATCCTTCCGTCTGTCCTCATACGCTTCTCTCCTCCTTCTTTCCGTATTTTTTGCGAAGCATACCCCGCGCTCTGTAAATCTGTGTCTGCACCGTCTTCACATTGCGTTCTCTCTTTTCTGCAATCTCTCCCACATCCATCTCGTAGTAGTAATAGTCCAGTGCGATTTCATCATAGGGCGGTTTCAATTCCTTACATGCTCTGTAAAGCTCATCTCTGACCTCCCGAGCCAGACAGCTCTCCTCCGGCGACTCTGCCGTATCCTCCTGCCAGGAAAACCATTCATCCTCTGTAGGTACACTCCGTCTTCCGGCTGCTTTCAGGTAATCCAGGCACTTGTTCGTGGCTATTCTGCAGATCCATGCCTTTTCATGGCGTCCGTCAAAGGAGGAATATTTTTCATAAGCGGATAGAAATGTTTCCTGAGCCAAATCTTCCGCCGCAAAATAATCGCCCGTCATCTTGAAGCAGATTGAGAACACAAGACTCTGATATCGGTCTATCAGCTCTTCCAGTTTCTCATCCCTGTTAATCTCATCCGCCTCCCCTCCTCACATATTACTTTTCCAGCTCTTGTTTTCTATTTCTTATTTTCTCCTGTTCATCTACTATAACGACAGCCGTTTTCCGATCTCTTCACTTTTTTCAAAAAAATTTGGAGTTTTATATAAGCGGACGGCTTTCGCCTTTCCTTATCCTGTGTTCGGACATTTCACGGACAGCTGTGTGCTCCCTGCCGGACCAAACGTCCGCAGGTATCCCACAGCTGTTCGCGAAAAGCCGGACACTTGGATTTAGGAAAGGCGAAAGCCTGGCCTATGTAAAACTCCAAAGTGTTTTGCGTGTCTTGTACATACAGCTGATACACAATATAGAAACAGCCTACCGCAGAACTCTTTCTTCTTTATCCTGATTCCCGGAGCAGTACAATACTTTCTGTCACTTTCTCCTATCTATCCTACGACAGATGCTTCTCAAATTTTCCTTCAACCGCTACATTCTCCTTGCTTACCAGAAACGCCGACGGATCTACCTGGCGCAGCTTGTGTTTCAAAGCCGAAAGCTCATGTTTGGAGACTACCGTAAAGATAATGTTCGTCTCCTGGTTCGTGTAACCGCCTCTGGCTTCCCAGTAGGTCACGCCTCTGACCAGATCTGTCAGAATATAGGCCATAACCCTCTGCGGCTCCTCCTTGGTAAAGATAAATACCCCTGTGCTGATGTTCTGGGTATGGGTTTTGTCCAGCGCCAGCGCGCTGGCGGCGCTGTAAATGATACAGTAAATGACAACCTTGATATCAAACAGCAGCGCGCAGGCCAGATAAATGCAGCAGTTTATGATCAGGTTCAGCCGCCCTACGCTGAATTCCTGGCGGCGCTTTGTGATGAACATTCCCAGAATATCTGCGCCTCCGCTGCTGCCTCCGCCCCGGAGGGAAATTCCCATACCGGCGCCTGCCAGGATTCCACCCATCAGACTGGCAGTGATGGTATCCTCCACAAGCGGCGCTGCAGGAATCGGAATCAGTGTCAAAAACAGCGTCTGGCTGAAGATGCAGACAACGGTCCGGATAAAAAAGCCCCTGCCTATGGAAAAATAGGCCAGAAAGAACAGAGGAATATTCAGTACAAAGTTAATAATACCCGCTATATCCGTGCCGCCCATGCTGAAGTCTGTGTATCTTATCAAAAGAGTACGCAGAATCTGGCTGATTCCCATGACGCCGCCGCTGTAAAGATCCGCAGGCACGATAAAGGTATTGACGCCCACAGAATAAATAAACATACCAACCACTGCTATCAGAAGCCGGACTACATCCTTTCTTTCAAGCTTCCAGAGCATATCGTCAGCCGATCGGTGCAGCTTTTTCCGCTCTCTGCTCAAAATACCACCTTCCCGCCTTCAAAAGCTCTGATCCTGGCCTGGGCATATACCGGAATTCCCTGGCTTTCCAGCTTTTCTCTCCCCGGCTGGAATGTCTTTTCAATCAGAACGCCGATCCCTGCCACTGTAGCGTGAGCCTTACGGATCAGGCGCACCGCGCCGGTAGCCGCTTCGCCGTTTGCCAGGAAATCATCTACGATCAGCACATGATCGGAATCCGAGATATAATTTTTTGCAAGCGTCAGCCGGTAAGAGGTGTCTTTGGTATAAGATACCACTTCCGTCTGCCAAACCTCTGTGCCGAGATTCTCCGCATTCTGTTTTTTCAGAATTACCAGAGGAACTTCCAGGGCTCTGGCCGTAAAAAGCGCCGGCGCGATTCCAGAGGCCTCTATCGTAAAAACCTTTGTCACTCCCTGCCCCCGGAAGTGCTCTGCCATATCCTTGCCCAGCTCTTCCATAAGGTTCACATCAACCTGATGGCTGACAAAACTGTCCACCTTCAGGATATCGTCTCCCAGCACTTTCCCTTCCTGCAGTATTTTATCTTCCAGCAGCTTCATTTTCTGTCCTGTCCTTTCCCGTCGCAAATCTGTCCCGACTGTCTTCTTATTCTGTCTTATTCTGTCTTATTCCGTTCTAGTCTGCGTTTTCTGCGTCTTCCGCATTTTCCGATTCTGCACTCCCGTCATCTCTGCCCTCCGGCCAGACGATCCTGGGAAGCACCGACTTTACTTCCTCATGAAGGACTACATCCGCCTTCTCATCTGTAAAATGCTTCTGCGCGTGAATGATAATCATGGTCTTTCCATGAAAATACTGTACATATCCATCGCAGAGACCAGAATTGATGGAAGTTCCCAGAAGCAGCAGTACTTCCGCCCTGGAAATCTCTCCTACCGCCTCCGTCATGACCTGATTGTCCACCTGTTCTCCGAACAGCAGCACCTTAGGCCTCACCGGAACCATACACTCCTGACAAAGCGGCACCTTTCGGGAATCGCGCATATATTCCATCGAATACTTTTTTCCGCAGCGCGGGCATTCATTGTCATAGATGGTTCCATGAAGATTCAGTATCTTTTTGCATCCCGCTCTGCCCGGAAGATTATGCACATTGTTGGCGATGCTGCACTGGAGTTTTCCCCGCCTTTCCAGCTCCGCCAGCGCATAAAATCCCTGGCTTGGCTCCAGAGGCGGCATCAGCATGTATTTCCTGTAATAGTTAAAAAACGTCTCTGTGCGGTTTGTATAGAATACAGATGAAAAAATCTCTTCCGGAGAATACCCGTACTCTTTTTCTACCTGATAGGCGATTTCCGGAGCTCTGAGACTCGGCATCCCTGACTCCTTCATCATATCGGTACCGCACATCGCCACCGTATAGCTGCTCTTATCCAAGATGTCACGAATCATTTCATACTCATTCATAGGAAAACCTCCGTGGAAATATGATTTTGACAGCATTCCTGCGCCTCTCCTGTCAACCGCATACTGCCTGCTTTTATTGTGCCATCTTCCGTCATTTATGTCAATATTTTTCCTTTGTTCTTTTCCTGTTTTATCGAATATGCACAAAACCCTTCGACGCGGAAGTCATCTGAAACTCCGCATCGAAGGGTTCCTGTTTTCAGCCGTCCGGGTATCTGCCGATCCGCGTCAGATACGCGCTACGCCTGACTTTCTTGCAGCCTCTGCCACTGCCTCTGCCACTGCTTTTCCGACTCTCGGATCAAAAGCGGCCGGGATGATATAGTCCTCGGACAGCTCGTCCTCAGAAATCAGGTTCGCCAGCGCCTCAGCAGCAGCCATCTTCATCTCATCATTGATATCGCTCGCGCGCACATCGAAAGCTCCGCGGAAGATTCCCGGGAATGCCAGCACATTGTTAATCTGGTTCGGGAAATCACTGCGGCCTGTGGCAATTACCCGCGCTCCGCCTGCCTTTGCCTCATCGGGATAAATCTCCGGTGTCGGGTTCGCGCATGCAAAGATGATAGCGTCCTTTGCCATGGTCTTTACCATATCTGTGGTCAGGCTGCCCGGAGCGCTCACGCCGATAAACACGTCTGCGCCCTTCACAATGTCGGCCAGGCTTCCATGGATCTTGTCCCGGTTCGTGATCTTTGCCATCTCTTCCTTAATGGGATTCATGCCCTTCTCACGGCCTTCATAGATAGCTCCGGTACGGTCACACAGAGTCACATTCTTAATGCCTGCCGCAATCAGAAGCTTTGTGATGGAAATAGCAGCCGCTCCGGCTCCGTTTACAGCTACCTTAATCTCCTCTTTCTTCTTTCCAACCAGACGAAGCGCGTTGGTCAGACCTGCCAGCGTAATAACAGCCGTTCCATGCTGATCATCATGGAAAATCGGAATATCGCATTTTTCTTTCAGTTTTTTCTCAATCTCAAAGCACCGGGGAGCAGCGATGTCCTCCAGGTTCACGCCGCCGCAGCTTCCGGAAATCAGATAAATCGTATTTACGATCTCATCCACATCCTTGCTCTTGATGCACAGCGGGAAAGCGTCTACATTGCCGAACTCTTTGAACAGCACGCACTTTCCTTCCATAACCGGCATACCGGCTTCCGGTCCGATATCGCCAAGTCCCAGGACAGCGGTACCGTCTGTCACAACCAGACAGGTGTTCCAGCGGTTTGTATATACATAAGATTTGCTGATATCCTTCTGGATTTCCAGACAGGGCTGGGCTACTCCAGGCGTGTAGGCCAGAGACAGGTCTTCCTTAGTCTTTACCGGAACTCTGGACTTGATTTCGATCTTTCCTCTGAACTTCTCATGAAGCTCAAGGCTTCTCTCTGCAACAGTCTTTTCTGCCATTATTATAGCTCTCCTCTCATATTTTCATCTATACCCGCGCTCTCCGGCTCCTCGGCTTTCAAAGGCCGGAAAACACAGGTCTCCGTTTATTCAACTCTTTAATAATAATACATTTTTTCAGTCAGGTAAAGCATTTCTTTTCCCGTAAAACTGTTTTCCTGGTCTTTTTCTGGTCTTTTTTCCAGCCCTCTTTCTGCACTGTTTACTGAAGAAACCTTTTTCAGCAGAACACTCTCTTACCACGAAAGACGAAGTCCCTTCGGATAATGGTTTTTCAGCATTCCTCCGGCCAGTTTCCCCCAGCCCAGAGGATAGCCATCCACAAGTACCAGCGCCCAGCCTTTCTGCGCTTTCCCTGCTCTTTCTTCTTTCTGCCCTTTCTGTATTTCTCCCTGCTTTCCCGAAGGCTGCAGCTCTTCTCCACGGAGATAGGCGCGGATTTCCCCGGAATCCGCCGAATAAGAGAATGCCCGGAGCGCGTCCTCCGCTCTCAGGGCAAGCGCCAGAGCATGAGACGGTTCAAAACGATTCTTTTTTACCATTCCCAGATGAAGACCGGCCCGCAGCACTTTAAGTCCTGCCAGGTTCAGCTCACAGGGCAGCAGAAAGAGCTGGTCTCCAAAAAGAACCGGTATGCCTTCCGGCTGTCCCGCCAAAGTCTCCCGGGCAAATTCCTGATAAAGCTGAATCGCCTCTTTTTCTCTCTGGCCCATCCTGTCCTTTCCGAAACGGTTCCCGGCAGTCCGCCCTCTCTCTGCTTTTTTCCCGGCTCTCTCTTTCTCGTTCCGCTCCGCCCTGGAACCTGATTTTTCCAGCACAGCCAGATAATGTCCCTCCCCTTCCAGGAGGTGGGGCCAGAGCCGGAAGGTATCTCGGATCTGCATGGCAGCCTCTTCCACAGTTCTTCCCTGCCCTTTGCCTCTGTCCTCTTCCTTCTGAACATCTGCCAGAACCTCTGCCGCCCACTCCGGATGTCCGGGCGCAAAGCTTTCGCAGGCTTCCACCTTTTTCACAGCAAATTCGGGATGACGCAGCAGGAAAGCCGCCATGCTTCCTTCGTCCTCCTCCGGCGCAAACGTGCAGGTGGAATATACCAGCACACCTCCCGGACGCAGCATTTCCGCCGCCTGCTCCAGGATACTCTGCTGCCTTTCGGCGCACATCTTCACATTTTCAGGGCTCCACTGGGTGACAGCCTGCTCATCCTTACGGAACATTCCTTCCCCGGAACAGGGGGCGTCCACCACAATCCGGTCAAAAAAACCGGGAAAATGTTCCGCCAGGCGCTCCGGCGTCTCATTGGTCACCACAGCGTTTGTAATCCCCATACGCTCCACGTTAGAGGAAAGGATTTTGGCCCGGGCCGGATGAATCTCATTGGATACCAGCAGGCCCTGCCCTTTCATGGCTGCCGCCAGCTGCGTGGTCTTTCCCCCGGGCGCGGCGCAGAGGTCGAGAATCCTCTCGCCCGGCGCCGCGCCCGCCAAAGCGCCCACCGCCATAGCGCTGGGCTCCTGAATATAGTAAAGCCCCGCCTCATGCCAGGGATGTTTTCCCGGCCTGTCCGCCTCCCCGTAATAGAAACCGCCCGGCGCCCAGGGTACCGGGCGCAGCTCAAAGGGGCTGATCCTCTGAAATTCCTCCGGCGCCAGCTTGCAGGTATTCACACGCAGAGCCTGATAAGGTCTGTGCTCATAGCTCTCCAGAAAGGCGGAATATTCCTTTCCCAAAAGCTCTTTCATTCGATTCTCAAATTCCTTTGGCAGCTTCATGCTCATTTTTCCTCACAGACCTGGAAAATATAGAATTTCAGATAATATGACTCGTCTGCCGCCCAGAGAATCGGATGATCCGGCGCCTGAGTCCGGTATTCCACCTGTCTCAGCCTCCTGTGCACACTTCTGGCAGCCTGCTGCAGAGTCTGGGTGAAAAGCTCATAGGTCATAAAACGAGAACAGGAGCAGGTAGCCAGAAAGCCTCCGTCCCGCACCAGTTTCATACCGCGCATATTGATCTCCCGGTACCCCTTCACCGCATTTTTCACCGAACTCCGGGACTTGGTGAAGGCAGGCGGGTCCAGAATCACTACATCAAAATGTTCCCCTTTTTTCTCCAGCTCCGGCAGAAGATCAAAGACATCGGCGCATTGAAAACGCACCCGATCCTGAAGGCCGTTCAGCTCCGCATTCAGCACGGCCTGATGAACCCCCAGCTCAGAAGCGTCCACGCCCAGCACTTCCCTGGCTCCGGCCAGTCCCGCATTTAGGGCGAAGGAACCTGTGTGGGTGAAGCAGTCCAGCACGCGCGCATTCCTGCAGAGTTTTTGCACAGCCAGCCGGTTATATTTCTGATCCAGGAAAAATCCGGTCTTCTGGCCGTCCTTTACGTCCACCAGATAACGAACACCGTTTTCCGTGATTTCCACGTTCGTATCAAAAGGCTCTCCCAGAAAGCCCTTAACCCTTTCCATGCCCTCTTTTTCCCGTTCCTTCGCATCGCTTCTCTCATAGACGCCGCGGACCCGGATTCCATCCTCCAGAAGCGCTGCTTTCAGTTCCTCCACAATCACTTCTTTCATACGATCCATGCCGAGAGCCAGGGACTGTATCACAAGCACATCTGAAAATTTGTCAGCAACGATTCCCGGCAGAAAATCTGCTTCTCCGAAAATCAGCCTGCAGCTTGCTGTATCCACAGTCCTTTTTCTGTATTCCCAGGCATCGCGCACTCTTTTTCTTAAGAATTCCCGGTCTATCTCCTGATTCGGATTTCTGGTCAGCATCCGCACACGGATCTTGGAATGACGGTTGATGAATCCTTTCCCCAGTCCATAACCGTCAAAGTCATGGACCTGGACAATATCTCCGTCCTCAAAACCTCCCAACACAGACTCTATCTCATTATCATAAATCCAGGCTCCTCCAGCCTTCAGCGACCGGCCCTCACCCTTTTTCAATGTCACTATCGCAGTTTCCAATTTCATTCTCCCTGATTGTTTTTTCTGTTTTCTCTTTTTCTCTTTTCCCGTTTTCCCAGGTCTTTGTATCTGTTTTTCACGCTGCCTGCAGTTTCTTGTTCCGTTATTTGTTCCGTTATTTCTTCAGTTATCCACACCGTTTTTCGCGCAGATGTCAGACAGGCAGCAGCGCTCACAATGGGGCTTCGTTCTTGCAGTACAGACATCCCGCCCATGATAAACCAGTCTGTGGCAGAAATCACTGCCTTCCTCCGGAGGAATCAGCTTCCAAAGGGCCATCTCCACCTTCTTGGGCTCTTTGATATTATCCACCAGTCCCATGCGGTTTACAAGGCGGATACAGTGGGTATCCGTCACAATAGCCGGCTTTCCAAACACATCACCCATAATCAGATTTGCGCTCTTTCTTCCCACACCCGGAAGCTTCAGAAGCTCATCAAAGGTATCCGGCACATTTCCGCCATACTGTTCCATCAAAATCTTCATACAGGCGCTGATATCTCTTGCCTTGCTGTGTCCCAGGCCGCAGGGCTTTACTATAGCCTCAATGTCCCCCACCGGCGCTTCTGCCAGAGATTTCACATCCGGATATTTTTCATACAGCTTTTCTACCACTACATTTACCCTGGCATCGGTACATTGAGCCGCCAGGCGCACGCTGACCAGCAGCTTCCACGCCTGATCATAGTCCAGAGTGCAGTCTGCGTCCGGATATTCTTTCTTCAGTCTTTCTATGATTTCCAACGCAAGTTTTTCTTTTGTCATAACAATTCCTCTTATCCTGATCTGTGTCTGCAGTTTCTTTTCCGTATAGAAGTATAGACTATTTCAACGGGATTGTCACGCGGAAACCTCCGGATTCTCCATATTTCCCATTTCTTTTCCCCCGCTCTTCCCCAGACGGGTCTGACCGGCACATGCGCGATCCATTGACCCGTTGGTTCATTGACTGGCGCATCACTGTTCAGACTCCTCTTGTTATTTCCGTCTGTTCATGATATAATCGATACACCTGATGGAAGCATAGCTCAGCTGGGATGAGCGCTCGCCTGACTAGCGGGAGGTCAAGGGTTCGAGCCCCTTTGCTTCCATTTTTTATGCCCTGTTTTCTACATTTTCTGCTGCCGGAAAACGCATCATTTACGTCTGTTACGCAGAGAAGATATAAAAAGATATAAAGATATAAAAAAGGCTGCCCGGGGGAGCCCTTGCATTTCCCTGTCTGCGGCAGTATAATAATCTTGTCGCCAGTTCCGGGGAGGAGTGCGGTTTCGCCCGTATCGCCGGTGTCTGGTCTCACACATATTTATCCCGAGAACACGCGGCGGCTGGAGCCCTTTGAAATTGAAAAAAAAGAAAAGCGGACAGATTTTCTTCATGAGAGGATCTGCCCGCTTTTTGTTAATCCTATCCTACGTGAGCAAGCTCCCTCCGGATTGTCTTCACAAGTCTTTCGCAGTAATTGGCAATGAACCCTGCTCAGCCATGAGCAGGGCAGCCCGAAAATCTGAGATTTTCGGACTCGCGTGCTTCGCATTATGGAAGAGGACAGGAAAAAGCACTTACATGCAAGCATGACATGTTTTTTCCTTTCGTCTTCCGCACTGCTCATGGCTTACGCGCAAAAAAAGGAACCTGGGTACAGGTTCCTGAAATTTCGAGGGAGTGGGGGCTTCCTCCCGGAAGTCCCCGAGTGTTATGAATGAAATACTGATATGTGTTCTTGCTACATGTTTAATATAGCAGGGAATTGTGACTAATCTATGTACTCCCTCTAAAAAATGTATAAAGTAGATTAAGAAATTCTTACGAAAGACGAAAGAAATCGAAAACCGGATTTTTTCTCTATAATACCTTGGAGAGAAAGTCCTGGAGCCTCGGATCTTTCGGGTGATCAAAGAACTCCTTCGGCTCATTTTCTTCCTTAATGACTCCTTCGTCCATGAACACCACGCGGGTTCCCACTTCACGGGCAAAGCCCATCTCATGAGTTACTACCACCATGGTCATTCCGTCGTCTGCCAGCCTCTTCATCAGCTCCAGCACTTCACCCACCATCTCCGGGTCCAAAGCCGAGGTAGGCTCGTCAAAAAGCATTACCTCCGGATTCATGGCAAGAGAACGCACAATGGCAATTCTCTGCTTCTGCCCGCCGGAAAGCTGGGCGGGATAGGAATCTGCCTTCTCTTCCAGGTTGACAAGCTTCAGAAGACGCATGGCTTCCGCTTCCGCCTCTTCCTTTGTCTTCAGCTTCAGCTGTACGGGCGCAAGCATGATATTTTTCTTCACCGTCAGATTGGCAAAGAGATTAAAATGCTGGAACACCATCCCCATCCGGCGTCTGATCAGATTGACATTTACACCGGGAGCTGTGATTTCCTGTCCATCGAAAACGATAGAACCGTCTGTGGGCTGCTCCAGAAGATTCAGGCAGCGCAGAAATGTGGATTTTCCGGAACCGGAGGGTCCTACTATAACCACCTTTTCTCCCGGCCTGATATGCATGTCTACGCCGGAGAGCACCTGCATATCTCCAAATGTTTTCTTTAATCCCTTAACGTAAATCACTCTGTCTCAGCCTCCTCTCCACCTTGCCCAGAATCCAGGACAGCACAAGCACCAGCGCAAGGTAAATCACCGCAATCGCAATATACGGCACAAATGCCTGATAAGTCTTGGACTGAATAAGCATAGCTCCCTTTGTCAGATCCTTAAGGCCTATCACTGTTACCACGGAAGTCTCCTTGAGAAGTGTAATCAGCTCATTTCCCAGAGCAGGAAGTACATTTTTAAATGCCTGGGGAATGATGACATGACGCATGGTCGCCGTATAGTTCAGTCCCAGAGAACGTCCCGCCTCCATCTGTCCTCTGTCAATGGACATGATACCGGAACGGATAATCTCTGCCACATAGGCTCCTGAGTTAATACCAAAGGACAGAATCGCGCAGCGAATCATATTTTCGTCTGTAGACCGGGCACTGGCCCAGATTACAAACCACATAATCAGCAGCTGCACCAGCGTCGGCGTTCCGCGGATCACCGTCAGATATACCTTGCAGATTCCGTTCAGAACCCGCAGTACAATTCCCTTTTTCTTTTCCGGCTGCTGATCGTGAGCGGAACGGATAATTCCCACAAGTACGCCCAGAGCCAGACCAATCAGCAAGGCAAATGCCGTAACCAGAAGCGTAACTCCTATACCCCGGACAAAATACTGATAATTATTGTCCAGAATAAAGGTCTGATAAATGCCAAGTTTCAAATCTTCTATAAATCCTTCCACGCCGCATGGCCCCCTTTCGTAATTTCTTCCTAACGTCCGTGTACAAAGGGCAAAATCTTTTGCCCCTTGTATACTGACGTCAGAAAACGAGGGTGTTCATCTTTTGTCTGAACACCCTCGCTGATGCTCTTCTGATTCGCAGCCGCCGTCCGGAAAAGTCTTCCCGCCTTACCGGACTGCGCCTGTCTTATTCTGCTGTGATATACTTATCCAGGATTCCCTGAACAGTGCCGTCCTCAATCAGCTCGTTCAGCGCTGTGTTGATGGCGTCACGAAGAGCGGTATTGTCTTTGGATACAGCGATTGCGTAATCCTCTACTGCATACTCTGTCTCCAGAATCTTCAGGCCTTCATTTGCCTCTACAAAGCTGAGAGCCGGCTGCTGGTCGATAACGACACAGTCTACCTTGCCGTCCAGGAGCGCCTGCACAGCGGTAGCTCCGTTTGTATACGGAATAACCATGTCATCGCCGTAGTCCTCAGAGCAGTAACTCCATCCTGTCGTGCCTTCCTGAGTACCGATCAGCTTTCCTTCCAGATCGTCTACAGACGCGATATCGGAATCCTCTGTGACAATGACAACCTGTACGCCTGTCGCGTAGGAATCTGTAAAATCTACATTCTCCAGTCTCTCCGGATCTACCGTCATTCCGGCGATACCTACATCCACCTTACCGGACTGAACCGCAGTGATGATGGAGTTGAAATCCATATCTACAATCTCAAGAGAAAGTCCAAGCTTCTCCGCGATAGCCTGAGCAATCTCAGCGTCGATACCTACCACGGTATCTCCCTCATAGTACTCATACGGCGGGAATGCCGCGTTGGTTCCCATGGTCAGAATTCCTTCTGTCACCGTAGTCACCTCGCCGGCTTCAGCCGTCTCGCCTTCTGTATCTGCTGCGGCAGCGTCATCCGCTGTCTCTTCTGCAGTTTCCTCTGCAGCAGTCTGTGTGTCTGTGGACGCAGCGTCATCTGCCGCGCTGGAACCGCAGGCTGCCAGAGATGCACACATAATGCCTGCAAGAAATACAGCTGCTAATTTTTTCATAGTTCTTCCTCCCATATCATGAAAATAAGTGAACCATAATAAATTCACTCTGCTACATTTTATCATCATTTCAGAAAAATACAAGAGACAAGACGCATAAATCCGAAGAAAAAATGCATAATTTTTCGTTTCTTATTAATAAAACTGCTTCTGCTCTCCCCCTGTTCGACATTGACAACCAAGCGGAGTGTGGTATACTGAAAATCTGAATAACGGCCTTCTCCTTTCAAACGGGAGTCTGAGCGCCGGGAAATGAGGTTTGAAAACATGAATATTTTGGAATGGCTGAAGGTTCTGCTGCTCGGTATCGTAGAAGGTCTGACCGAATGGCTTCCCATCAGCAGTACAGGACATATGATTCTCGTTAATGAATTCATTCAATTGAATGTAAGCAAAGAATTTATGGAAATGTTCCTGGTTGTCATTCAGCTGGGAGCGATTCTCGCTGTCGTAGTCCTTTATTTCTGGAAACTGTGGCCCTTTACCACCCCTTCCAAAGGCTGGATTAAAAAAGACACCTGGTCTCTCTGGTTTAAGGTAATCGTGGCCGTACTTCCGGCAGCCCTGATCGGAATTCCATTTGACGATCAGATTGACGCCCTGTTCTACAATTACCAGACTGTAGCAGCCACGCTGATCATTTACGGCGTTCTATTTATTATAATCGAAAACCGCAACAGACACCGCACGCCGGTTATCACCACCTTTCAGGAGCTGAGCTATTCTACCGCTCTTCTGATCGGCGCCTTCCAGGTACTTTCCCTGATTCCCGGAACCTCCCGCTCCGGCGCTACGATTCTGGGAGCCATGCTTTTGGGAACTTCCCGCTACATAGCCGCGGAGTTCAGCTTCTTTCTGGCAATTCCGGTCATGTTCGGAGCCAGCCTTCTGAAGCTTGTGAAATTCGGTTTTAACTTTACCGGGACGGAAATCGCGATTCTGCTGGTCGGAATGCTGACTGCCTTTGTAGTATCGATTCTGGCTATTAAGTTCCTGATGAGCTATATTAAGAAAAATGATTTCAAGGCTTTCGGCTGGTACCGTATCGTCCTCGGAATCCTTGTGATTCTCTATTTTGTATTTGCGGGCTGAGCCGCGCCTGCCCGGCACAATGCCCGCAGGAATAAAATTCCGATTTCTATAAAGGGCCGGCCGGTCATCTGAATCAGATGACCGGCCGGCCCTTCTGCAGTTCTCTAAATCTTCCAGATTCTCTCTGACATATCTGAATATCTGCTGTCTATCTTTTCAAAGTGCTTTTACATGGTTTCCAGAAGCTTCTCCACGCTTGCCAGCTTCACGCAAAGCACAAACAGATCTGTTGCCATGGCCAGCTCTTCCTTCGTCGGATAGGAAGGAGCAATACGAATGTTGCTGTCCTTCGGGTCTTTGCCGTAGGGATAGGTAGCTCCAGCTCCGGTAAGCACTACGCCTGCCTCCTTACATTTCGCCACGATAGACTTTGCGCAGCCCTCCATGGCATCGAAGGAAATGAAATAGCCTCCCTTGGGACGTATCCAGCTTCCAATCTCCAAACCGCCCAGCTCTCTGTCCAGAGTATCCAGCACTGCCTCGAACTTCGGACGCATGATATCGGCATGTTTGCGCATGTGCTCATGAATTCCATCCAGATTCTTGAAGAAACGCACATGTCGAAGCTGGTTTACCTTATCATGTCCGATGGTCTGCACCGTCAGCTGCTTTCTGATATCCTTCAGGTTATTGGGAGAAGCCGCAATGCAGGCTACACCGGAACCCGGGAAGGTGATTTTGGAAGTGGAACAGAATTTATATACCATATCCGGATTTCCGGCTCTCTCACATTCTCCGAGAATCTCAATCAGGAAATCCTGATCATCGTCATAGAGATGGTGCACACAATAAGCGTTATCCCAGTAAATGCGGAAATCTTCCGCAGCAGGCTTTAATCTGGCAAAACGGCGTACCGTCTCATCTGAGTAAGTGATTCCCTGGGGATTGGAATATTTCGGCACGCACCAGATTCCCTTGATGGCCGGATCAGAGCTTACCAGTTCTTCCACCATATCCATATCGGGGCCGGCAGGCGTCATCGGAACATTGATCATCTCGATTCCAAAATACTCCGTAATAGTAAAGTGGCGGTCATATCCCGGCACCGGGCAGAGGAATTTCACCTTATCCAGCTTGCACCAGGGAGTGCTGCCCATCACACCGTGAGTCATGGATCTGGCTACAGTGTCGTACATCACATTCAAACTGGAGTTTCCATAGATAATAATCTTATCCGGGGATACCTCGGACATCTGGCCCAGAAGCTCCTTTGCTTCCTTTACACCATCCAGAACACCATAGTTCCGGCAGTCTACGCCCTCAGAATCCTTCAGATCTGTGCCGCTGTTCAGCACATCCATCATTCCCATGGACAGATCCAGCTGCTCTGCGCTGGGCTTTCCCCGGGACATATCCAGATGGAGATCCTTTGCCTGTACCTCGCGGTACCGGGCATCCAGCTCCGCTTTCAGCGCAAGCAGTTCTTCCTTACTCATTTCACGGTATGGTTTCATAATTTTCCTCCTCTTTGCGTTTTTCTCTATAGCAGATTATCCTTTCTCAGAGGGTTTGTCAAGCTTCATTTTCACCGTTTTCTGCTGATTCGCCCGTTTCTTTTCCAAAAACCTCCTCTACCAGCCGGTTGTACTCCTGCCACATGGGATGATCCCGAAGCTCCTCCAGCGCCGCCGCGATAGAGCGGTACATCCAGGCATGCATGTTCTTGTCCTTCTCATTAAACCGTTCCCAGACCTTGTCTCCTATGATACACTGATCCCTGTATATTGCCCGGAGATTGGCAAGCTTGTCCGCCAGGGCCAGCATCTTGGCGTCGGTATCTGCCTCAGTCTCCAGAAAAGTAATCGTCTCCTGCTTGCGGGTCTTCCAGGTCAGCGCCGCCGGAAGATTTCTTCTCTTGTCCTCGCTTTCGTTCATTACTAAATCAGTAATTCTCCGCCCAAATCTGGCAAGCAGATCCTCTCTGGTGGCCTCCGTGTCTTCAATCACATCATGAAGTACAGCGGCCGCAATCACCTCTTCATCATCCGTCATAGCCGAAACAATCGCAGCCGCTTCAATAGGATGCACAATATAAGGAACATTCGTGCCTTTGCGGGTCGTGCCGGAATGTGCCTTCGTAGCAAAAATAATCGCGTGGTCCAGTAACGTCAGTGTCTTATTTTCCATTTGTCTCCTTCACTTCTGTCCTCACCGGCCAGCTGTTCCTGAAAATCTGCTGCCGGGCGTTCTGTTTCCCTTTCTGTCCTGTTATCCGTGAACCCGCAGTACAGAGGATATCTCCTTTACCATTGACATCTCTTTCATCACCAGCAGCGCGTCGCGGAAATGACGCTCCAGCACCAGATCCGTGATTACCACGATCTCCGCTGTTCCCTCTGCCACATTTTTCTGAATCACCTGGGAAATGCTTACATTATTGTTTCCAAATACAGAAGCAATTCCTGCCAAAACACCGGGGCGATCCTCAACGCTGAGCCTCAGGAAATACCGGCTCTGCATCTCTTCCGCCGGCTTTACCGGAAGATTCTTATAGCAGGTACAGCTGATTTTCCCCGTACAGCCCGCCTGAATATTTCTGGCAATCTCAAACATATCTCCCACAACCGCGCTGCCTGTGGGAAGCTTTCCTGCTCCTCTTCCAAGGAACATGGCGTCATCCACCGCGTCTCCATGCACAAACACCGCGTTAAAAGAATCGTTTACTGTCGCAAGGGGATGAGAGGCCTCAAGCAGCATGGGGTAAACCCCTACTTCAATACCGTCTGCCGTGTTTCTCGCCACGCCCAGCAGCTTAATCACCATGCCAAGCTCAGACGCGTAACTGATATCCGCCGCCGTAATCTTTGTAATTCCTTCCGTAGCCACATCCTGAAAGGTCACCCTGGAATTAAAGGCGATAGATGCCAGAATCGCCACCTTCCGGGCCGCGTCAAAGCCCTCGATGTCTGCCGTAGGATCTGCCTCCGCATATCCCAGCTCTGCAGCCAGAGCCAGAGCCTCGGAAAACTCCATATGATCTGCTGTCATCCGGGTCAGGATATAATTCGTGGTCCCATTGACGATTCCCATCACTTCCGTGATATGATTGGCCGCCAGGCACTGCTTGAGCGGGCGGATAATGGGAATCCCCCCTGCCACAGCCGCCTCAAACATCAGATCCCGTCCATACTCCTCCGCCGTATCCAGAATTTCCCGTCCGTATTCCGCCAGGAGATCCTTATTTGCCGTCACTACATTTTTACCGGCGCGGAGCGCCTCCAGAATATAAGTTTTGGCAGGTTCTATGCCCCCCATTACTTCTACCACTATCTGAATCTCCGGATCTTCCAGTATCTCCTGCCAGCTGTCTGTCAGCAGCGCACTGTCAATTCCTTCTCTCTTTTTCGCTGTATCACGCACCAGTATTTTTTTCAGTTCTATAGAAACCCCGAGCTTTTGGGGCATCTCCTCCTTCTGCCACTCAAGAATCTGGCAGACGCCCCCTCCTACTGTTCCCGCACCCAGAAGCGCAGCTTTTATCACCGGAACACTGTTCATCTTCTTTTCTCCTGTCTTTACCAATGATCTAACCGCATGGGCAGAGACTCCATGCCTCTGCCCATGTCTTCTTTTTTCAGTGTACTATGATTTTCCGGGCCTGTCAAATCCGAAAGCCGCTGTCTGAATGCTTTCCGACTCTTTTTACTGCTGAAATTCTGTCATGCACGGACGGAACCGGAGCGGCAGAAGATTCTGCTGGCATCTGGGATTTCTCCGTTCTTCAATGGCAATACTTTTACAGAAGGCTCTCCACAGAGACTGAAATTCCGCTTCCGCGTCCGATCGTCTTTCCATCTGCCGCAGATCCAGCATCCGGGCATCTGCAAGAAACCAGGGACTATCCTTTCTATGGACAGCAATCTGCCCCCGCCCCACATCATGAATGATCCAGTTCTCCTGACGAAGCCGGTCCGCAAAATGCGGCGCAATTAGGGACAGCACCGCGTAAGGCGGTTCCATCCGGGCATAAAGGATGGCTCCGGGCAGTTCTTCAAACCGCAGGAATCCCAGCATCCGTTCCGCTTCATGCCACGCCTTATACCGGAGCTGCTCCACCAGAAGAACCGATGGGTCCTGAAGGCAGTTGACCGCCTTTCTCCCATCGCGCATGGATAGCCCCAGCACAATCAGACGGTATATAGCGTCTGCCTTTCTTTCATCAGGACAGGCGGCCGCGTAACAGACAGCTTCTTCCGCCTTTACTCCCATTCTGCATCTGACGGTCCGCAGAACCTTTTCCGCTTTCTCCAGTTCCGTGGAAACCGTGCGGTATTCACAGAACAGCTCCATCGTATCTTCTGTATCTGTCTTAAGCTTCACATTCCTGTGCCCCAGCCTGCTGTCCCAGGCCTCATATACTCCTGTCAGAATTCCGTCCAGACTGTCCTCACATAAAAATACTGTCATCATTACACTCTTTCTCTCTTTCTCCCATTTTCATGCAGGAGCGCCCGCATTTTTATCATCAGGTTATCAGAAGCTGCTGTTCCTCCGCAGACAGGGGCATTCCGTCGTCAAAAAGGGAAAGCTGCCGGTAGCTTACATCTCCCCGGAGCTCCGGCGGCAGTTTTTCCTTTACATACAGAAGATTTCTCGTAATATAGTCCTCGTCTATCCGGATGGGATACATGGTCCTGCCTCTGCAGGTAATGAAATAAAGAGCTCTTTTCAACACTACGCCCATCTTCTTTAAATCCGGAAAATCCAGGCTTCCATGCCTCCTCGCCTTTACAATCCGCTGAGCCGACTTCACTCCGATCCCCGGCACACGCAGAAGCGTCTGGTAAGACGCCCGGTTAATCTCCACCGGAAAGTGCTCCAGGTGCCGGAGCGCCCAGTCACATTTGGGGTCAAAGACCATATTGAAATTCGGCCTGTCCTCCGAGAGAAGTTCTCCGGCTTCAAACCCGTAAAACCGCAGAAGCCAGTCTGCCTGATACAGTCGGTGCTCCCGAAGGAGCGGCGGCCCTCCCGGCAGAGCCGGGAGGGCGCTGTCTTCATTCACCCTCACAAACGCAGAATAAAACACCCGCTTCAGATCGAATTTCTGATACAGGGATTCTGCCACGGACATGATTTGGAAATCATTCTCCGGCGTGGCTCCGATAATCATCTGCGTGGACTGGCCTGCCGGAACAAAACGGGGCGCGTTCCGGTAGAGCACCAGCTCCTGCCTGTTCTCTTCCATACGGTTCTGCACCTGTCTCATGGGCTTTAGAATCTTTTCTCTGGTCTTTGCCGGAGCCAGCTTCTTCAGGCCTTCCGCCGTAGGCAGCTCCAGATTCACACTCATACGGTCCGCCAGAAAACCTGTCTTTTCAATCAAAAGCGGATCGGCTCCCGGAATCGCTTTCACATGAATATAGCCCCCGAACTGGTACTGCGTCCTCAGTTTCAAAAGAGTCTGGTACAAAAGCTCCATGGTGTAATCCGGACTCTTCAGAATCCCGGAGCTTAAGAACAGGCCCTCAATATAATTTCTCCGGTAAAAGCCGATAACCAGTTCACAGATTTCATCCGGCGTAAAAGTTGCCCTCGGCACATCGTTGGAAGAACGGTTCAGGCAGTAGCGGCAGTTAAAAATACACTCGTTGGTAAAAAGAATCTTCAGCAGGGAAATACACCGGCCATCCGCCGCAAAACTGTGGCAGATACCGGCGTCAAAGCAGTTCCCGATTCCTTTTCCGTTATTTCCCCGGGAAGTGCCGCTGGAAGTGCAGGCCACATCGTACTTGGCCGCGTCTGACAATATTTTCAGTTTTTCCATAACCGGGAGCTGTTCCGGAATTTTGTGCTGCTGCATGGCGGTCTCTTCTTTCTGTCACTTCATCTCTGTTATTCGCAAATGCATAAATCGAACATATGTTTGTATTCAGTGTATCATACTCTTTCCCGGATTGCAAGAACTTTTCATTCATGGCAAAACATTGTACAGAATCCTCTAATGTCAAAAAGCCTTCCGGAAGCGGATATCTCTATCTCCGCCCACGGAAGGCCTCTTTTTTTGAACTGTTATCTCATTAAAACTCCGCCTCAATCCACGGATTTCTGACCTTGTCAAACTCACCTGCGTCCGCCGCCTCGGCATAAGCCGGGTCCATCGGAATCCTTCCAAGCACCTTCAGATTTTCCTTTTCGGCAATCTCATCCAGATGGCTCTGTCCGAAGGGATAGAGCTTCTTTCCGCAGTCCGGACACTGAAGATAGGAATAATTCTCCACGACGCCCTTCACCGGAATCTTCATCTGCTCCGCCATGCTCAGCGCCTTCTTCACAATCATCTGTACCAGATCCTGCGGAGAAGTCACCACCACAATCTCACTGACCGGCAGAGACTGGAAGACTGTCAGCGGCACGTCGCCGGTTCCGGGCGGCATATCTACCAGCAGATAGTCCAGATCGCCCCAGATCACATCGGTCCAGAACTGCTTTACAATGTTGGCAATGATCGGTCCGCGCCAGATGACTGGCGTATCCTCTGCCGGAAGCAGAAGATTCATGGACATAAGCTTAATCCCGTTTTTGGTAACACGGGGTTCGATTCCCATGTCGCTGGCCTCTGCAGGGCCGTGGATTCCGTACATACGGGGAATGGACGGTCCGGTAATGTCCGCGTCCAGAATTCCCACCTGATAGCCCTTCGCAGCCAGCTCATTGGCGATGGAGGCCGTCACCATGGACTTGCCTACGCCTCCTTTGCCGCTGACCACACCGATCACGCGGCGGATGCAGCTGTATTCATTGGCGTCCACCTGAAAACTTGCCGGCTTCTTCTCCCGGCTCGGACATCCTTCGCAGCTTGTCTTATCGCAGCTGCTGTTGTTACATGCTTTCTCACTCATGTATCCTTACCTCATCTCTCTTTTATTCTATCGCAGACGGCATATGGGCGGCCGCCTTCCGGATTCTGCCGGAGTTTTTGCGCGCCGCTTCTGCCGCAGACAGCGGATTTAAAATTTCTTTCTCCAGGTCTGTGGAGCAAACAGCATCAGAAGCGGCAGAATCTCAAGCCGCCCAAGCAGCATGTCCAGACTCAGAACAATCTTGGAAAAGCAGGAATACGCGGCGAAATTCTCCACAGGACCTACTTTCGCAAGGCCGGGGCCCACATTGTTCAGGGTAGTCAGCACCGCTGTGAAATTTGTGGTAAAATCGAAATTATCCACAGAAATCAGCAGTACGGAAACAGCCAGAATCGCAATATAGCAGATCATATATACATAGACTCCCCTGGTATTCTCGTCTGTCAGCCGCTTTCCGTCCAGCTTCACCACATTGACCGACTTGGGATGCAGCACCTGTCTGACCTCTCTTGTGACAGTCCTCGCCAGAATGATAATACGCGAGACCTTGATGCCGCCTCCCGTGCTTCCCGCGCAGGCGCCAATGGCCATTATAATCAGAAGTATGGTTTTGGAAAACTCCGGCCACAAATCAAAGTTTGCCGTCACGAATCCTGTCGTCGTGATGACAGAGGCCACCTGAAAAGCCGCATAGCGGAAAGCCTTCAGCGCAGTCCCGTAAATATGCGTGATATTTATGGTAATCAGAGCGATGGAGGCTGCCACAATCCCCAGATAGGTACGCAGCTCCTCGCTCTTAAATACAGCTTTAAACTCCTTCAGGAGCAGCAGGTAATACAGGCTGAAATTCACGCCGAACAGCAGCATGAAAACCGTAATCACTCCGTCTATATAAGCGCTGTCGTAAAAGGCCACGTTGGCATTCCGGTTGTCAAATCCGCCTGTGCCGGCCGTACTGAAGGTATGTACAAGCGCGTCATAGAGATTCATCCCGCCTGCCAGAAGCAGGATCACTTCCGCCAGCGACAGCACAATATACATTCCATACAGAATCCGCGCCGTAGAACGGGCTTTCGGAACCAGCTTGTCACAGGTAGGTCCCGGCATCTCCGCCCGCATCAGGAACATGGAGTTCTTCGGGCTCAGCGGCAGGATGCTCATGACAAACACCAGCACGCCCATGCCTCCGATCCAGTGCGTAAAGCAGCGCCAGAAATTCATACCCATGGGAAGCGCCTCGATGTCCGTCAGTATCGTGGAACCTGTGGTCGTAAACCCGGACACAATTTCAAAAAAAGCATTGTCAAATCTGGGAATACAGCCGCTGAACACAAAAGGCAGGGCGCCGAACACAGACCAGAGTATCCACGCCAGCGCAACGATCACAAAGCCCTCCTTTGCGTAAAGCGTCATATCTTCCGGCTTTTTGGAAAGCAGCAGCGACAACACTGTTAAAATGGCTATTACAATCAGAAAATATACGCCGCTGCTCTCCTGATAGAGCAGCGACACAAAAGTGGGAATCAGCAGCAGCACGCCTTCCATCAGCAGCATCTTCCCTACGATATATCTTATTATCCCGTAATTCATATCTGTCCCTCTGAAACTGTAAAATACAGTTTTTAAACGGCTGCCGTTTTTCGAAACGGCTACCGCAGAATATCCTCCAAATCCTCAAGGCCCTGCGCCATAGATACCACGATAACGCTGTCGCCTACTTCCAGTGTATCATCGCCGCCCGGTATGATGATCCGGTTTTTCCTTACAATACAGGCCACGAGATGATTTTCCTTCAGCGTCAGGTTTTTCAGCGGAATCCCCGTATACTTCGCTTTCTCCCGTATCAGAAATTCCAGAGCCTCTATCTTTCCGCCGATCAGCTTGTAGACGGTCTCCACATTGCTGCTTCCCATGGAGTTCTTCATGGCGCGCACATAACTGGTAATCGCATTGGCTGTAACGTTTTTCGCCGAAACCACGCTTTCGATGCCAAGCTGCTCCACCATGCTCTCCAGACCTTCATCATTGACCTTCGTGACAATTTTGGGCACGCCCCGCATCTTTGCGTACATGGACATGATGATATTCTCCTCATCCATGCCGGTCAGCGTCACAAACGCATCCGCCTTTGCGACCCCTTCTTCTTCCAGAAGCTCATGCTCCGTGGCATTTCCATGAATGATGGTAGCCTTGGGCAGCAGCTCACAGAGTTCTGTACAGCGCGCTTCACTCTGCTCTACAATCTTCACCTGCATGCCAAGGGCCAGAAGCTGCCGGGCAAGATAATAAGCCACCCGGCCTCCTCCGCAGATCATGACATTCTTTGCCTTGTTCCGCATGGAATTTGTCAGGCGGAAAAACTTTTCGATCTCTCTGTGAGACGCCGCGATATTGATTTTGTCTCCTGCTTCCAGAACGAAACTGCCGTCCGGAATATATACCTTCTGTCTCCGCTGTACCGCGCAGATCAGCATCTTGATCTGATATTTTTTATAAAGCCCGCTTAAAGGTACTCCGGCAATCACGCTTTTTTCGTTCAGCGTCACCTCCACCAGCTCTACCCGGCCTTTTACAAAAGTCTCGATTTTGGCGGCGGACGGAAAAATCAGAACACGGGAAATCTCCCCCGCCAGAGCAAGCTCCGGATTTACTGCCATGCTCAGCTTCAGATCTTCTTTCAGAAGATGCATCTGCTCCGCGTATACAGGATTTCTCACCCTCGCTATGGTCTGCTTTGCCCCAAGCCTTCTGGCAAGCAGGCAGCAGAACAGGTTCATTTCGTCTGTAGAAGTACAGGCGATAACCAGATCCGCCCCCGGCACATCCGCCTTCCGCTGCACTTCCGCGCTTCCTCCATCACCAGCCACGCAGGACACATCCATCTCATTGACTGTGTCCGACAGTTTCTTTTCACACTGATCGATCAGCGTCACATTGTAATTTTCTCCTGACAGCTGCATAGCCAGCTTATGTCCCACTTTCCCGTCTCCGATGATTACAATGTCCACATTTACTCCCCCTGTCTTTTACCGAAAACGATTTGTCTCAAAGTGCTCCATGGTCTTCAGACAATTCAGCACCTGTCTGTATTTTTCCTTTGTGCTTCCCTTTCCGAGAACAATATCCAGCGACACGGCAATGCTTTCCAGCAGCTGATCGTCCGCGTACGCCTCCCAGGACTGAAACAGTTCCAGCTTGTCCTCATAAGTCTCAGCGTCCAGAAAGCGCAGCAGAAGCGGATTGCTTTCCTTTGGTTCCTCTATCTTTTCAAACCGGTACTGCTGTTCCGCATCCGGGTACTTTGCCCGATCCACCTCGCTTACAAACTCCTCATAATCTCTGACCCAGAGTTCTTCCTCTCCGTACAGAGCCTGATAGACCACTACTGGTCTCTCTGTGCCGGCATCCTTTGCGATGCCCGTCACCTGATACAGTCCGCCCTTGAAATGGCGGTAATACTCTCCTGCCTTTACTTCTCTCACACACAAACCTTCTTTCCTATATTTCCGGAAATCCGCCCGATTTTTACAGCTCCTCTTGATCCAGATTCTTCTCTTTCAGCCTTCTGTATACCCACTCCCGAAGAAGCGTATACAGCACGGACGCAATGGGAATAAACACCAGCATTCCCGCAATCCCCATCAGATTTCCGCCCACCGTGACCGCTACCAGGACCCAGATAGAAGGCAGGCCTACGGAATTGCCCACCACATGGGGATAGATCAGATTTCCCTCCACCTGCTGCAGCACAAGAAACAGCACAATAAACGCCAGCGCTTTCATGGGATTGACCACAAGAATCAGAAAGGCTCCCACCGCGCAGCCGATAAAAGCTCCGAATATGGGAATCAGAGCAGTGACCGCCACCAGAATTCCGACCAGAAGCGCATAAGGGAAGTTCAGAACGCTCATCACCACAAAAAACATGGTTCCCAGTATGATCGCTTCCAGGCACTGGCCTGTTATGAAATTTGTAAAAGTACGGTAACTTAAAGAGAAGACATACATGATCCGCTCCGCATGCCTTCTCGGAAATACAGCTTTTAAAAGCTTCTGCGCCTGCGCGCTCAGCTTCTCCTTTTGAATCAGTACATAGCAGGAGAAGGCAAACGCAATGACAAAAGTATAGACCGCGTTAATAATCCCTCTGGCCACTACAACCGTATAAGTCAGTACACTCTCCGCTCCGGTACGCAGCATATTCAGCGCCGTCTGCACCATGGCTTCCCAGTTCATTTCAACACTATTGAGCCAGGCTGTAACCTGCTCATTGTCACGGAACACGTTTTCCAGCCATTTCTGCCCTCTCGGAAGGGCGGCTTCTATCTGAACCGCCAGATTGGTAATCGTAGAGCTGAGCTCCGGCACGACGACAAAGATGACAAATACAATCACGGCAATCACAATCACAACTGTCAGAAGCAGGCTTAAAGGGCGTGCCAGCCCGTTTTTCTTCTCTTCTTCTCTCCTGCCGAACAGTTTTTTCTCCAGAAAGGCCATGGGAACATTCAGGAAAAAGGCGATGGCGCTTCCAAGCACAAAGGGCAGAAAAATCGTCCAAATCACATTCAGCGTTCCAAGCACCACATCCAGGCGCTGGACCCCTACCAGCAGCACAACCGTAAATGTGATCAGAAGCATCAGCTTTTTCATATTTTCCCGGTCCAGATTCATGTGTCCACTCCTTTGCCGCATCTGCAACTGTCTCTGTAGAGAGCATAATCCACCTGCCGGAAAGTGTCAAGTATCTGGCTGAAAATATTTACGCAAGCTGCTCCGGAAGCACGGAGACATCGTTCTTAATGGTGGACAGGACATACAGCGTCTTTGTCCAGGCCACGCCTGGCATCTCCTTGATGTCCTGATGAATCAGTTCCAGGCTGTGGGAAGAATCTGTCACAATTTTCAGGAGATAATCTACATCCCCTGCTATATAATAGCACTCGGAAATATTGGGATGAGCGGAAGCCTCCTTTGCGAACGTTTCCCCGAATCTGGGATGCTCCAGGCGCACGGATATAAATACCGTCAAATCGTTGCCCAGCTGCTTTTCGTCCAGGACGACCGTATACTGCTGAATCATCCCTCTGGCCTCCAGCTTCCGTATCCGCTCAATGACAGCTGATACAGACAGGTTTATGGTCTGACTGATCATCGAAGCTGTCTGCCGCGAATTTTCCTTAAGACATTTTAAAATACTCAGATCGATGCTGTCCATACTTGATACCTCCCTGACACAAACCAAATTCACGCATTTGCGCGCATGGCGTCCTTTCTTCCACTATGGCGGGAAAATCTTCCAGAACGCAAAAAGGCAGCCTGCTTTCGCAAACTGCCTTTGTCTACTCTGAGAAACATCATAGCAGATAAAATATTTTTTGTCCAGAAGCATTTTTCACAAATTTTTATCCAAATGCCTCAATGATGCTTCTGAATTGCTGTATTTCAACGGAAACAGCGCTTCCTCATTCCGTATACCGGGTATATGCAGGAAGCAAACCGGCCCGCGGATCAGCAGGTAGCTCCGCCAACCAGATGAAGCTGCGCATCCAGAATTTCCTGCTTTCTTGCCAGAATGTCATCAGAAAGAAGCTGTGCTTCCACATTCTCAAATCCAAGTCTCTCAATCGTCGTCGCGAAACGCTCTCCTGTATGACCCTGCTCGCGGTACAGAAGAATCGCCTTTTCGATAACAGAAAGCGCCTCTTCTTTATCTGTGAACACTTTGGAAAGAGCTCTTCCCTGCGCTACGCTCTTGCCCCAGCGTCCGCCGATATAGATTTTATAGCCGTAGGTGCCGTCTTCGATGCAGTCAAAGGGGCAGCTTCCGATGCAGCGTCCGCAGTTGTTGCAGACATCATGGTCGATCTCCATGACGCCGTCCACCAGCTTTGCCGCGTGAACGGGACAGGCTTTCTCCACCGCGCACTTCTTGCAGCCATTGCACTCATCCTCATCATAATTGGGAATCCGCTGGCCGATAATGCCCAGATCATTCAGATCCGGCTTCACACAATTATTGGGACATCCTCCTACCGCAATTTTGAATTTATGGGGAAGCTGTACCTGGCGGTATCCCTCATAAAATCTGTGATGAATTTCCTCGGACAGCCCGAAGGAATCCAGCAGTCCATACTGGCAGGTGGTTCCCTTACAGGATACTACCGGGCGCACCTTGGAACCGGTTCCTCCGGTTACCAGACCGGCTTTTCCGATAAACTCACAGAACTCATCGATCTTGTCATAGGGAACTCCGGGAACCTCCACCGTCAGACGCGTGGTATACGTTACCGTACCATTTCCGTATTTCTCCGCCGCCTCTGCGATCACTCTCTGCTGCTCGGCCGTAACCTTTCCGTTTACCGTGATAATACGGGCAGAAAAATTGTCTGTTCCCTTGTTGCTTAAGAATCCGCGGGCCTTTACCTTCTTTTCATCCGCCGCGCTGATGGTCAGTGTCGCCATACTTAAAGTCCTCCTTATTTATCTTTGTTCTTTGCTCTTTATCATAAGGCCGGTGCCCGGTCGCCGCAGGCGCCGCGCCAGCCGCTGATCCGGTTTTACTCTTCCGTCCTGATTTCGTTGAAGGTTGTGCCGCCCTCCAGAACACGCGTATTGGTATATCCGTAATATTTCAGCCGGTTCTGGGTCATGTAGGCCCGTTTTCCTTTCGCGCAGACAATCAGAAGCTTTTCATCCTTTCCAAAGCCTTCTACCTCTCCGTTGATCTTTGTCAGATCAAGATAGGGCGCTCCTTCGATGGAGGGCTGCGGAGAAGCGTCTACCAGGCGGTAATCTTCCGCCGCTCCCGCCTCATACTCCGCCGGGGTAAAGGTCTCAAAAGCTCCGCTCATCTTATTCAGCAGAACATTCAGGGCATGGGCAAACGGATGAATCGCTGTGGAGAAAGGCGGGGCGTAAGCGAAATCCAGGTTCTCCAGCTGATCCACAGACGCATTCAGGGAGATGGCCGTCACCGCGATATCCGTTATCTTGTCTACCGCGCCGCTTCCCAGCACCTGCAGACCCAGAAATTTGCGCGTAGTCTTATCAGCCACCATCTTAATGATAAAATTTCCGGCTCCCGGATAATAATGAGCCTTGTCATCCACAACAGAAAGGGCCGTAACCACATCATAGCCTGCCGCCTTTGCCGCCGTCTCTGTCAGACCGGTGCGTCCCGCGTTAATGCCGCCCGGAAGCTTCGCCACGCCTGTTCCCAGTACGCCTGCGTACTCCTTGTTCTTTCCGCAGATATCAGCCGCCAGCACACGGCCTGCGATATTGGCTGTAGAGCCCATGGGCGACCAGGCAGCCTCGCCGGTTTCGCGGTTCGTCACCATAGCGCAGTCGCCTGCCGCATAGACGTCTTCCACATTGGTGCGCATATATTTGTCTGTGAGAATCGTTCCCTTGAACATCTCGATTCCGCTTCCCTCAAGAAACGCGGTATTCGGACGGATGCCGATGGCGATCACTACAGCGTCTGCCTTTACAGCCCGCTTGCTGGTCTGCACCTTCTCCACCTTCCCATCTCCGAGAATGGCTTCCAGGGAAACTCCGGTCATGGGGTTTACGCCAGCCTCAGACATCTTATTTTCCACATATTCGCTCATCTCCGGGTCCAGGAAATTGGGGAGCACATGAGGCGCAAAATCAATCACATTTACACGGATGCCTTTGTGGGCCAGATTTTCAGCCACCTCAAGGCCGATAAAGCCGCCTCCGGCCACTACCGCGCGCTTGATTCCGCCTGCTTCCACAGCTTTCCTCAGCGCAATCGCGTCATCCGGCGTTCTCATAAAAAATACATTTTCCAGATCAAGCCCCTCTATCTGCGGGCGGAACGGAGACGCTCCGGATGCAATCACCAGCTTGTCATAGCTCCAGGTCTCCTCCTCTCCTTTATGTACCGCCGTAACCGTCTTTGCCGCGGTATCCACCGCAGTTACCTCCGTCTCGGTCTGTACCTGCGCTCCTGTCAGCTTTGAAAAAGATTCCGGAGTGTTGACAATCAGCTGCTCTCTCCCCGGAATCAGACCGCCAACATAATAAGGAAGACCGCAGCCTGCATAGGAAATATCCTTTCCCTTTGTCAAAATTGTGACCTCACAGCTGCGATCTTCCCGCATAAGCTTTGCCGCGACCTTCGTTCCTGCCGCAACACCTCCAACAATCAATACCTTCATCCGTTCATTCTCCTTTCCACCTGCGCACTCAGCCTTCTGTATTTCTGCGTCCTGCCGGTTCAAAAACTGTGTTCCCGCCACTTTCATGGTGTTCTTGTTTTGTATTATAGCACTTGCCAATCAATAAGTAAAATGATATTATTTTATTAAAAATATAGGAATTACCTATGATATAAGGAGGAAAACTGTGACTATCCGTCATCTGAAAATTTTCATCGCAGTCGCGGAAACCGGAAAGATGAGCCTCGCTGCCAAACGGCTTTATGTAACCCAGCCCACGGTAAGCCAGGCCATCCGGGAACTGGAAGAACATTATGAAACCAGACTTTTTGACCGTCTTTCAAAACGCCTCTATATCACGGAACCGGGCGAGCATCTTCTGAAAATGGCCAAAGCCGCCGTACATTCCTTTGATGAAGTAGAACGGCAGATGCAGAGCGAAACCAAGACAGAGCATTTCCGCATCGGTGTCACAGTCACCATCGGCTCCTGTATGCTTCCGGCTCTCCTGGAGGATTTTCAGCGCATACGGCCCCACGTGGATACCTTCTCCTTCATCGGAAACACCCGGACTGTGGAAGACAAGCTGCTGCGTTCTGAGCTGGATGTGGGAATTGTGGAGGGTGTGATTCAGAGTCCGGATCTGATCAGCCTCCCTCTTGTGGATGATTATCTGGTTCTGGCCTGCAGCTCCGGGCATCCTTTTGCCTGCCGCAGCACCTTTTCTTCTTTTGATTTGAAGGATCAGGATTTTGTCATGCGTGAAAAAGGAAGCGGAACGCGGGCCCTTTTCGAAGACTATATGCGGAAGAATCATATTCCCATTCACTGCCGGATAGAAGCTCCCTTTCCGGAAGCCATGAAGAATGCCATACTCTTTAATAACTGCCTGGCCGTTATCTCCGTACGCCTGATCCAGGACGAGATCAGAAAAGGCACGATCCATATGCTTCAGGACCCTGAAAACATATGGGACCGCACCTTCAAGCTGGTCTATCATAAAGATAAATTCATTTCGGACTCTATCCTGCTCTTAAAAGAGCTGCTGAGCCGCTATCCGAAGCCGGAAATCCCCCTGCACAGGGAATGAGAACAGCCGTCAGAAGTATACCAGCTCTTCCTCCGGCGCCGGCGCCGATTTCAGCGCCTTGGTATAGAGCACCGGACCTTCCTCTCCGGAATATTCCTCTCTTTTCTGTACGGATACCTTTGCCGTCACTGTCAGCCACTGGCCGTTCTTCAGCTTATCCACATTCTGGCTTCTGCAGAGGAACCCGAGGAAAACCGTATCGTCCGCGCAGCAGGTCATGGCCCGCCGTCCCGGCACAAAATAGCCCGGCGTGATGCCTCTGGGCTTCATGACCCGTGCCTTGAAGCGGATCGTCTTTCCGTCATAATGCTCCGGATGGTCCATGGCGTCCACGTACCAGATACCGTAATCTATATCTCCGATATCCACAATCTCCGCATTCAGGTCGAAGGGCAGCTCGTCCTCATATTCAAAGAGCTCGCCCCCCTCTTTTTCAAACTCCACCTGGGCTCTCGGATTGACTGCCCGGATATTGCGCTTGTAGGAGGCTGCCTTCGTACCCTCCACGCAGCGGTTGAAAATCACCAGGTCCGAATCCTGGACCATATCCATAAACAGGGACTTCATGTTCTGCATATACAGATCGAAGGTACCCGCGTCCACCAGCGTGATTCCCTGGGCCGGGAACCATCCCTTTGGAAACTTCATGTCCCGGAACAGCTGCATTCCCCACATTCCATTGTACTCAATCATGACCTGGGTTGGCTTATATTTCTTCCTGCACTCCTCCAGAAATTCCGGATTGAACGCTTCCTTTCCTTCTACCTGCACCAGTTCTGTGTCATAAGATTCCAGCACATGCAGATCATATTCCTCTTCTCCTTCCTCACAGGCCAGCAGAAGAGTCTTTCCTCCATCTGAAAAATACGGGTCTGACAGCGTCTCCTGGATAAACGTCGTCTTGCCGCTCTCCAGGAAACCGTTCACCAGATACACCGGTACTTTATTTCCCAAACTCATGCTTTCATCTCCTATCCCTGCAGCTATACCTGAAACAGTTCCTTCAACGCGTCCTCATTGAGCTTGGAACCGATTACGCAGAGACGGCCTGTATATTCCGGACTTCCGCCCCGCACCTCGTATTCCTCCGGAACAAGGTCAAACTGCATCCAGCTTCCGTCCGTATTCTGAAGAATTCCCTTTGCACGCAGAATAATGCCGTATTCTGAGGAACCTTCCAGCTTCTCCAGCATCTGCTGCAGTTCCTCTGCTCCATAACGCCGCGGTGTCTCTACGCCCCAGCTTGTAAATACCTCGTCTGCGTGATGATGGCCTTCATGATCGTGGTGGTGATGGTGTCCCTCATGATCGTGGCAGCCGCAGGTGCATCCCTCGCCGTGATCGTGCTCATGATCATGATCTTCATGGCCGTGGTGATGGTCATGGTCTTCATGATCATGATGGTGATGATGGTCGTGATCCTCATGGTCATGACCGCAGCCGCATTCGCCCTCATGGCCGTGTTCATGAGAATGTCCTTCCTCTTCATCCTGGTGGAAGCTGCTCATATCCAGCTCTGCATGATGCATGGCATCCAGGATCTGCTTTCCATTCAGCTCATCCCAGGGCGTAGTAATCATCGTAGCCTTCGCGTTATGCTCCCGCAGAAGAGCTGCAGTCTCCTGAAGCTTCTCCTCCGTCATGCTCTGGGTACGGCTTAAGACGATAGTTCCCGCATGTTCTACCTGATTGTTGAAGAACTCGCCGAAATTCTTCATATACATTTTGCATTTCTTTCCATCTACCACAACGATGGCGCTGTCAATATGAACATCCATGGACCCTGCCACATTTTCCACTGCTTTTACCACATCGGAAAGCTTGCCCACACCGGAGGGCTCGATCAGGATGCGGTCCGGAGCATAGGTATCCAGCACTTCCTTCAGGGCTGTTCCGAAATCTCCCACCAGGGAACAGCAGATACAGCCGGAATTCATCTCATTGACCTGGATGCCGGAATCCTTCAGGAATCCGCCGTCAATACCGATCTCACCGAATTCATTTTCAATCAGTACAATCTTCTCCCCCTGGAATGCCTCTTCCAGGAGTTTTTTAATCAACGTAGTCTTTCCGGCCCCCAAAAAGCCGGATATAATGGTAATCTCTGTCATTATTTTTCCTTCTTTCTCACATGCAGAGGCTTCCGCCTCCCAAACATCAGGTTTTGTATTAGCACTCTCTTCCGCGCACTGCTAATTATAGCACGTTCTTATTGTTTGTCAAATCCTGACCGTATAAAAAGACCGCCTGTTTCCCGAAGGATACAGACAGTCCCTTTTTCATCATTTCTTATGCAATCTTGCTCTTGGCAACCTCTGCCAGAGTCGCAAATCCTGCCGGATCGTTTACTGCCATGTCAGCCAGCACCTTACGGTTCAGCTGAACCTCTGCCAGCTTCAGGCCATACATGAACTTGCTGTAGGACAGTCCATTCAGACGGGCCGCAGCGTTGATACGCGCGATCCAGAGCTGACGGAACTGACGCTTTCTCTCTTTTCTTCCTGCGTAGGAAGTCGCCAGCGCTCTCATCACGGACTGCTTTGCCACACGATACTGCTTGCTTCTTGCTCCTCTATAGCCCTTTGCGAGCTTCAATACTCTGTTATGTCTCTTCTTAGCGCCTAAACCGCCTTTAATTCTTGCCATTTCTCTTTTCCTCCTTGAAATTTCCCGATTCTACGATATCTCTCTGGAACAGTGCAGCTTACAGATACGGAAGAATCTTCTTCATGCTCTTTACATTGGTAGCATCTGTGATCGTTGCTTTTCTGAGATTTCTCTTTCTCTTCTGAGATTTCTTGGTTAAGATATGGCTCTTATAAGCTTTCATTCTCTTGAGTTTGCCGGTTCCTGTCACTTTGAAACGCTTTGCAGCAGCTCTGCTTGTCTTAATTTTAGGCATTTTATATACTCCTCCTATTCTAGTCTGCCTGTAACCGTTCAGTACCGAATAGTTACATCTGCTTTTTCAATTTCTATTAAAATCAATTCCACATCCGTGGCTGATTCTCAAAAACTACTGACGCTTCTCTGTAAGAAACATCATCATCTGCCGGCCTTCCAGCTTCGGAGCCTTCTCCACTACCGCAATATCTGACAGCTTCTCGGCAAACACGTCCAGAATCTGCTTCGTCTTCTGCACATGCGCCATCTCTCTTCCGCGGAAACGCAAGGTCACCTTGACCTTATCGCCTTTCTGAATGAACTTCCTGGCCGCGCTTACCTTCGTGTTCAGGTCATTCTCTTCGATATTCGGTGACAAACGAACTTCCTTAATCTCAATCGTTTTCTGCTTTTTGCGGGCTTCCTTCTCTTTTCTGGCCTGCTCATATTTGAACTTACCGTAGTCGATAATCTTGCAGACAGGCGGCTTCGCTGTCGGCGCAATCTTTACCAGATCAAGTTCTGCTTCCCGGGCAATCCGCATCGCATCTTTAGCAGACATGATTCCAAGCTGCTCTCCATTCACCCCTATGAGGCGGACCTCTTTATCCCGGATCTGTTCGTTAATCATTAAATCGCTAATTGTAGTACCCTCCTTATATAAGAAAGAATCCAAAAAAAGTGGATAGTCAGACTATCCACTTGAAATATCATAACACAGGGTATATACTGACTATACCCGTCATGCCATAATTATAAACCTGAGACGCCTGCTGCGCTGAGGTGAGAGTGGATACTCTGCTTGCTGTCACTGAGTTATCATAGCATATCCGTATTCCAGTGTCAACCCATTTTTTTATATCTTTCTGCCGCTTTTTTCATTACTTTTTTCATAACCTTTTTTATATCTTTCTGCGCCCCTGTCTATCCCTGCGCCGCAGCCGGGCGCGCAGAAGCAAAAGTCCTGCCGTTTCCAAAGACAGCAGTATTCCCGCCGTGGTGTAAAGAACGGGTTTATTCATGAAAAACTGAACCATCAGATTGGGAGTAATCAGCAGACGCAGGCTCTTTGTCCCGGCAGTGTTCCCGGCGGCGTCCCTGGCTGTCACCATAAGCTCCTGCCAGTAGTTTGCGCCTTGGATCTGCAGCACGATCCTGCCTTCGTTCTCCTTCAATTCCGAAGCGCTGTACACGGTCCTCTGTCCGTTCAGGAGCACGCTTACCTCCCGGAGCCGCAGGTTATCCTGGATATCCAGCGTCAGTTCTTTCGTTCCTTCCCGGTAGCGGCCGCCGTCTTCCGCTCCCGACACGAGAATCACAGGAGCCGTCTTATCCACAGCAAATTCCAGTTTTCTTCCCTTCGTACCCGTATCTGAGGCATTTTCCGCCCTGTCCTCTGAATAAATGGTGACAAGATATATTCCTTCTTCTTCAAAATTTTCTTTTCCTATCGTATAAACGTACTGTTTCCATCCGGAAGACTCTCCCCGTTCCTCTGCAATATAATCTTTTCCTTCTTCCATGGTCCGTACTTTTCCATTCCGGCTGCAGATGATTTCCCGGAATTCCAGCGTATCCACATTGGTCTCTGTGACCACAAGATCCTGCTCCTGATTTGTGTAATAACTGCCCTCCGGACCTGCCAGAGCCTCCGTCTTTTCGTCAAATGTATAGACCGAGCCGAACCGGTTGACAGAAAAGCAGATCTGCGCCTGGCTTTGGTTTCCGGCCAAATCCCGGACAGATGCCTGAAGCGTATACAGATCATCCAGCTCCCGTACCTGCGGAAAGTCTTCCAGTTTCAGCGCCATACCGTTTTCCAGCTGCCTCCAGCTCCCTTTCCATTCCATCTGCCCATTCCGGTATCCGCTCAGAAGGATTTCCGTTCCGTCCGGATCGTAATTGGCATCTGAATACCGAAGGGCCGGGCGTACCTCTCCGTTGTTGGCCGACTGATCTGCCACATCGGAGAACACAAGCTTTGGCGGTGTCTGATCAATGACAAAGAGTTCTGTCCTGTATTCAGCCATTTCATTTCCTGCCAGATCCCATCCCCTGACCGCCAGCGTATAACTTCCATCCTGTGAAAAATTGATCTCAGCCGTATTGTGATCGCCTTCCCGTCTCCATTCGGAAATCGCCGGCAGGCTTCCTGCTTCTCCGCTTCCTGCTTCTCCGCTGTCTGCTGTAACGATCACTTCTATCTGATCCTCCCGAAAATTATGCTCCAGGATATCTATGACCGCTCTGCGGCTGTCTGCATAATAGATTTCATTCCGGCTGTCCTCATTGTCCCAGGCCACACTCAGCTCCGGCGCTGTTCTGTCGATAGTAAATTCGTCTGTCTGTCCATAGACAGCCCGGTTTCCGGCCAGATCCTGGAAGGCCAGCGTAAATGTGTAATCTCCATCCTCCCGAAAGACAACCCTGCAGACATGGAGCGTATCGTCCCCGCTGCCGGAGGAGCTCCAGCCGCCGATCTCCGGAAATGCTCCATCTGTGCCGGTAATCTGAAAATCCACATCCCTTTCATCAAAGTTTCTCTCCCGAATCGTAACCACAGCTGTACGCTCCTGATTGTAATACTTTCCCTGAACCGGCTCAGCCGGATCATACTCCACCATAATTTCCGGAGGTGTCACGTCAATGTGATAGCTCCGGGTCACAGAATCTGCGTAACCCGCGTTATCCGTATAGCCGGCGCTGATTTGGACTCCATTCTCATTATTGGCAGCAGCATCCAGCGTCAGTTCCTGTACATATTCATAGATAAGCTTCCGCTCTGCTTTCCCGTCCAAGTCATTCCCCGCCTCTGCCGCGTAATCCCTGCTGCCTGAAAGGGTCGTCCCCCCAGTATACCACACAGTCTGAAGTCCGGAAAAGGTATCCCGAAGCGTCAGCCGAACGGTCAGATCGGTATTGTAGTACGCTGTCCCGTCTACTATCCGGGACGGAGGGGTTACAGCCGCGAGCTCTGCGGTGCCTGCCGTCCGGTGAAGGCTCTCACTCTCTACCGCATAATTCCTTTCCCTGGCCATACAGTGGCCTGCCCAGTCGTACACCTCCGTTCTGACCAGCCCCCTAAAATCTTCCGCGCCGAGAGGCAGCTCCACCTGAAAAGAACCATCGGCGGCAGGCTGAAAACTCTGTGTCCGCACCTCCTCCTGTCCATCTTCGCTTCGGATCACAAACTGGATTTCCCGAATTCCTGCCGTTTCATCCTTTCCGGATGCCTTCACAGCCAGCTTTTCCCCGGAAAAAATCCACCCGGAAGGCAGGTAATTCACCAAAGTTCCGCCGGAGTATTCCAGGCTCACAGCCTCCGGCGGCGTCCGATCTACGACCGGATTCTCCCTGTGTACCACAGCGCCCGGCTCCTCCGGCCAGACCGCCTGATTTCCGGCCAAGTCAGATACCCCTATGGGGATGCTGTAGCAGGCCTCCGTATCAAGAGGAAGCTCTGCGCCCCAGACCCCGCGGCTGATTTCCCTGCCGGGAAGCTTCTCCAGATACGTGTTCAGCTCCGTCTGTTCCTTCCGGCTGGCTCCTCTGCTGTCCACTGCTTCAAACCCAAGAAGTGTCTCTTTCAGCTCCTGTACCCGGAAATTTCTGTCCTCCACCTGCAGACAGAGAGCCGCTGTTCCATCAAAATACACTCTTCCCTGACTTCTTTCCACCGGTTCCGCCGAATAGCTGAAGGAAATAACCGGGGCTGTCCGATCCACAACCAGCAGCGGGCTTTCATAAATACCTTCTTCCATCGTGCCCTGGAGCAGAGTTTCCTCCCCCGCCGGGTTCTCTGTTCTGTCATCTGCCTCTGCCGGATTTCTGTCCGGGTTCTCTGCAGCATTTCCGGCCGCATCCCGGCAGGAAATCCGTATCCGGTAATCTCCTTCTTCCGAGATCCGGAAGCTTCCCGACCAGACCGAATCCTCAGTCCGGCTCCATTGTATTTTTGTCTCTGTCAGCTCCTCCGTATTTTGTTCCATCCGAATAAGCTCACACCTGAAATTCTCCGGCGCCGCAGCATCTCCTTCTTCCGTCTCCGAAAATCCGGAAAACCTGTCCCGCACAGCGATTTTCACCGCAATATCCTCAGAATAATAGGAAACACAGTCTGCGTCCTGTGCCTGGGTCGCTGGCCAGTCTTCTCCATTTTTAAGAATATTTACCGCTTCCGGAACACTGACGCAGAGCCGGGGCGGCGCATGATCAAGGGCAAACCGGCTGTCTGCAGGGGGCTCCTCCTTCATAAAATTTCCGGCCCTGTCCCGGCAGCTGAGACGAAGCTCATAAACGCCTTCCTTTCCCGCTTCTCCATCGTAACCGAATTGGGCTGTATGTATTCCATCCGCATGGGTCCACTGCAAGGCTTCACTGTCTCCCGTATATTCTGCGGCCACCCGGTTCTCCGTCAGATTTACAACCTGAAGGCTTAGCAGACTGCTGTCCCACCCCTCCCTTTCTTCGATTGCAAATGTAAAAGCGATATCGTTCCCTTCCACATTTCTGTACAGGGGGATTCTGCCGTCCTCCCATTCTGCAGACCAGCTCCAGTCTCCCTGTGAGGAAAAGGATAAAAGCTCCGGTGCTTTGGAATCCACCACAAAAATTCCTGTGATAAAACCTCCTTTCCCGGTGTCTGTCAGCTGTCCAAAGCTTCCTTCTTCCATTGAAAGCGGATTTCCCGCGGCATCACAGTATGCCGCTTCTACCTGATACCGTATTCCGCTATTCTCTTCAGCAGGAAGTTCTACCCGTACGGAAATACTTCCGTCTTGAAACTCTCCCCATGTAATCCAGCCTTCCGTCTCCTCCCGGCTCAGAGGGCTGCCGTCTTTCAAAATTGTGAGCTCCGGCGCCGTGATTTCTCCCGTTTCACTTCTCAGTTCTTCGTAAAAGGCTTCTGTAAAGGTCAGTGTGAGCCGGCACTCCTCCCGGGCGCTGTAGTGCTTTCCTTCCGCATCTTCCGAGGCCGGAGCCGTACAGACGGCACGGATAACAGGGGCTGTTTTATCCTTCCGGAACCTTACTGTCACCTGGGGCTCTTCCTGCTGCGCGCCCTCTCCCAGATCTTCATTCTGATTGCCATTCTCATTGTCGTTCTGTTCCTCGTTCTGATTGTCGTTCTGATTGTCCTCCCGCTCTTTAAGCCGGAACTGATAAGCCCCGTCATAACAGAAATCTGTCTCTGTAAAAGCATAGACCGGCAGCTCTGAAGAAGGCTGTTCCATAACCGCCCACTCTGTGTCCTCCTGTTTCCTGTACTGAACGGCAGGCAGGCTTTCCCCAGCCCACTCCTCCGGCAGCGTAACGGTAAAAGTAGTGTCCCTGTTCACCCAGCCGTTTTCATTGGCCGTCTGATCCATACTGATATCTTCTTCCGATAAAGACAACCGTTCCTGCCCGCCGCTTTCCTCCACCATCGTTTCTTCCCCGGCAGACTGCGCCAGGATTTCCCGGTCCGTCCTTCCGCAAAGCAGCATCAGAAGGAGCAAAGCCGGAACCCAGCCGCTTTTTCCGCCCCTTATCCGGGATTTTCCTCTTTTCACCTTCTCATTCCTCCTTTTTTCTAATCATCCGCAGTCCTTCGTCTCCTTTCCCCCATCCGCCAGCAGCTCAGTGGCTTCTTCCGGTCCGCTTCCCCCTTCCAGGTCTTCCTCTTCTTTCGGACTATTCTCCTCTTTCCTGTGATTCTCCTCTTCCAGCCTGCGGATCTCTCTCCTGGCACGACGTCCTGCCAGGAATTCTGCGGCCTCCCGGATATCCAGGCGGATAAACAGATACAAGGCGGTCCCGCTGCAGAGCAGTGTCCCTCCCAGACATAGCAGATACAGACTGTGATACAGGCTGATTTTCGACATCATTTCTTCCATTTATGATTTTCTCCATTTACATGCTCTCCTGTCCAAAAGCAGACAACACCACTCGTTCTGCCTGACGGAGCGCCGTCTCCAAAGCTTCCATCTCTTCCTGCAGCTGCCGGCGCATCTCCGGACTGATATCCTGAAAATCCTGTTCCAGATGTCTTTGTGTCTGCTCAATCTGCCCCAGCATCTCCTCCATCTCCACACCGTCATTCCGGAATTCGGCAGCATGAGAGATGATCTGTCCGGCCAGTTCTCCGTACATAACCAAGGCGGTACGTTCATTGTCCTCTTCCACCAGATTTCCCGCAGACAATTCCACCAGATCGTCCCAATAGCCGCGAAAGCTGACAAAGCTGTCCCCCGCCTCATCTACCCTGCCGATTTGCGCATAATACTCTGAAATCCGTCCCAGTCTTCCGGCTCTCTCCTCCTGCCCCTTTTCCAGCTTTCCCGAAGCCGCCGCAAGTTTAAGATAATTTCCGGCATTCTTTTTATTCTCTTTCTCTTCAAATTTGTAAAAATACGCAAGGCCCGCCTCATAGGCAAACCGGGCGTAGCCTTTTTCGTTTTTCCGGAAGGCCGCCTCAAAGGTCTGTCCGTCTCCGGTGTACTGAATCAGAATCGCGCGCAGCCGGCTGCTTTCCTCTGACGTGAGAAGCCCGTCATCCAGAAAACCGTCCTTCAGAAGCCCCAGCCACGCATCCTCTCTGGAAGGACTTATACGAACAGCCTTCACATAGTTTTCGATCTCCTCTTCCTTATCCACGGAATTGCCTGCCGCCAGCAGGCAGGCTTCATAGCTGTTTCTCCGCGCTCCTGCTTCAAGGCCCAGGAAGATTCCCGCGGCAGTTCCCAGAAAAGCCGCTCCCAGAAGACAGGCCGCGAACTTTCGTACCTTCTTTTTCTGATTCTCCCGATAGGTTCTGTCCTGCTCCTGAAAATGCTCCAGCGCATAAAGAAGCTCCGCGCAGGACTGATACCTCTCTTCTTTCCTGCGCCGGGTGCATCTGCCGATGATCTCATCCCAGCCTGCTAAGAAGCCTGGTCCGCATTCGCTGAGGGGCCGGAGCATATGGGGGCTTTCTCCCGTCAGCAGCTGAAACAGCATAACTCCAAGACAATAAATATCCGTCCTGGCGTCGCTCTGGTCCGTTTCCTCATACTGCTCCGGCGCCGCATATCCCCAGGTTCCCAGTGAAACTGTATCCTTCAGGCTTCCGGCCCTGTATTCCCTGGCCGCCCCGAAATCGATCAGAACCACTGTCCCGTCCGGCCGTTCCATCACATTGGAAGGCTTCAGATCCCGGTATATGACCGGAGGTTTTCTGCTGTGCAGATAGAGGAGCGCCCTGCACAGCTGCTTGGCCCAGTCCAGCACCTTTTCCTGCGGCTGCGCCCCCTGCTGCAGAAGCAGCGTGTCCAGGGAAAGACCCTCCACGTAGTCCATGACTATCAGAAGCCGGCTGCGTTCCTCAATCACGTCCACGATGCTGGGAATTCCGGGATGCTTGAGCCTTTTCAGCATTTCGATCTCTTTTCTGTCCAGGGCCAGTCTTCCCCAGTCTCCCTTCACAATCTCTTTGACAGCCCAGAATTTGTTTGCCCTTTCGTTCATGGCCAGATAGACCACACTCATGCCGCCCCTGCCTATGACATTCAGGATCTTATAGCTTCCGTTAATGACGGAACCGATTTTCAGCACATCCGCTTTCTCCTTCCCACTGTTCTGTTTTAATATAAAATAAAAGCTGAAATTACTGGCGATACGCCGGAAATTCTCTCGGACCGACCGGTTCGATGAATCAGTGCATTTATGGTACTACAGAATCTTACAGATTTCAAGCCGAAACTTCTATTTTAGAAATTTTTAACATTTTGCGCGGACGGCTGCCTCTGGGATCTCGGCCGTTCGGATATCCGGATAGGAGAAACAATTTTTCCTGTCCGCCGCAATCCTGCGCACGCGCAAAAGACGGAGAGCAGCCGTACCGCCGCTCTCCGTCTTATTCCGCAGAAGAAACACCCGCCAAAGCTCTGCGTTTCATCTTTCTGCCTGCGTTTTCAAACCTTCTTTTTCTATCATTTTTAATTTCTTCTCAGTGCCTCGATAGGACTTAAGCGCGCTGCCTTTTTGGCCGGATAGATTCCAAAGAAAATACCGACCGCGGAAGAAAACAGCGTAGCCGTAATGATGGTCCCGATGCTGAGATCCGGTGAAATGCCAAGCATCGGAAGGGAACAAATGCCGTAGGCCCCCAGAAGGCCCAGAACAATGCCGATGACGCCGCCGATACAGGTGATGATCGCCGATTCTGCCAGGAACTGCATCATAATCGATCCGGTTCTCGCTCCAAGAGCTTTACGGATTCCGATTTCTCTGGTCCGCTCGGTAACGGATACCAGCATAATATTCATTACACCGATTCCGCCTACCAGCAGGGCAATGGCGGCTACCAGAGCGATAAAGGCCGTAATCATGTCCAGCACGCTTGTAATCTGCGCGATCTGGCTGTCTGCGTCCTGAAGCAGAAAGGCATCCTCTCCCTGTACGTGATGACGGTTTTCCAGAAGCTTCATGGCGTCGCTTCCCACCGCCTGGGAATACTCGCTTCCCTCGGAAATAATATAAATAGAATAAAATTCATCCAGCTCATAGCCAAAGGCAAAGTTCGCTGTGTACGGCATGTACATGGTCACATAGCTGGAGGAATACATCATGGAATCCACAAGGCCTCCCTCTGACTGTTCTTCCTGGATCACGCCGCAGATGGTGATTTCGTGAGTGATATTATAGATGGTGGCCTCTACCGTCATACCCACCACATCATCGGTGCCGAACAGCTTGATGGCGTCGCTCTGTCCGATCACCGCCACCAGATTCATTGCTTCCACATCCGAATCCGTAAAGTAATGGCCGTATTTCATCTCCGGATTATGAGTATACTCCAGATCTGCTGTTCCTGTAGAGGCAATCACATCAAAATTTCCCTTCGGCGACAGAAGTGTTCCCATCATACTGTCTGAAGGTGTCACTCCCTTTACATGGGGGACCCGTTCCTTAATGGCCTCCATGTCTTCCGGGGTAATATACTCTCCGGCATCTCCTCCATCGCTGTTGGAATAAATATAAATCTGTCCTCCGGCAATGGCATTCAGCGCATCGCTCATCTCCGTCTTCGCGCCTCCGCCCACGGACATAATCATGATGACAGAAGAAATTCCGATAATAATGCCAAGCATAGTCAGAAAGGAACGGCCCTTATTGGCCCGGATATTATCAATGGCCATTTTTACATATTCATACAGCTGTGCCATTTTTTATCCCTCCACCGGCGTCACGCGGGTTCCCTCCTGGATTCCGGCTGTGATTCCGCCGGATACGACCCTGTCTCCAAATTCCAGACCGGATTTGATTTCTGTATAGTCATCCGCAGACAGGCCTGTTTCCACATTCTTTCTCACCAGCGTGCCATCCTCCTGCACCACATAGCAGAAGCTTCCATCCTGCCCGGAGTTGATGCACTCTGTGGGAACCACAAGCACATCTGCCGCCTCCTGTCCGTTTACAGACACCGTGGCTTCCAGTCCCAGATAAATATTTTCATCTGGATTGTCAATCTTGATCTGGGCAGTGACTACCGGGGTTCCCTGGGCGTTGGCCTCTGCGATACGGCTTAAGCTTGTAACAGTGCCGCTGTACTCATGGCCTGCCAGCGTGACCACTGCCGTCTGGCCTTCTGCCATTTTTTCCAGATCGTATTTGGTAATGCTCATCTCCACCACCACGTCCTCGTTGCTGGCAACTGTGAAAAGCTCTCCGCCTTTGGCTGCCGGGCCGCCGGGAACGGCAGACACGCTTGTGACTACTCCGGAAAATTCGGCCTTGATTCCCTCTTTTCCTTCTGTAATATCATCCTTTGTCATCTGCGCGTTCAGGTCGCTGAGGTTTTTGTTAGCGGCAAGTTCGCTCCTGGCTGCCGAGGACAGAATGGCTGCATCTGTGGAATCCTGAATTCCCTCTTCCTCCGCCTTGCTGCTCTCCAGCTTCTGCTTGTTTTCCTGGGAATCCTCCAGCCGTCCCTGATACTCGTCGAGTTTGATGACAATGTTATTATAATTATCCTGCTCTGCCTGAATACTCTTTTCCAGCTCCGGAAGCTTCGCCTGGGCCTCCTGAGCGGCCGGCGCGGCCTCATCCACTGCCGCCTGGGCCACAGTTACCGCATCCTGAAGCATTTTATACTCCTCAGACGCCGGGTCCAGCGTAGAAGATTCAAGAGCCGTCTGAGCTGATTTCAGGGCTGCGTTCTTTTCCTCCAGAGCCGCTACCGCCGCCTGAGCCTGGGCCTGCTGCTCCTTCAGGGATGCCAGCTTATTCGCGGAATCCCCCTGATATCCTGTGTACTCACGGACTCTGTCATTCAGATGATCCAGATTATCGTCTTCCTCGTCCAGCTGTCGGTTGATGATATCCAGGGCTGCGGTGGAACGGTTATACTCTGCCACGTTTTCATTGTCTTTGGAAATAGAATCCTGATAACTGTAATTGGCCGCGCTTCCGGTCAGCTCCGCCTGCCGGTACAGCTCATCCAGCTCTGCCGCGTCATAGGTAAGAAGCGTCTCTCCCGCTTCCACCGTGTCTCCTACCTTCAGACTGAAGCTGTCTACAGTAGCTGCCACTGGTGAAAAATAAGTCTTTACCTCCTCAGACTGTACGGTTCCGCTGCCGTCTATCACCTGCTGCACCGTTCCAAGAGAGGCCTCCGCCACGGTGACCACCGGCAGGATCTCCGGCGCAAACAGTCTGGGAAGCACCGTAACCGCCAGCAGCGCCGCCACGATTCCCCCGATAATAATGCGTTTTTTCCGTTTCTTTTTCTGTTCAGGCGTAAGGGGCGCCTTCTCCTTTTTTTCCTTCTTTTCTTTTTTCTCTTTTCCTTCTTTCATCTCCCGGATCTTTCTGCCCTTTCCAAAAAGACCCTTCTTCCGTTCTTTCTCCGCCTGCGCCTCCTGATCCTCTTCCCACTCGTCCAGCAGGCTTTTCTGGCTTTCTTCCGGCTCCGGCTCCAGATAAGTCATGGTCTCAGAATCTTCCTCAAATTTTTTCTTCTTTCCAAACATCACTTATTCTCCTCATCTTTATAGCGAGCGCCGCGAGGATCAGCTCCCCCGCAGCTTTGCTGCGCTGACTATTTTCATGCCCCGTCAGTTTACTGCGGGGTATTTCATTTCCGTCCCTGTCAAAATGTCACATCAGGATTGATGGTATCTGACTCGATTCTGCCGTCCAGAATTCGGATGACCCGTTTGGCCTGGGCCGCAATTCCGTTATCATGGGTGATCAGAATGACTGTTCTTCCGCCTTTGTACAGTTCCTTCAAAATCTGAAGGATCTCTTTGCTGGAAGCGGAATCCAGATTTCCGGTTGGCTCATCAGCCAGAATCACCGGAGGCTTCGCCGCAATCGCTCTTGCGATAGCCACCCTCTGCTGCTGTCCTCCGGACATCTCATTGGGCTTGTGATCCATTCGATGAGAAAGACCTACGATCTTCAGCGACTCTACCGCCAGCCGGTCCCTTTCCTTTTTGGGAACGCCCCGGTAAATCAGCGGAAGTTCCACATTCTCCTGAGCCGTCAGATTACTGATCAGATTAAAGCCCTGAAAGATGAAGCCTATCTCTCTGTTGCGGATGTCTGACTGTTCATCGTCTGTCAGCGTAGACACATCCCGGCCGTTCAGATAATATTTTCCGGATGTAGGCACATCCAGACAGCCCAGCATGTTCATGAGCGTGGATTTTCCGGAGCCTGACTGGCCGATAATCGCCACAAACTCCCCCTTTTCTATGGAAAGACTCACATGGTCCAGGGCCCGCACCTCATTTTCGCCGGGATTATAGACCTTGCAGATGTCTTTCACCTCCACCAATGCACTCATTTCATTCTCCTCTTTTTACATTCTGTCTCTGAATTTGTGTTATTGTATTATTCACATAATACAATAACACATTTCGCTTTTAATGCAAGCATCTTCATAAAATCTTAAAAAAAGCTTAAAAATCTTCTTCTCTCAGTTTCATAACGAACGTCAGACGTCTTTTTCTTCATTTTTTCCATATATTTTATAAAAAAGGTCCTGTTTCCTATGAAAAAACTTTTAATTGCAGGATATGAAACCCAAACTGCTGGCTACCGCAGCGCCTTTTCCTTGCTTGGAGCCTGCGCCGACCCGCTTGCTTTCCCACCGGAGCGTCATGACTCCGGCCCTCTGCGCGCGGCCCAGCCGGATATCTGGTCCATGGCCTGTCTCTACGACGGGCTTGTCCTCCCGGGAGGCGGAGATATTTCTCCTGCCCTGCTTCATTGTCCGAATATGGGCTCCCGAAACATCGACGAGCCTCTGGACCATATACAGTTTTCCCTGCTCTACGCTTTTATAGAGGCCGGAAAACCTGTCCTCGGCATCTGCAAAGGCCTTCAGGTTATCAACGCGGGCTTTGGAGGGACGATTCGGCAGGATCTGTGCCCTGCCTCTCTGGATCTTCATGCCTGGGAGGGCCGGGACCGCATCCACCGGACAAAGGCCGCAAAAGGAACCTTTCTGTACCGGCTCTACGGTTCCCGCCCCCTGGTGAACAGCGCACATCATCAGGCCGCCGGCTCCATAGGCCAGGGTCTGCGTGTGGCCCAGTACGCGGAGGATTTTGTGGTGGAAGCCCTCTATCACGAACGTCTGCCTGTCTTTGCCGTCCAGTGGCACCCGGAGCGCCTGTGCTTTTCCCAGGCAAAAGACGGTATGGAAGACGGCTCCCGGCTGCTTTCATACTTTCTCTCACTGCTCTGAGCAGGGAAGGCATTCCCGGAAAAAGCGGAAAAAGTTTCCTCCTATAAGACCGGCTGCGGTCTCTTCCTTCATTCCGCGGGCCAGCAGCATGGCTGTAAACTTTATCATTTCCCCGTGATGAGCCAGAATGTCATCGTTCTCCGTCTCAAAACGGATACGGGGCGTGGCGTCAGAAAGTCCCCGGCACAGGTCAAAACCGCAGCCCACATGGGCGCTGCCTGCCTTTGACACCAGATATTCCGCGTGGCGGCAGAGCTGCTCCAGCTTCTCCTCCTGCGGACTGGCTGCCTGGCTTTCAGGCACGGAGGGACCGGCCAGCAGCGCGCAGGCGTTCAGACCGATGACGCCTCCCCTCCCGGCCACTGCTTCGATCTGATCGTCCCTTAAATTCCTGTAATTGGGATGTATCTTCCAGGCATTGGAATGGCTGGCGATAAAAGGCCTCTTCGCACAGGCGCACAGATCGGCAAAGCCCTCATTATTCAGATGGCTCACGTCCACATACATGCCAAGCTCCTCCATCCGGGCCACGGCTTCGCGGCCAAGGTCCGTGAGGCCGCCCGGAATCTCCCGGAATTCGCCGGCCTTGCAGCAGCCTGTGGCAAAAGCATTTCTGCGGCTCCAGGTAAGGCCTGCTCCCCGCACTCCCAGATCATAAAATGCCCGGAGAAGAGACAGATCATTTCCCAAGGGGTCCAGTCCTTCCAGAGAAAGCAGAACTGCTGTCTGCCCTCCGGCGGCCGCCCGATCCAGCGCTTCCCGGCTGTCTGCCACGCAGATCTGATCCTGTACGGATTCCAGATCCTCCCGAAGAGCCGCAATCTGTCCCAGCGCCCTCCGGAGTCCTGACTCCGGCAGCTCCCTGCCCGGCACATAGATCGAAGAAACAATCAGATTCACCGAAGCCTCACGAAAATGAGGGAGATACCGACGTTCCACCACATGTCTCTCTCCCGCAAGCCGTCTTTCGTACACCTCCGCAGCCAGATCAAAGTGCGCGTCCACCACCATGTTTTCCCTATGTAACCATTTCGCCCATTCCAGAAATACCTCTTCCAGCAGAACCGCCTCCTGTTTTGTTTTACGTTTTACTGTGTGATGCCCTTGCCCGCAAGGGGAAACGTGCCTTAAAAGGGCTGCCGGTTCATACCGCTTTGGCCCCCCTTAAGATGCACGAAAGAGACTATCCGTAAAATCCATGTCTTGATAAAGCCCCGGATCTTTATGAAGTAGTCTCTTTCTGTATTCTCTATTTCAGAGCGTAAAAAACCGTTGTCTGAATTTTGCGGAACGCTCCCCTTGTTCTTCTGCTTTCTTCTGTATTATAAATTATGCGTGCTCTGACGGAAAGGTCACCTCCGCCGTAAAAAGATCCGCGTCCACTTTGATCCGGAGCCGCCCTCCGCAGGCTTCCGTAAAACTTCTGGCAATGGATAGTCCCAGGCCGCTTCCTCCATCCGTACGGCTTGCGTCTCCTCTCACAAAACGCTCTGTGAAATCCAGCTCCGCATCCAGCTCCACCGCTGAAGTATTCTTCACCACAGCCTGCGCCTGCCCCTCTGCTGCAGAAAGGGACAGATATATCCGCGACCCCTTCAGGGAATACTGCAGCGCATTCTGCAAAAGGTTTTGAAACACTCTGTACAGACGCTGTCCATCCGCCCGGATCATAACCGGCTCCTCCGGAATATATGCGCGCAGCACAAGTCCGCTCTTTTCTATCTGCGTATCCATATCAGCCAGCGTCTGGCGCAGAAGCTTGCCGAAATCCAGTTCTTCCAGCATAACCGGAAGCTGTCCGGAGGCTGCTTTGCTCACCTCAAACACATCCTGAACCATAGTTCCCAGCCGCTCCGATTTTTCGCCGAGAATCCGGATATAGTCCTTCACATGCTCCGGCAGCTCCTCTTCCTGCTTTAGAAGCTCAATATAACTGACAATCGAAGTCAGCGGCGTCTTCAAATCATGAGAGACATTTGCCACCAGCTCTACCTTCATCCGTTCGCTCTTTGTCCGCTCCGCCAGGGCTGCCTCCATTCCCTGCTGTATCTCATTCAGATTTTCTGCAGCCTCTCTCAAATCCGTATCCCGGGGAAGCTCCAGTCTTTCTGACAGCTCCCCTGCCCGCACCGCCGCGATCTGCTCTGTCAGGGCCCCCATATCTTCCGCCAGCCTGCGGTTCTTCTTCATATAAATCAGACTGCAGATCAAGGCCAGCACCGCGCACACCAGCAGAATCAGGAGAACCAGTACCGCAGCATCCCAGTACAGCCAGTCCCAAAGCATCACCCAGAACCAGGCCAGCACCGCCAGCAGAAGCAGAAGGGGCGCAAATACCAGCCACTGCCTCTTCACCATCCGTTTCTGAAACGGCCGTTCCAGATCAGCGGTCCGCAGGCTGTCCCGGAAGGGCGCAAGAAGGCTTTTCTGCCTTCCTTTGCTGTATTTTCTGTCCAGAAAGCCAAAATACAGCAGCCAGAACCAGAGTACCGGCGCAATGCCGCCAAAAAACATGACCCGGAGGCTTCCGGTCAGAAATCCGAGCACCAGGAGCACAACCGGCAGGCACCAGAACAGCAGGAATTTTATTTCATACCATACTTTCCCCAATTGTTTTCCGAGCCATTCACGCGCTTCCTGCCGCTCTTTCCGAAGCCGGAAGGCCAGAAACAGAAAAAGGAGAGCCGCTCCCAGTAAGGCCGCCTGCACCGCGAGCGCCTGTCTCTGGTCCCGCAGGTTCTCCTGCATGGAATACAGATCCCATCCTCTCTGTACCGTTCCCTGTCCGTAGTTTTCCACATAAAGCTTCGGTTCCTTCGCCGCAGCCAGAAAGACTACCGCCTCTTTCGCGTCTCCTTCCGCCTGAAAATTCGCATATCCCGGCACATACCAGCGGCTGTCATTCCGGTAGATTCCGTCCCCATAGACGTCTACCGGCTGTCCGTCTTTGGTAATCTCCACTCTGCCGTCCCCGTTTCCATTGTAAAGAAGAGTGAAATTGTACTCTTCTTCCGGAACAAAGGAAGCAAAATCCGGTATCCCGCTTTCCTGAACCTCCTGCCCGGACAGGCCGTCCAGATTCGTATACAGCAGCTTTCCCTGGTAAACCACCGCAAAAAGCAGATTTCTGTCCCGGGATAATTCTTCCATATAAGCTGTCAGCTCATCCGCCGGCGTACTGTCTGCCGCCTCATCCGACCCTGTGTCCATGGTTATCTCTACAGCTGCTTCCGAAGCAGCTGTAGAGCCTCCGAAAAGGCTCGCCCACCAGTCGGAGAAATCAAAGCCTGTTTCATAGGAGACGGCAGTCTCATAGGCTGTGCCATAGCTGTAATCATACCATTCTTCCCCTCCTGCCGCCGCGCCAATCAAAGTCTCCAGACGGCCGGAAATGAAAGCCGCAAATTCCTCTGTCTCCTGATAATCCGTCCC
>ERZ1643249.395-NODE-395-length-51194-cov-14.937523_pt1 | contig 51194 bp, 43 predicted proteins | sample MGYA00579263_ERZ1643249 | MGnify/ENA primary metagenome ERZ1643249 (study PRJEB29033, sample SAMEA4952264) | chicken gut metagenome | biome: Broiler Chicken; feature: Gastrointestinal Tract; material: Caecum | place: Ireland | collected 2018 | study: Broiler...
TGCCGGTTCTTTTTTGCCATTTTGGCATTTGGTGCCGGTTCTTTTTTGCCATTTTTCTTGTCTTTTGCACCGGTTCTCTTTTATTTTTTATATTTTATCACATTTTTTGTCTTTTTTAAATATAATATATAAAAAAGAGTGTGATTAATATGTATAATAATAACCTTAATTATTTTCCACAAAAAATAAACAATAGAAATTATTCTAAAAATAAAAATCAACCAAAAAAAATAAATATTAAAAATATAAAAGATAATACTATTAAATCTTTAAATGATGTTGAATATTTTTTAAATAATTTTAGTAATACATTAAAATATATAAAATTAATTAATTTATTAAAATAATTTTTTTATAATTAATTATTAATTAATTATTTATATATTTTAATTTTTTTATTTATATTAATAATTTATTTTAATATTTAAACATTTTTTCTTTTCGATACTATTGTTATAATTGCCAATATATTCAATGCTTTACATTGTTTATTTTTACATTATAAAAATCTAATTATCGACTCATCTTTTTCTAAAAATACAAAAACCTCTTTTCTACATCCCCTTTATTCCTTAATCTTTCAGAAATATTTTTTTATTACCTCTCAATTTCACTTTACCATTATTTACCTTTTATGTTGTACAAAATCTATAACTTCTTTTTTGAGGTACAAAACTACTTTATTTATAATTTTATTTATCAAATTTACTATTATATTTTATTTATTTCTTTCAGATAATTTAATTATATTTTTATAATTACTTTTTATTTTAATTCAAAAAAATTATTTTAATTTTATTTTTTAATAGATATTTAATTATTATATAAAAATATTTTCTATAATAAATTAATTTATTTTTTTTATTTAAATTTAATTAAATAATTTTTATATTATTTTTTAATTATTTTCTTTTTATTTTATAATTTATTTATTACATTTTTATTTTTTATTAATTAATTAAATTATTTTTTTTATTTTAATTTATTTTTATTTTATTTAAAAATATTTTATCTTTATTTTTTACCCCAAATATTAATATCTAAAAAAATTTTTTAACTTTTTATAACCTTAGCTTACTATTAAATAAATCAATAAAATCAATGTTTATCATTGTTTGTTATTACATTAAAAGCTTCCATCTTTTTTATATTTTTTTCTTTAAATTCAAAAAGTATCTTCTTGTCATCATCTTTATTCCTTAATCTTGCAGAAATATTTATTAAATCTCAGCAATTTTTGTTTTACCATTATTTACCTTTTGGGCATTCAAATTTTATAATTTATTTTTGATCAAAAAAATCTACTTTTTTTAACTTATTTTAATCAATATAGTTATTATATTTTATTTCAATATTTCTGATAATTTAATTTTATTTTTATATTTAATTTTTATTTTAATTCAAAAAAAATTATAAAATAAAAATTTTTTATTTATAAAAAAATATGATTTTTTAATTTATTAATTATTTAATTAATTTGTAAAAATATTTTCTATAATAATTTTATTAATTTTTTTATTTTAATTTTATAAAAAATTTTTTTATAATTTGTTTTTTTATGTTTTTATTTTTTTATTAATTAATTATATTTTATTATTTATTTTTTATATTAATTTATTTTAATTTTAATAATAAAATATTTTAATTTTTCTTTTTAATTTAAAATATTATTGTCAAAAAAATCTTATTTTACTTTTTATATCTTAAGTTTTCTATTATATAATTCAATAAATTCAATGATATTCATTGTTTAAATTTACATTATTAGAATCAAATTTTATGATTATTTTTTTCTATAAATACAATACTCTATTTTTAATCTTCTCCTTATTCCTTAATCTTACAGAAATATTTTTTTATGTCAGTTGTTTTTATTTTACCATTATTTACCTTTTTTATTGTACAAATTATATAACTTATTTTTAGAGATATAAAACTACATTTTTATAAGTTTACTTCTTAAATTTATTATTATATTTTTTTAATTATTTAATTTTATTTTTTGTATTTATTTTTTTATTTTAGTAAAAAATAAATTAATTAATTAAATTAATATTCAGAAAAGCATTTTATTTTTTAATTTATTGATTATTTTATTATTTTCAAAAAATATTATTTTTTAAAAATTAATTTAATTATTTTATTTATTTTTTTAAAAACAATTTTTATTATTTATTTTTTATATTTTTATAATTATTATTATTATTTATTTTTAATTATTCATTTTATTTATTGCTTTAATTTAATTTTATTTTTATTTTTAAATATATTTTTTTTTATTTTTTATCTAATATAATTTATTCTTTTCTATAATCCCATTTTAAAAGTTATTTTTTCAATGTTTTTTATTGTTAATTATTGTAGTATATGAATCAATTTTTCTTATCTTTTTTTATTTAAAATATAATAATCACTTTTTGCCAAGCTTTTTATTCCTTAATCTTGCAGAAACATTTTTTTAATGTCAGCAATTTTTGTTTTACCATTATTTACCTTTTTATTATACAAAATATATAACTCCTTTTGGGATATATAAAACTACATTTTTTTATAAGTTAATAACTTAAATTTATTAATATATTTTTTAAATTATTTTTAATAATTTAATTATATTTTTGTTTTTATTTTTTATTTTAATTTAAATAAATATTATTTAATTAAATTAATATTCAAAAAAAATATTTTTATTTTTTGTTTTAATATATATTTAATTATTTTATATAATTATTTCTTCTTAAAAATTAATTTAATTTTTTTATTTAACTTTTTTAAAATTAATTTTTATTATTTTTTCGATTTATTTTTGTTTATTTTTATTTATTATAATTTTTTATTAATTTAATTTTAATTTTTTTATATTTTATTTTAATATTTATTTATTATTTTAATAAGCAAGATAATATATTTTTTATCTGGTGATTTATTTTTTTATTTTGGTAATCTTATTATTGGGGTATATAAAGCCATATATACAATGCTTTTCATTGTTTGTTTTGGTAGTATAAGAATTAACTTTTTTACACATTTTATTCTTTAAATGAAAAATCTTTTTTAGTACATCCCCTTTGTTCCTTAATCTTACAGATATGTTTTTATATTTTCGCCCTAATTAATATTACCATTATTTACCTTTTGCTTTTTACCAATAGTATATCTTCTTTTTTGAAATGTAAAATAACTTTATCTATAATTTTTTAATTAAAAATAATATTATATTTTAATAAATCATTTTTAATAATTTAATTTTATTTTTGTATTTATTTTAATTCTAAAAAATACTATTTAATTAAATTAATAGAAAAAAATATTATTATTTTTATTTTAATAACTATTTAATCATTTTAAATAATTATTTTTTTTTTTAATTAATTTGATTTTTCATTTTTATTTTTTAATAAATTAAATTTTATTATTTTTTATAATTTATTTTTAAATATTTTTTTATTTATTTAAATTATTAAGTATATTTATTAATTTAATTTTATTTTTTTATATTTTATTTTAATATTTTTTTATTATTTTAATAAGACAAATAAAATATTTTTATCTAGCGATTCATTTTTTTATTTTTGGTAATCTTGTTATCTGCTTTTATAAAGCCATATAAACAATGCTCTTCATTGTTTGCTTTGGTAGTAAAAGATTTATATTTTTTACTCATCTTATTCTTTAAATGAAAAATGCATTTTTGTACATCCCCTTTGTTCCTTAATCTTACAGATACATTTTTATATAATAATCTCAATTTATATTACCATTATTTACCTTATGTTTTTTTACAAATAGTATAGCATCTTTTTAGAAATATAAAATAACTTTACTTATATTTTTTTATTAAAATAATATTATATTTTATTTAATCATTTTTAAAAAATTTTAATTTTATTTTTGTATTTATTTTTTTATTTTAATTTAAATAAATATTATTTAATTAAATTAATAGAAAAAAATATTATTATTTTTTATTTTAATTAATATTTAATTATTTTATATAATTATTTTTTCTTAAAAATTAATTTAATTTTTCATTTTACTTTTTAATAAATTAAATTTTATTATTTTTTATAATTTATTTTTAAATATTTTTTAATTTATTTAAATTATTTATTTTATTTATTAATTTAATTTTATTTTTTTGTATTTTATTTTAATTTTTATTTAATATTTTAATAAGCCAGATAATATATTTTTTATCTGGCGATTCAATTTTTCTTTTTAATAATCTTATTATTTTATTACATAAATCAGATTTACTCAATGTTTTTCATTGTTTATTTTTCTACTTTAAGAAGCAACTTTTTTACTCATTTTATTCTTTAAACACAAGAATTATTTTTTGACATTCCCTTTGTTCCTTAATCTTACAAAAACTTTTTTTAAATGTCATTCAAATTTGTTTTACCATTATTTGCCTTTTATTTTTTATAAAAAGTATAACATCTTTGAGGAAATATAAAACCACTTTATATAAAATATTTTTAACAAAAAATCTTTTTATATTTTATTAAATTATTTCTAATAATTTATTTTTATTTTTGTATTTAATTTTTTTATTTTAATATAAATAAATATTATTTAATTTAATTAATATTCAAAAAATTTATTTATTTTTTATTTTAATAAATATTTATTTGTTTTAGATAATTATTTTTTCTAAAAATTAATTTGATTTTTCAATTTTATTTTTTATTAAATTAATTTTTATTTTTTTTAAAATTTATTTTTATATATTTTTTATTTATTATAATTATTTATTTATTTAATTTTATTTTTTTGTATTTTATTTTAATTTTTATTTATTATTTTAATAAGCCAGATAATATATTTTTTATCTGGCAATTCATTTTTTTCTTTTTATTAATCTTATTATCTTATTACAAAAATCATATTTATTCAATGCTTTTCATTGTTTATTTTTCTACTTTAAGAAGCAACTTTTTTACTCATTTTATTCTTTAAATACAGAAATCTTTTTTTGACATCCCCTTTCTTCCTTAATCTTACAGAAACTTTTTATAAATCTCATTTAATTTTATATTACCATTATTTACCTTATGTTTTGTGCAAATTGTATAGCATACTTTTATAAAAGTAAAATAACTTTATTTATAATTTTTTTAATCAAAAATGTTATTATCTTTTATTTAATAATTTTTAAAAATTAAATTTTATTTTTTTATTTAATTTTTATTTTAATCCAAAAAAATATTATTTAATTTAATTAATTTAAAAAAAAATATTATTTAATTATTTTTAACATATGTCTCATTTAATTGTTCATTTTCTTCACCATTAATTAAAAATTTTACTGATTCAATCTCTTTTAAATTTGTTAAAGTATTTACTATACTATTAATTATTTTTAATTTTTTTTCTTCATTTTGATAATTTAAAAATTCATTTGATACATTTATAATTGCACATGAATTTTCAATTTTTATATCATGCAATATTGTACCATCTGGAATTAATTTTTTTAAATTACTGCTTTGTGGTCCTTTTATTAATAGTTCCATTATTTGTTTTTCTGGATTTTTAATTAAAGTATTAGCATCAACAACTTTTATTTCTGTTTCAAGTTCTCCTGTTTCGTTATTTGCAAAATATAATATTATTTTTGTTTGCCTCATTTGTTCATCAGAAATTTCTTCTTCTGGTATATAATCTTGATATTCGTCTTCTTGATTTTTTATACTAACATTTTTATATATTATAAACCCCAAAACAATTATTAATATTAATACAATAACAGCAATTATTCTTTTATTTTTCATCTAAACTCCTCCTTGTCTATAATCAAATATTATTACTGCTAAGTAAATTTTAGAACAAAAAAACATTGAATCTTTTTTTTATTCAATGCTTTTTTATTAATATTTTATATTAATTAATTTTATTAAATAATTTGTTTATATTTCTTTTTGTATAATTTATTATTATTATTAAAATAAATAGATAAATTGCTAAAATAATTAATAAAGAAATATTTATATTCATATTTTCAAATATTTGTGTAAAATAGCTTAACATTAAAATATTTATTATTGTTAGTCCATATTGTATTAATTTGCTTCCATTATCTTTTAATGCTGATGTTTCAGTTATCCAATCAATATTTGGTTTTCTTAAATTTGTTATTAACATTAAATAACTATTTATTATATTTAAAATCATAGCAATAATAAATGTAATTATTATATATATCATTTCTATATTATTAGCTTTATTTTTCCAAATGATTAATGTTCCAGCTATTGCAATTGTATTTAATAATATTTGTGGTATGTTTTTGTATTTAAATTGATCATATAAAGATACAGGTAAGCATTTTAAATATGATACATATTTTCCTTCTCTTGAAATTGCTGTAATAGACAAATTATTCATCATTGATAATAATTGTATTATTCCTAATAATATGCAAATTATTTGTAATTTAAAATTATCTATTCCTATTTCTAAAATATATTCATCTGTTAAACTTTGCATTAATGTTGGAATTAAGGTATTTAATAAAACTAAAAATATTATTATCATAAATAAATATTGAAATATACATTGTAAGAAAAATGTTGGAGTTCTTATTATTTTTTTTAATTCATTTATAATATATGTTTTATTAATCTTATTTTTATTATAATTATTTTTTATTTTTTTATTATTTATAATTTTATTATTAATATATATTGTATTTTTTAATAAAAGATTTATATATATTTTTTTTGATAAATATAAAAAAATAAATAAAATAAAAATATTAATTAATATTATTTTTGCTACTTCAATTATTATTTTAAATAATGATTGCATAGACAAAATATTTATATAATTATTTACATTAAAAAAGTATTTATTAAAATTATTTAATCTTTCATGTAAAGTATTTATAATTATTTGTGCATTTTCAACTTGTCCTTCTTCTGTAATGCTTATTTCAGGAAAGTTTTCTATAATAACTTTTCTTACTGTAAATACTCCTAATGTTGTTATCAAAAGAGTTAATATTAATACTATTAATATTTGTAATATTCCTTTATTTTTTATAAATTTCGTTAATTGTACTATAATTAACATTATAAAACTAATTAATAAAACAGGTAATATTGGAAAAATAAATGTTACTATTATAGTAGATAAATAATAATAAATTGATGAACCTGTAACCATACCATAAATTAATAATGGCAAACCAATTAAAATTATTCCTGTACTATAAATTATACTAATTATATTTATTAATTTTGAAATTATTAATTCTTCTGGCTTTATTGGTAAATATAATATATATTCTGTGTCTTTAGAAAAATATAAAATATTACTTATTATTAAAATTGCCTGAAATATTATTACAAAAGATATTATAGGCAAATAAATTTTTAAAAATAATATTTCTTGTCCAGCTTTATTTAAAAAGCTTATTATTTCATAGCATGAATAACTAATTGCTAATATTAGAATAATTAACAGCCAAACAAATCCAGATTTATAATTTATTTTATTATCTGCTTTTTTAAAAATATTTAATTTTTGAAAATAATCAATTATAAATATTTTTGATAATTGTTTTATTATTTTAATCATTTTTTGTTATCTCCATATAAAGTTCTTCTAAAGATTTATTTTCTTTCAATTCTTTTCTCATTTCTTCTATTGTTCCTACAAATAATAATTTTCCTTTATTTATTATACCTATTCTATCACATAATTTTTCTGCAACATCTAATATATGTGTTGAAAAAAATACTGTTTTGTTTTGTTGAGCTAAATTTCTCATAATATTTTTTAATTCATATGTTGCTTTTGGGTCTAGCCCAGTCATTGGTTCATCTATTATCCAATTTTGTGGATTGTGTAACAATGATCCTATTATAATTATTTTTTGTCTCATTCCATGAGAATAGTTTTGAATTATATTATTTAATTCATTTTTTATTTCAAAAATTGTTGATAATTCTTCTATTATTTTTTTTCTATCTTCTGTGCTTACTTCATATACATCTGCCATAAAATTTAAATATTCTATTCCTTTTAATTTTAAAAACATATCTGGATTATCTGGAACAAATCCAAATTGTTTTTTGGCTTCAATTGGATTTTTAATTATACTATAATTATTTATTAAAATATCTCCTTCATCAATATCTAATATTCCTGTTATCATTTTTATTGTTGTTGTTTTACCAGCTCCATTTGGTCCTAAAAAACCAAATATTTCTCCATTTTTTATTTCTAAATTTAAATTATTTATTATTTTATTTTTTTGATTATAAGATTTTGATACATTTTTTATTGAAATCATAAGTATCGGAGCACCTCCCAAAAAAATTATAACATAAAAAGCGATAAAATCAAATGTTTTATCGCTTTTTAAATAAATTATTATTCTATATTAAATGATAATTCATATTCTCTATTTTCTTTTAAATTTACTACAAAATTCTTTTGTGTTATTCCTGAATTTTCTTGGTTAGCATTTGAAATGTTTACTGTATATACATAATAATTTCCTTCTTTTTGACCATTTGTTATTTCACATTCATTATTTGAGTAAAAGTTATTTTGTATATAATTTATAAAGCTTTCAAGTGTTGTAAAGTTATTTTGTTTAAAAGATTGTGCTAGATGATTATATGCATAATTGTAATCTTTTGTATTAATTGCTGTCATGAATTTATCTATGTTATATCCTGCTTTTTCTACATCTGAAGCACTATCATAATTTTCAATAAATTCAGGTTGGTCTATTGTATATGTGTCTAATAATATTTTATAATCTCCTGTTGTTGTATCTTCATTTATAATGTAATATTCTCCATTTGTGTCTAAACATACATATTGCATATAACCTTCATAAGTATATTTTGCATATTTTGATATTTGCATATTAGTAAATCTATTTTTATTATTATCAACATATTCCATGAAGTTTTCTATGCTTCCAAATTTTTTTTGTTGATAATCTGTATCTAATATATCATATAAAACTTCTGGTTCTGAATTTAATATGTTTTTTATTATATCAAAATACATATTAGCAATTTTTACATCTGACATTAGTTCGAAAGTATATTCATTGTTTCCATTATTTTCTATTGTTTTTACTTGTAGAAATTTATTATTAATCTTTTCATTTTTTACATCTTCATATTCTGTATTAGAAATTTCTTCAAGCATATATGAATTATTTTCTTGGTCTAAATATGCAACAAAATATTTGTTTTCATTATTTTGGATTACATATACAAAATACTCTTCTACTTCATTTTTATTTAGACGATATATTTCTTTTACAAAACAATACTCATCTTCATTAGAATTTAGCCATTTTAGTAGCATATTTAAAGTAGTTTTAGATGTCATTTTTGTAACTTCTTTTTCAACATACTCATCTATCCCTGTTGACATATCTTCATCTGGATTATTATTATCTATTGAAGAGTTGTTTTTTAAAAAATTTGTTAAGATTAAAATTATAGCTAAAAGTGTTAATAACAGAATTAACAAAATTATAATAATCTTTTTTTTCATAATTCCTCCTTATCTTGTATATGCCCTAAAGGTATTATTCATTCTACTCAAATTACTTAAAGGTATTGTTGTATAATGTATTTTATCTACCCCATACCATGTTTCTACTACAAATACATTATTATTTGCATCAATATCTAATACTGCAACAAAATGATTATCTCCTCCAGGCAAACCAGTAACACTTTTTACATTACTACCAATCCTTACTGGATATCCTGCTCTCAAATAACTTTCTACTTCACTGTATGAAATTGATACTATTCCAGATGGTGCTCCATATCCATATTTTTGATATAGTGTTCCTGGTGTTTCACTTGATCCAAATCCAGATAACATTGTTGCATACGCTGTAACACCACATAAGCCTCCACTGCCTGAACCCCAATCACTTCTTAAACTTGATTGTCTTGTATCTAATGATTTTGTACTAATATCATAATTTTGATAATATAAAGTATATGTTACACCGAATGAACTAGTATAAATCCCATAATATCCTCCGCTCAAATCACTGGCTGGTGTAAATTGTCCATTTCCAATTACTTCAGCTTGTCCTAAATCTATATTTCCCATATCAGTTGTTCCGTCCATCTATATTAGTGTTTCCTTCATAATCTGTGGCATCCTGAAAGTCTGTATTATTGTATGCTGAAAAGTCCATACTTGTAACACCTTGGTTAGTATCTGTTGCTTTATATATCAAATATTTTGTTATATCAACTAAATCTGAAGTTTTTCCATTCATCTCTAAAGCTTCATATAGCCAACTAGTAGATCCTGTTATTCTAGCTCTAGCATTTGCTGAATATAAATAATATTTTACAAAATTAGGTTCATTAAATGTTCGTGTATCAATTTCTTCTTGTGTTGCAGTTCTATCCGTTTTTTCTTCGATTTTTGTAACACCTTCTGAATATGTATATCCTCTTGTTATAATTGTTGTTTTAGTTGTTATATTAGCTCTTCTTGAATAATATGTTTCCGTTTTAGTTGAATCTCTTTTTCCTGATACTTTAATTAGCGGAGCTGATGTTGTAGCATCTATAACCGTTGTATAAATATTGTCTGAAGAACTTATAGGTCCTGAACTTCCTGTTTGAGACCATTCCTCTGTAGTTGGTCCTGTTTCTGTTATTTGGGTATTATTAGTACCATCATCATATTGTTGTGTTATGCCTGTTACTTCATAATTTAAAAACCATACATCTGCTTTTGTAATTCTATATTTTATTTTATTAGTTTCTGTAACAACATTTCTGTTATAATATTTTGCTTGAGAAGTTTGATTTGATGTTTCGTTTGTATAACTATTTTCTTCTCCTGTATCATAATTTGTTTCTGTAATATCTTCTTTTATATCTGTTCTATTTTCTTGAGAATAATTTTCTACATAATCATCTTCAACTATTGTTAATTCATCAAATAATGTTAATGTTATTTTACTACTTAGAGCTAAATTTGCTAGATTGTTTACAAATTCCTGGTCTTCACCCATTACTAAAAATGTCCATAAATAATCAAATGGCATTGTGTATTGTTCAACAGAATTTTTATAATTTACTTTTACCAAAGTCATATCATAATCTACTATTGAAATTGGATATCCTTCATCATTAGCTCCATCTGTTGTTCTAACTTCTGTTGTAGTTACTCTTTTCCAGTTTGCAACAATTAAGTTTCCAACTGAATCTATTGAGAAAAATTGTAATGCAGAATTTTTTATATTGTTATCATCTTGTTCCATTAACCATCTTAATGTACCAGGTTGAGGTTGTAAAGCGTTTCCTAATGGAATATATTCTAATGTTATTTCTGAACCAACTGGTAAAGTATTTCCAAATGTTACACTTCCTGCATTAGGATTATCTTCTTCTATTTCACCAACATCATATCCTAATTCAGCAAGTTTATTTTTAATTACATTTGCAACTCCATTATAATCTTCTGGTGCTACACCTTCTTCTTTTAAGTCTATACAATGAACGCCAAATGTAGATTCAATTCTTTCTTTTAATGTACTATATTCGTTATCATCATATTCAACAAGATTTCCTGTAGAGCCGTCTTTATAATATGTTGGTATAATTATTAGATAATCATCAGGATTTTTTAATACATCTATTAAAAAATTATAGTAATTTATTAATCTATATATTTCTGTCTCATTTGTTGCAAGATTTGAGTTATTGTTTCCAAACCAAATTATTGGAATACACTCATCATATCCGCCTTGTGATTCTAAGATGATTTCTGTTCCATCTTTTACAGTTACTTCGTCACCTTCTTCTTCTCTTGTAAATAAATATGTATCGTCATCTGCTTGATATATTAATGTACCTATTGCTCCTCCTATTGTACATTCTAATTCTTTATCTTCTTCGCTTCCGTCTAAATGTTTAAATATAGTTCCAATTGATGTATATCCGATTTTCATTCTAGCTGTAAATGTTGCTTGTGCTCCAATTTCTGCTCCAATTGTTACATCTTCACTATTTGTTGTTTCAAATACACAGTCTTTTGCACCTGCTCTTAATAATATTTCTTCTATAGTTTCGTTTTCAAAGCCTAAATTATATACATTTGTATTTAAATCATTAGCTAATATACCTGGATAACTCTCTTCAGAATTGTCTTTGTTTCCTAGTGTAAATTGATCTCCCCAAGCAACTAGTCCTTTTTGTAATTCTACTGATGTGTTTGAAGATTTTTCAATATTTGCTACTTCTAAAATTTCTTGAGAAATAACTCTTTTTATTTGTATACTTCCTTGAATTTCGTTTGCATCAACTGCTGTACCATATTTTTCTTTTTGTCTTAAGTCCGGATATTGTGTTATCATTTCGGCTCTTACCATGTTTTTTAGAATTTCTTTTTTCTCATCATCAGTACCCTTTAAATAATTTAGCATTTTTTGTCCATCAGTAGTTTCCTTTAATCTATCATATATTTCATTAATTCTTTCATCTAAATCTATATTTAGCTTATAATCTCCATCTCCCTTATAAATTATATTACTACTTGTAATTTGGCTAGTAATATTATTTTCTATTTGTGCAGGTACATTGGAGTTATAATATCGGTCAGATAATGTTGATGAAATTGAGCTAGAGTTAGTATGATTTGGGTTAGTTGCTTCTAGCAATTTTAATATGTATGCAAAACCAGATAACAAGTAAATTATAACAAATATTATTATTATTATTACTATTACTTTTATATTCAATAATCCGTTTTAATATGTTTTTCACTTTGTTATCTAACCTCCTTACATATTTATTGTTATACTAACTGTATCATCATAATTTTCTGTATTTCTTAAATATTCATCATAATTTAATATTACTCTGCTAAATGTCAATGCTGTTATTGTTCTATTAGAAATATATGTATTTGTAAATTTTATTGTAAATCTTTTAGTTTGTCCTGGTAATAATGTTAATGTACTATATATTATCTCTCCTGTTGATGCCTCATGTTCTACTCTATTTGAGTCTGTAATATATAGTGTTGATGGATCTTCTCCGTCATCTAAATATATCGTATTTTCTGTATTATTTGTAACTTCAAATGTTAAATTCTCATAATCTTTATATATGTTTTCTGATATCATTTTTATTGTAATATCATTAGTTGTACTGCTTGTATCTGAAAAATTTCTTTCTCCGATATAATTATTAATGTTTAATTTTTCTTGGTCTTCTTCTGTTACAACAGTAATCCAATCTTGTATTGCTGAACCTGATGAGCTTGATTGCCCTGTTGCTAAGATATCTTCTACAAGTCTTACTCTATATATGTTTCCTGACCAATTTTCTGTTGTGTATGTTTTTGGAGTATTGAAAATTTGGTCACAATATGATGTTTTGAATTGCTCAAAACTATTAAATACATTTTCTTTGCATGATGTTGATAGTAATTCATATGCTTTTTCAAATTCTTTGTTATTACAATAATTTAAAAATTCCTCAATTATCGTTATATCTTCTTGTAATGAATTTTCATCTAATGTTACTCCTCCAACAACAGATTCATTTGTTGTTAATGATGTATTATCAACTACTGTGTTTTGCTGTGGTATGTTTTGTGCCAAAGTGTTATAATTTTCGCTTCTTATTTTCATTAAGTAATTTACACCATATATTACTGCAAAAATGGAGACAATAATGAGTATTGTCTTCCATATTTTTGACTTATTATCATAATAATATTTTCTTAGATTACTCATTTTTTGTCTCCTTTTTTATTCTTGTTATATTTTTAATTATTGTCTGGTCCAGGATTTGGTGGTGTTGGTCCTTGATTTGGATCTGGTTGTGTTCTTATAGTAGGAGTTTGACCTTGTCCTTGGCTTTGACTTTGATTTGCTGGTTGTGTTCTATTTATTTTTCTTGGTCTTCCTGGTCCTTGTCTATGAGCTGAACCTTGACTTTGTTGCTGTTGTGCCTGTTGTTGTGCTTGTTGTCTTTGAGCCTGTTGTTGTGCTTGTTGTCTTTGTGCCTGTTGCTGTGCTTGTTGTTGTGCTTGTTGTCTTTGTGCCTGTTGCTGTGCTTGTTGTTGTCTTTGTCTTTGAGCTTGCTGTTGTGCCTGCTGTTGTTGTTGCGATTGTTGAGCTTGCTGTGGTTGAGTTGGATTTAGTCTAGCTCTAGAGCCACCTGTAAATCCTATTCCATTTATTTTCATAGCTCCTTCTGCTATTTTTTCTGCTTGAGATGCTCCAACTTGTTTTGCTAATCTTCCTTGATATGTTTCAATTCCTTTTAAGTCTGTTGCTTTTGTTGCCATTAATGCTGATGCAATACTTGTATTAGATGTTCTATTATTTTTGTCTAGGTTCATTGCTTTAACTATTTTTTCGTTGTCTGTTACACCATATTCTCTATATTTTATTGCATCTTCCATTATTTCATCTAATTTTTCTTCTCTTTCTTTTCCATTTAATCCTTTTAAGTCGCTTTCAAATTCAGTTGCAAAGAATTTTCTTGCATCTTTATCTTGTTTGAATTTTATATCTTTTTGTAATTTTTTTACCGTTGATGCATCTGAACCATATCTTCTATTCATACCAGCATCTATTCTTTCATTAAAACTTCCTCTTAATTTTCTTCCTGTAGTACCATCTACAATATCAGCAGTAGCACCTGAAACAGCTCCACCAAGTAAAGTTCCTGAAGTTCCTAAAACTGCTGCATCTTTTACAACATTATTCATGTCGCCTGAAGCAACTCCCAATAAGACACCAGTAGTAAATCCTGTAGCTCCTCCTAAGATTTTACCTGAAGTTTCTATAGATTTTCCTAATGCGTTTCTCCAAACAGTTGGACTAGTAAATACATCTTTTGCTACTGAAAGTTTTCCATGTTTTTTCTTTAATTCCTTCAATCTATCTTCTCTTGTTTTCTCTCTGTTTTTCGGAGTATTAATTGGTTGTTGTGATGATGGCATTGCTGGTTTATTTTGTTGTGGTGGTGGCATAGATGCTTTATCTTTCTTCTGTTGTAATTCATCTAATCTAGCCTGTTTATCCGCATATGCATCAGGATTTAAATACATTTCTTCATTTGAGACATTTGAAAGCTCATCATTAAGAGCATCATATTCTATCTGCTCTTCATCAGTCAATCCATTTTCAGTTTCATTTAAATCATCTTGCATTTCTTGACTCATTTGTCCATCTTGTCCATTAGGTGCATTAAATAAGTTATTTAGCCCTGTTGATGAATCTCCTTGACTACTTTGGTCATCTTGTGTATTACTATTTCCACCACTAAAATTATTATTAGTTATATTATCATTCTGAGGTAACACATTATCTGAATCTCCAAGTAAGCTTTCAAATCCTTTTCCAGAATCGGCACTTCTTGAATAAATACCTTTTGTATCTTCTTTATCATTTTGTGTAGCATTTGATTTTTCAAGTAAATTATGATTTCCATGTGGAATTTTCTTTCCTAAGTTAGCTAATCCTTGCATTGCTCCCATTGTTAATGCTGCACCTGTTGCTCCGGCCAAGAAACCAGGTGTTTTTGCTTTATCAAATCCAAACATTGATCTAATAAATTTCTCTGCAGGCATCATAAATCCTATTGCAACTAAAGTATATATTATATTTTGACCAGCTAATTCAAATGCCATTGATATCAATAATACATATAGTAGCAAATGAACTGGTTGAATCAATAAGTTAAATATATATTCTTTAAGCCATGTATTAAATGCCTGTGCATGTCCATCACTTATTTTATCTATTGGATATGTTATAGCAACTAATGGTGCAATAACTGTTAAAAATGCCATCATTAATACCCTTTTTAAATATGTAAAAGCAAAAAATATTGTATAAAAAACCAATATAATATATGCAGCAGCATATCCTACATACTCAGTTGTTCCATTCAATTTTTGAGCATTTAATCTTGTTTGTCCCATTAAGTTTGTTGGATATATAAACATTTCAACTGTTCCATTACCTGTTGATTGGGTTTGAATATATTCATCAAATCCAGCTTCTGTCAATGCCTTTTTTAAATTATTAGATTTAGTTGATCCATCTAGCTCAATTACATGAACGTACATATCTTGTGATTTTATAGATTTCATAATTGTAACAATATTATCATTTATATTAACAGCAAAAACCATTATATAATGCAAAACAAATACCAAACATATTGCAACAATCCAATCTCCTAGCATTTTTTTGTATTTAGATTTTTCTGAAGCAATACTTGTAAGTAGCATTCTTATCCCTACATAAATTAGTATTATCATTAATACAACTATTGCAACATTTCTTATTGTATAATACCATTTAGAAATAACTTCACTTAATGCTGCAGCCGCAGACTGTTTTGATGTCCTTATTTGTTCTCCATTAGCATTTTCATAATAATAATATGAGGCTTGTAAACCATTTCTATTTATAAATTCTCCACTATCATTTGTTTCATCCCATTCTTCTACAGGCATAGTTCTATCTATATTTTCTGGATCTCCACCATCTTGATATGCAGCAACCATTATTGTTTTAGGTGAAAAAAAGTTTATATCAAACACCATAAGGTCTCCAGAAAAAATTTCTTCTGGACTAACTGCAATAGTTGGAATAACTGTATAATCTGGTAAAAATGCAGCTTTTCCTATAGAATATGATGCATAGTACACAACTCCTCCTATTGCAATAGCTCCTACAGTTGCTCCTAATGTTAATAGTCCTCCAACCAAACTAGCTGCAACACCAGCTAGTGGAGGTATAAATGTTGAAGCAACTGTAATACCAACAATTACAAGAGCACCTGCAACTATCGCAAGTATTCCCGAAACAATTTGCCAAACACCAACACTTATATCAATTGTATTTGTTGCAGATGTTCCCATAATAGCATTTTGTATTAAATTTACTATTCCATCACCAATTGTCATTAATAAATCTAATACAGGTGTTAACAAACTTCCACCTGTTATTGAGGATTGAGCTTCATCTGCTGCATACACCTGACTAGTTCCTGTGAAATTAAACAATACTAGAAATATACATAAGCAAACTATTAACTTAAATAATATTCCCTTATTAATAAAGACTTTCATCATCTTCTCCTTTTAATATTCCGATCTTCTTGACCTATTTTCTACTAATTTATTTAAGTTTGTTTCAACAAATTCAAATTCTTTTTGTGTAGGTGTAATTTGAATTATTGCTGATTCCGCACCTACTTTCAACAAACCTTCTCCTTTACCACAAGTTACTAAGAATCCAGCCTCTCCTTCACTAAGCTTAAATACTTCTTTTAAGTATTGAATTTCAGATTTATCTTGTGCTAAGAATAATTTTGTATCAGATGATGTAAGTACTGCCTGTGCTTCTGGTTTCTCATAAAAATCTTGGAATCTTTGAGAAACTACCGCTAAAGAAACATTTCTTTTTCTTGCACGTCTAGCCATAGTATTTAAAAAGTCTACGGCTTCAGGATAAGGAAGTAACATCCATGCCTCATCAACAATTACTCTTTTCTTAGTAGCTTTCTTTCTATCTTCACTATTCTTCTTAACAAATTTTTCCCATATCCAAGTTAAAAGAATTTGTTGTGCAAGAGGTCTTGCAAATTTTTCTTCTAGTTGTGATATGTCCAAATTTATAAATGGTGCTCCTTCTAATAATTCGAATGTAGATTGTCCATCAAAATATGCCATTTGACCATTATACTCTCTTACATATTGTTTCATAACTTTTAGTAAATAGCTGTAATGGAATCTATAATCCTCATTAGTATTCTCTTGTGCTTTTCTTTGAAGTCTTTTGTACCATGAACCTATTGTAGGCATTTTCTTTTTTTCTCTATATAATCTTCCGTCTTGTCCTATAGTATTTGATGCTTCATATAAACTGCTAGGATCACTTGTAATTCCACATGCCATATATTCTTCTGATACTGATTCTGCAATAATTTGTTTTGTTAATTCATTTACCTCTTTACTTCTTGTACTACCTCTAGCCATTGTAAGAAGTGATTGAGTAACATCTTCAACTTTATTTTCTACATTTAAAACTAGTCTCTCTCTTCCTGTTATTTCATCTTTTGTTGTTTCTGTTTCTAAATCAAATACATTGATAACTGTCTTTGAATTTGGGCTAAGTACAACATTTATTCCACCAAGTGATTCAGCAACTATTGTGTACTCACCTTCTGCATCTAATGCTAAACTTTCAATATCCATAAGTAATGAAGATCTACTTATTAATGTTTTCATTGTTACAGATTTACCAGCACCAGATTTTGCAAATATAACCATATTATAGTTTGTAAGTGAATTATGGAAATTGTCAAATAATATTGGTGTTCCTGTTTGTCTATTAAATCCAAGTGGTATACCTGTTGAATGACCAACCTCTGATGTAACAAATGGAAATATTGTTGACATTGAACGTCTATCAAATGTATGTGTTTTTCTAATTTTGTCTTCCATTAATGGTACATTTGATTTAAATGCATCTTCTTGAATTGCCCATGCTGTTTTTACTCCAACTAATGATTTAGCCATTTCTGTTGCAAGTAATTTTGTTAATCTATCTAAATCATCTAAATTATATGTAAATATTGTAGAAATTACTGATGCTTCATATAATTTATTAAATCCTGCTGCAATTTCATCTCTTAATTGTTCTGCTTCAAGTCTTTTTTGTGTTAAATTACTTTCTCTGTTTATATTACCTTTATCTGCTGCTACAATTCTTTCTGTTTCTAGTTCGTTTATAACCCTATTTAATTCACTTTGTGATCTAGCTTCTTGTACAGGGTTTATATATATTGAAGTATTTATATCACCAAAGAAATACATATCTCTAAATAATTCTGGGAATGTACACATTCTTGGCAATGTTGATACGAAAAAACTTCTTGCATATTTCTTTACATTAGAAATTATTTCTAAATGATCTATATTACTAGCATCAATTCCAGATGGTGCTATTAACTCTTTTATTGATTGTTTTCTTAATAATTGAGATTCGCTTTGAAATTCTGGATATTCTCTATTCTGATTTTCTTGCTTTTCTTGTTTTCTTGCCATTAGCTGTGCCTCCTTCTTTTGTATTTTCTTCATCAACTTTCTTAATAGCTTCTGTAGTTACTTCTGTACCTAAATATTGTTCGTTTTCTTCTATTATTAATTTTGCCATTTCTGAAATTAAGTCATCCATATTTTCTTCTTTTTGTTCAACTTGTTGTTCTAATTCTGTTTTTACTTCATCTACTTTTTCTTGTGCTTTTTCAATTGCTTTTCTTTCAATTTCTTTGTCTAGCTCTGCCATTCTCTTCTTCAATACATCTGGTGCAGTTGAATACATTTCATCAAATCCTGCTCTTAAAGCTTTATCTAATCCGAATGTTTCTGCTTCATCTCTGTTGTATGCCATATATAATAATTCGATTAATTCATTTGATCTAAGTATTTTTCCCCTAACACCACAAGTAGAAATTGATCTAATTAAGGATTGTGCTCTTGTATATAATTCTGAAAAAGCAATTCCCTCTATTTCAGATTTATCTAATTTATCATTACCTATTTCAGATGCATAGTATGGAACTATAATATAATATTTTTTATTTAATATGTTTTTGTTTAAACTCATTTTTTCAGTATCTTGTAATACTGATTTTCCGTATTCATATAAGTTTGACTGTTTTGTAACTTCGTAAAAAGCTCTTTGTAGTTGTTCTTTTGAGTATTCTCCTGACTCTACCATTTGGTCATATCTCATTTCCATATTTCTAAGTTTCATTTCTACATTTCTTACTTTTTCTCTATATACTGCCAAACTTGATTCTAGATTTATAGTTCTTGTTTGTATATATATTTGTATTTGATGTCTTAATGTGTTTAAAAATTGTACAAATCCTTCTTCTACTCCTGTTTTTTCTACTCCTGACATCAAATCATAATTTATACCTTGACATTCAATTACCATTAAAAATCTAGCACCATTTCTTTGAATAATCATATTGTCTTTTACTGTATCAAAATCCATAAATTTAAATATTGATTGTTTGTTTTGTGCTGGTACTGATTGTGGACCAGAAACAGTTTCATCTTTCTTTTTGTTTTTATTTTTTTCTTTGAAGTGTATAAATACTAATACTCCAATTAATACAAATACAGCTATAACAACTGGTATTAAAATATATGTAAGTAACTGAATTAATTGTTCTGTTGCATCACTATTCATTTGTATCTTCCTCCTTTGTATAAACATAATACTTCTTACTATTTTGTTTGAATTTTATGTATCTTTTTATTACATCATCAATATTTTCTCCACCAGTTTTTCTCGTAATCTCAAGTCCATTTGTATCTGGAACTTTAAACATTCCTATTGCATATCCTATAAATGCGAAAATAACAGTTATAACAATTCCTACCATTCTCATTCCTAGAAGACTAAATATAAGGTAGAATATAAGTCCTGCAGCTCCTCCAATACAAGCTGTTATTAACGATTTTGTAGAAAATATAAATAATATTCTTCCTTCACCTTTTACATTTCTAGGTACGTTATATGTTCCCATACTTTTCCTCCTTTGTTTTTTCACAATTATTCTATTTTATTATAGCAAAAAAAATCGATAAATGGAAGTATTTATCGATTTTTTTTTAATTTTTTATTTAATTATGTATTAATTATAGTCCTATAGCGAATTGGTAAACAACGTTTGCTATTGTAGATGCTGCAAATATTAGAATTGCACCAACTAAATATGGTATCATTGTTTTCTTGTATTCTGCTTTTTCTTCTGCTGAACCCATCATGTATTTAATACCTAATACCATTAAAACTACAACTGCGATAACAACACCTAGAACTTGGATAACACCCATTATATTTTGTCCAAATGTTTGAACTTGTGTTGTTCCTGTTGCACTAGCATTTGCATTTAAGTTTTCTGGAGTTAATCCATAAACTGCTGTTGCACTCATTGATAAAATTAATGCCAATGTAGCTATTACTGTTAATAATTTTACTGTTCTTGTTTTCATATTAATTCCTCCTTTTATTATTTTATTTATTGAAATCTGGTTCTACCAGAATTTAAATAACTTATTTTATAATTGTGAAAATATCATTACACATAATTTCCATATTCCAAATGCTCCAAATATTACTATTGCACTTATTATAAATGGTGGTAATGCTTCTTTGGCTTTTGATTGTTGTTCTACAGAACCCCACATCAATTTTATTCCTAATACAGCTCCAACAATTACTGTTGCTACAACACCTAAAGTTAGAAGTACATTGTATGTTATATCACTAATTGAGTCTAAGTCTGTTGGATTAATTGCTGCACCTTGATTTTTTCCATCATTTATAAAGTTTTCTCCAGCTCCTATTACATCACCTAAAGATGATAGTGCATTAGAAGTAGGAATACATATGGTTTGAATTATTGTTGCAATAATTATTATTTTTATAATTGTTGTTATTAGTCTTTTGGTCATTTTCCTCACCCACTTTTATTACTTTATATATTTGATGTTAGTCCTGTACCTATTTTGTATAGTATGTTAGGTATTGTTGTTACTGAGAAAATTAATATTGCTCCTATTATATATGTCATTGCTGTTTGTTTGTATTCTGCCTTTTCTTCTACAGATCCAAACATATACTTTATACCTATAGCCATAAGCGTTATTACGGAAACTACTACACCAACCACATTTATAATTCCTAATATATTTCCAGCTCTTGTTGTAATTCGACTATCTGGTGCAGTGTTTGTTGCTGTGTTTGGTTTATAAAAGTCTGGATTTTCAACTGGATCTCCAGTAGTTGTTGCAAACAACTCTAAACTAAAAGCTGTAAGTATTAATATCATAATTAATGAAATTATTAATATGTTTCTTGTAACTGTTGTTTTTATCATAGTTTCCCTCCTTTTACACATACTCTCATATTAATTTTATAACATTTTTAAAAATTTTGCAAGTTTTTTTGTAAATTTCAACATTTTTTGATATTTTTGCCTTATTTTTCATGCTTTTTATTTGTTTTTTTAGTAAAAAAAGTATAAAGTTATTAAAAACCTTATACTTTTCTTGGCGGAGATGAGAGGGTTCGAACCTCCGCGCCCTTTTCAGGACCTAACTGTTTAGCAAACAGTCCCCTTCACCACTTGGGTACATCTCCATATAATATTATACCTTTGGCTAACGACTTTTTTATTATAGTATATTTTTATGAGTTCGTCAATATTTTTTAAGATTATTTTATATTAAAATAAAAAACCGTGTATACTCTACTTAAGAGAAAGCACAGTTTTTATTGCTGGCGGAGAGGGTGGGATTCGAACCCACGGTACGCTACAAACGCACGCCAATTTTCAAGACTGGTGCCATAAACCAACTCGACCACCTCTCCGTGTCATGCGACAGTAAATATCTTAGCATATTATACTGTCACTTGTCAAGACTTTTTGAAGATTTTTTTAATATTGTTTAATTAAATTTAACATTCTTTCTAAGTCTTCATTATTATTATACTCAATAATTATTTTTCCTTTTCTTTTACCTTGGTCTAATTTAACTTTTGTTCCAAAAAATCCTTGAAATTTATCTTCGATGTCATCATATAAATATTTATATTTTGGATCAAGTCTTTTTTCTTTTTTTGTTCTTAAATGCTTTTGTTCAGCTTGTCTTACCGACTCTCCTCTTTCTATCATTCTAACAGCTGTTTCATATTGTCTTTTTTCATCTGTTATTGCTGCTAATGCTTTACAATGTCCTTCAGTTAGTTTACCCTCTTTTACTAATTCTATAACATCTGGTGCTAAATTTAAAATTCTAACTGTATTAGAAATACTACTTCTGCTTTTTCCAATTTTCTTAGAAACTTCTTCTTGTGTCATTCCGTATTTATCCATTAAACTTCTTATTCCTAATGCTTTATCATATGGATTCAAATCTTCTCTTTGGATATTTTCTATTAGAGCAATTTCTCTATTTGTTTGCTCATCATCATCTTGTCTTATTATTGCAGGAATTTCTTCCAAACCTGCTAATTTTGCGGCTCTCCATCTTCTTTCTCCTGCAACAATTCCATAATATCCATCTCTTTTAGAAACAACTATTGGTTGAATAATTCCATAAGTTTTAATTGATTCTGCAAGTTCTTCTAGGGATTCTTGTTTGAATGTTTTTCTTGGTTGGTCTCTATTTGGCTCAACTTCTGTAATTTTTAATGTTTTTAAGTTTTCTTTATCTATGTTTTCAGTTTCATTAACTTCTATATCTAATGGTGCTCCTCCGAATAAGGCATCTAGTCCTTTTCCTAAACCTGTCATTTTTGCCATGATAATCGTCCCTTTCTATATATTATTATTTTTTAAAAGTTCTTTTGCAAATTTCTCGTATGCTTTTGCTCCTTTAGATCTAGGGTCATAAATTGTTATTGGCATTCCATAACTAGGAGCTTCGCTAAGTCTTACATTTCTAGGTATAACTGTTTTATAAACTTTGTTTTCGAAATATTTTTTTACTTCTTTTACAACTTGATTAGATAAGTTTGTTCTTGCATCATACATTGTAAGTAAAGCACCTTCTATTTCTAAATTTTTATTTAAATGTTTTTTTACTAAGTTTACAGTATTTAACAATTGTCCTAATCCTTCTAGTGCAAAATATTCACATTGCACTGGTATTAAAACAGTATCAGATGCTGTAAAGGCATTTAATGTGATTAAACCTAAAGATGGTGGACAGTCTATTAAAATATAATCATAATCATTTTTAATTATGTCAAGTTTTGTTTTTAATCTTTGTTCTCTTGACATCATAGAAACAAGTTGAACTTCCGCACCAGCCAAACTAATGTTTGATGGACATACTTTTAGATTTTTTATTGCTGTTTCTTGTATTGTTTCATTAATTTCTGTATCTCCTACAAGTACATCATAAACAGATAATTCTACTTCTTTTGTTATCCCTAAACCACTTGTTGCATTTCCTTGTGGATCTGTATCTATTAATAATACTTTCTTACCTTTTTTTGCTAGTATTGTGCTCAAATTGACTGTGGTTGTAGTCTTTCCTACTCCGCCTTTTTGGTTTGCTACTGATATTACTTTTCCCATTTTTAATACCATTCCTTTCTCTTCTTATGTTGTTATAAAATTGTAATATAATAATATATAATTATTTATAATAAGTCAATAATTTTTTAGAAAATTTTCTTATATTTTTTTCAAAAAAATGCTCCACGCATTTTTCCGTGGAGCATTCAATTTATTTTAGTGGTTCTTTCGAAGGTGTACCAGGTTTTCTAGGATATTTACTATTTGTATTTTTTTCTTTATTAATTATTATAATTGTTCTTCCTATATCAGAATTTGGTAAATTAAACTTTTCTACTTTAACTATTTTCCCTCCTAATATATTAACTGCATTTTCTGCTTGTTTAATTTCTTCCTCTGCATCAGAAGCTTTCATGCAAACACATTTACCTTTTATTTTTACAAGTGGAACTAAATATTCTGACAAAGTTGATAAATTTGCCACAGCGCGTGATGTTGCTATATCAAATGTCCCTCTATAGTTTTTGTTTTGTCCAATTTCCTCTACTCTTGCATGAACAATATCTATGTTCTTTAATTCTAATTCTTTTTTTATTTCTTGTAGGAATATTAATCTTTTATTTAAAGAATCTACTAAAGTTATTTGTAAATCAGTTCTTATTATGCTTAATGGAATTCCTGGAAATCCCGCTCCTGTACCAACATCAACAACTTTGGCGTTATTTTCTATGTATTTATTTATCGTAATAGAATCAATAAAATGTTTTAAAATAATATCATTTGGTTCAGTTATTGCTGTTAAATTCATTTTTTCATTCCATTCAATTAATAAATTCATATATTTATAAAATTTCTCTAATTGCTCCACAGAAAAGTTGAAGCCTAAAACCTTCGAATTTTCTTGTATTTTTTCAAAAAATATTTTCTTATCCATAAAAACCTCTTTCTTTTTTTATTTATTATTTTTAGTTTGTAAATATACTAAAAGTACTGATATATCAGCTGGAGAAACTCCTGAAATCCTTGAAGCTTGCCCAATTGAGTGTGGTTTGTGCTTATTTAGTTTTTGTCTAGCTTCTAAGCTAATTCCTTTAATTTGTTCATAATCTAAGTCATCAGGTAATAATTTTTTCTCCATTTTCTTAAATTTTTCAACTTGGGCTTCTTGTAGTTTAATGTATCCATCATATTTTACTTGAATTTCTACTTCTTCTCTAACTTGTTCACCTAATTTAGGTCTATCTTCATCAATTTCTTCTAAAGATCTATATGTAATTTCTGCTCTTTTTAGTAATTCTGAAAGCTTTGAACCTGTTGTAAGTGGTGATGTTCCACATTTAACAAGAAAGTTATTTACTTTTTCAGTTGGTTTAACAATTGTATTTTCTAATCTTTTAATTTCATCACTAATTTTTTGCTTCTTTTCTAAAAATCTTTCATATCTTTCATCAGATATTAAACCTATTTCATGACCTTTTTCAGTTAATCTAAGATCTGCATTATCTTGTCTTAAAAGTAGCCTGTATTCCGCTCTAGAAGTCATCATTCTATATGGTTCATTTGTTCCTTTTGTTACAATATCATCAATTAAAACACCTATATATGCCTCTGTTCTATCTAATATCAATGGTTCCTTACCTTTTATTTTTTGTACAGCATTAATTCCAGCAATTAATCCTTGACCAGCAGCTTCTTCATATCCAGATGTACCATTTGTTTGACCTGCGAAAAATAAACCATCAATTTTCTTATATTCAAGTGATAATTTCAATTCTGAAGGATCTATACAATCATATTCTATAGCATATGCAGGTCTTGTAAACTCACAATTCTCTAGACCTGGAAGTGTTCTATACATTGCAATTTGAACATCTTCTGGTAATGATGAACTCATTCCTTGTATATACATTTCGTCTGTATCTAACCCAATTGGTTCTACAAATACTTGATGTCTTTCTTTATCTGCAAATCTTACAACTTTATCTTCTATTGATGGACAATATCTAGGTCCTGTTCCTTCAATTACTCCAGCAAACAATGGTGACCTATGTAGATTTTCTCTTATAATCTTATGTGTTTCTTCGTTTGTATAAGTAAGATAACAATCAACTTGGTCAAAGTTCTTCATTCTATCTTCAAAAGAAAATGGTATTATGTCTACATCCCCCTTTTGAATTTCCATTTTAGAAAAATCTATACTTTTTCTTGCGATTCTTGCAGGTGTTCCTGTTTTAAATCTTATTAAATTTATACCTATTTTCTTTAAACTTTCAGAAAGCTTATTAGCTGGAAATACTCCATCTGGGCCACTCTCTTTTGAGTAATCTCCAATAAAGATTTTTCCTTTTAAATATGTTCCTGTCGCTACTATTAATGCCTTTACATTATATATAGCACCAACATCTGTTTCAACTGATTTAATTTTATTGTTTTCTATTTTTATGTCAACTATTTCTGCTTGTTTTAAATCTAAATTTTCTTGTTTCTCTAATGTATGTTTCATTTCCATTTGGTATCTTTTTCTATCAGCTTGTGCCCTTAAAGAGTGTACTGCTGGGCCTTTTGACATATTTAACATCTTTATTTGAATCATCGTTTTATCTATGTTTTTAGCCATTTCTCCGCCTAAAGCATCAATTTCTCTAACCAAATGTCCTTTTGAACTACCTCCAATATGAGGGTTACAAGGCATATTTGCAACTGCTTCTAAGCTTATAGAAAATACTGCAGTTTTCATACCAAGTCTTGCTGAAGCAAGACCAGCTTCACAACCTGCATGTCCAGCACCAATTACAATTACATCATAATCTCCTGCATAATAACTCATTTTATTTCTCCCTCTCGTTTTATATTTAATATTACATTACTCTTATTTCGTCTCAAAATCGTTTTATTTTGATTTTTATCATTTATTTAATTAACATTATGGCTATTTTCAAAAATTAGCTTATTTTTGATTTTAACATCTTATTTTCCTAAGCAAAATTTAGAAAAGATTTCGTTTATTATATCTTCTGTAACAACCTCTCCTGTTATTTCTCCTAAATCATCTAAAATTTGTCTTATATAAATAGCTATTATATCTATTGGCATATTATTTTCTAAAGCATTTTTTGCATTTAAAGCATTTTCTTTTGCTTTAGAAATTATATTTTTGTGTCTTAAATTAGTTATTAATACTTCATTATCTAAATTAATTTCATCTAAATTAAACATTTCAGAAATTTTGTCATATAGTTCTTCAATTCCTGTTTTATTTAAAGCTGAAATTTTTAAAATATTACTTGTAACACTAGTTAGTCTATCATCATCCTCTGATATAACTTGTTCTAAATCTGTTTTATTTAACAATATTATAGTTTTTTTGTTTTTGATTAAATTTAAAATTTCTAAATCTTCAGCATCTAATGGTTTTGAACTATCAAATATTGCAATTTCTAAATCTGCATCTTGTGCTTGTTTTATTGATTTTTCAACACCTATTTTTTCTACTTCGTCTACGGCTTCCCTTATTCCAGCTGTATCAACCAATTTTAATGGAACACCTCTAACTGTAACAAATTCTTCTATTGTATCCCTTGTAGTTCCTGCAAGAGCTGTTACAATTGCTCTATCCTCTTTTAAAATAGCATTTAGCAAAGATGATTTTCCTGCATTTGGTTTACCTATTATAGCTGTTTTTATTCCATCTTTAATAATTTTTCCATTGTCAAAAGATTTTTCTAGTCTGCTAAGTTTATTTATAGTATTTTCAAGCATATCTTTTATTTCTTTCTTTTGAACTTCTGGGGTATCATATTCAGGATAATCTATTGTTACATCAATGTTTACTAACACATCTAAAATTCCTTGTTTTATTTCGCTTATATCTCTTGATAAAAATCCTTCTAGTTGATTAATACTGCTTTTGGCTTCTTTTTCAGACTTAGCATTTATAATATCAATTACAGATTCAGCTTGAGCTAAATCAATTCTACCATTAAGAAAAGCTCTTTTTGTAAATTCTCCAGGTTCTGCTAATTCTGCACCGTTTTTTAAGCAAAGCTCAAGTATCTCTTTTAAAATAACTGTTCCACCATGTGAGTTAATTTCGCACATATTCTCTGTTGTATAGCTTTTTGGAGCTTTAAAATAAGATACTAAAACTTCATCAATTATTTTTTCATTATCTACTATATGTCCATATTTAATGGTATAACCTTTTATATCTTCTATCTTTTGTGGGTTTTTTTGTTTAAATATTTTTTCTAAAATTTCAAATGTCTGAGCCCCACTCATACGTATTATTCCAATTCCGCCAATTCCCGGAGCCGTAGATATTGAAGCAATTGTTGTACTCATATTTACCTCCTAAAAAAAGTCAAAGTTCGTTTAATCTTTTGATTAAAATCTGAACTTTGACTTCCGATTTTTTATATTTTGTTAATCTCTGATTTTTAACAAAGATTTTAACTATTTTTTGATATTACTATCTTTCTTTTTGGTTCTTGTCCAATACTTCTTGTTTGAACATTTGGATTAGATTGTAGAACACTATGTATTATTTTTCTTTCATATGGTTTCATAGGTTCTAAAGTTATTGTTTTTCCTGTTTTTTCAACTAATTTAGCTTTTCTGATTGCTAAATCTTTAAGTGTTTTTTCTCTTTTTTCTTTATATTTTTCAATGTCAAGTCTTACAATTACTGCATTTTCTGACTTCTTATTTGCAATTGCTTTTAATATTGTCTCTAATGCATATAAGGCGTCTCCCCTATGTCCTATAAGATTTCCAAGATTTTCGCCTGTAATTTCTATATAAATACATTTATCTTTAATTTGAATTTCATAATTTGCTTGATTTTTAAGTTTTCCAGTAAAATCATCTAGGAATTTTCTTAAATCCTTTTCTGCAACTTCTAATTCTTGTTCTGTTGTTTCTATTATGAATTCTTCAGGCTTTTGAGCTTCTTTTTCTTTTATTTCAACTTTAACTATTTTTGGTGCTAAAATATCAAAAAAGCTCTTTTTATTTTCATCTATAACCTTTATTTCACAAAGTTCTTTTGGCAAACCAATCTCTTTTAAGCCTTTTTCAATTGCTTCTGATGTTGTTCTACCTTCTGAAATTATAGTCTTTGCCATATTTATTCCTCCTCATCTTTTAAAACCTTATTTAAAACTAATTTTTCTATAATCATTAAAAGACTGTTCATTAGCCAATATAAAGCTAATCCAAGTGGTGCTATAAGCGCTACTGCAAGATACATTATAGGGAACATTAATGTCATATTTTTATTCATTTGAGCCATTGGGTCAATTTCTTTTTCTCCCTCTTCCCCATCTTTTTTTGTATTATCTGTTTTTGGTCCAGTAATTTTTAATGAAATTACTGCAACTAATACATATAAAACAGGTATTATATATGCTTTCCAGTCAGAACTTCTAGTTGGTACTTGTGCTAAGTTTAAACCTAAGAATTCCATATTAATTCTTAATGAATCAACTTCATCATCTTTTATTTCAGATAAATCAATTTTATCAGTTTCTTCTTGTTGTTCTTCTGAGGTTTCTTCGGAATTATCTGTATTTTCCTCTGTTGGTTGATTTTTTAAATTTTTAATATTATCTAATTCACGTATTATTTCTATTTCTGGATATGCACTATTTGTGCTTAAATCATTTTGTTGAATTATTTTAGTATATTTATCTATTACAGATACATCAACTTTTTTCATATAAGTTAATGGTGATCTTACTAAATAAAATACAGCAAATAATAAGATAATTTGCACTATTGCACTTAAGCATCCACTAAATGGACTCATATTTTCAGACTTGTACAATTCTAGGGTTGCTTGATTTAATTTCTCAGGGTCATTTTTGTACTTAAACTGAATTTCTTTCATTTTTTTCTGAATTTTAGTAGATTTTTTAAGTGTTTTTTGTTGTTTTATAGATATCGGTAGCATTAATAATTTTATTAAAATTGAAAATAAAATTATAGCTAATCCGTAATTTTGCACAAAATTATAAATAATATTTAGTATGTATCCAAAAATATTTGCAAAAAATGCTATCATTATACTGCCCCTTTCTATTTTAATGGGTCATATCCTCCTTTTGAAAAAGGATTACATTTTAAAATCCTTACAAATCCTAACATACAGCCTTTTAAAATTCCATATTTTTCAATTGCTTGTTTTGTATATTCAGAACATGTCGGATAAAATTTGCATTTTATATTTTTACTTTCTAGAATTTTTGATATATATTTTTGATACCATTCAATTAAATGAATACATATTTTTTTCATAACTTTTCATCTTCTTTTAAGATTTGAGCTCTCTTAAAAATATCTTGCATTTCTCCTATAATATCTCTATATCTTAAATCTTTCAAGTTTATTTCTTTTTTGATTAAAATTACTATAGAATAATCGTTTTTTACTTGAGACTCTAAGTTTTTATAAGCTTCCCTAATTAGTCTTTTAGCTCTATTCCTCTGGTAAGCTCTTCCAGCCTTTGTACTTACTGCTATCCCTAGTAATTTCTTATTCATACTATTTTTTAAGAATACTATTTGTAATTGTTTTCCTAAGTAAAAACGACCTTTTGATAGGACTTTTTTGAATTCATAGTTCTTTTTTAACATTTCTGTTTGTTTCATTATTACTCATATCCTCTCTTAAGGTACAATAATATTTTTTAAATTCTAGGAAACCCTAGAATTTAAACCTATTATTTAATTTCACTTAAGTAAAAATTTAAGCACATATTTTCTTTCTGCCTTTAGCTCTTCTTGCTTTAAGTACGTTTCTTCCTGCTCTTGTTGACATTCTTTTCATAAATCCATGTTCTTTCTTTTCTTGTCTGTTTTTTGGTTGAAATGTTCTTTTCATTTATTGCACCTCCTAGTTTTTCGAAATTATATTTTAATTCCTTTTGGAAATAATTTCACAAAATAACAAGTAGAATGATTATACACCACTATTAAGCCTATTGTCAAGACCTTTTGGAAAATTTTAAATTTTTTGACTTTTATTTTTTTGAGTATTGCATTTTGAAAAAAAATATTGTATAAAGAATTAAAAATTATCAAATTTTGTAATATTTTTGTAATATTCGATAGTTTTCCACAGCTTTTTTTGAAGTTCTCCACAATTTTTTCAAAATTATCCACAATTATCTTGACTATTTGTGTAATATTTTGATATTATTATGAGCAAGAAAAGATAGGGGATTTCCAAAAACGTTTAACAAAAAAATTCGTTCGTAAAAAACTTTCTATTTATTACAAGATTATTACAAAGTTATCCACACCTGTGGATAACTTTGTGGATAACTTTTTTACATTTATTTTGAAAGGATGTTTAAAATGCAAATTGACAAAGACGAACTTTTAAACCAAGCAAAAGAATTACTAAAAAACGAAGTAACACAAATTGCCTATGAAACTTGGCTAAGAACATTAGAGATAATGGAAATAAAAGGTAATCACATCGTCTTTAAAGCAGGATCAGAATATCATCATGACTTAATTAAAAGTCGATATGCGGATTTAATTCTTAATACTTTAAAATACTTAACAAATACAGAATGGACATTTTCAGTGTATTATGAAAAGGATAAGGATAAAAAAGAAGTTTCAGATGATACAATAATTTCAAACTCACAACCAGATATATCAGATGCTGAAATCGAAACTTCTAATAGAACACTTAATCCAAAATATACTTTTGACACATTTGTAGTAGGAAACAATAACAGATTTGCACATGCAGCAGCAATTGCAGTAGCAGATAAACCTGGTGAATCTTACAATCCATTATTTTTATATGGAGGAGTAGGATTAGGAAAAACTCACTTAATGCATGCAATTGGAAATAGAATCCTACAAAACAACAGATCTACAAAAATTTTATATGTAACATCTGAAAAGTTTACAAATCAATTGATAAATGCCATCAAAGACAACAAGAATGAAATATTTAGAAATAAGTATAGAACAATTGATGTACTACTAATAGATGATATCCAATTTATAGCTGGAAAAGAGAGAGTGCAAGAAGAATTTTTCCATACTTTTAATGCTTTATACGAAGACAAAAAACAGATAATAATCTCAAGTGATAAGCCTCCAAGAGACATTCCATTTCTTGAAGATAGGTTAAAATCAAGATTTGAATGGGGTCTTTTAGCAGACATATCTTGTCCAGATTATGAAACACGTTTGGCAATTTTAAGAAAAAAAGCACAAGAAGAAAAAATTATTGTTGATGACAACATTTTAGCAAATATCGCAAACAAAATCGATTCTAATATTAGAGAATTAGAAGGTGTTTTTAATAAAATCATTGCTAGAGCTTCACTTACACATAGTCCAATAACAATTGAACTTGCTGAAAATACAATAAATGAATTTAAAGCAGAAAGTGAAAAAGTTCTTTCATCAGATTTTGTTAAAGAAACAGTAGCAAAATACTTCAACATTGATAAAGATGATTTAGCAAGTAATAAGCGCTCAAATGAAATAGCATTTCCTAGACAAATTGCAATGTATTTATGCAGAGAAGTTGCAAATATGTCTTATCCTAAGATAGGAGAGGACTTTGGGAACAGAGATCACTCAACAGTAATGCATGCATGCAAAAAAATTGAGAAAGAAGTTAAAGAAAAAACAAACACAAGATTAATTGTGGAAAGTGTGAAAAACATAATCATAAATGGTGAACAATAGAAAAGATAATAGTTTAACTTTACTTTTTGAAAATTTGTTCTTATAGACAATTGTTCGGTTACAAAAAAGTTATCTTTACTTACGGAAAGGCTAGCTAGGTTGTCCACACCCAACTGTTAATTTCTTGTTGATAAACTGTTTATAAGTACAATATCCACATTTTCAAAATTTTGCTGTGGACAAATTGGGAAGTTATCCACTAAGTTATACACATAAATTTTTCTTAGGGGTTCAAAGTTTCCACATAGTTTTCCACATTATCCACAGCTACTAATACTATTACTACTAATAATATTTATTTTATATTTTAATATTAATAAAGGAGAGACGAAAAATGAAAATTGTTTGTTATAAGGATAACATCCTTAAAGCTTTAAATTCCGTAGTAAAAGGTGTATCATCTAAAACAACAATGCCTATACTAGAAGGAATACTTATACAAACTAATGATAATGAAATAAAATTAACAACATATGATTTAGAAATTGGAATTGAATATGTAATGGAATGTGAAGTTAAAGAACAAGGAAGTATAGTTGTTAATGCAATAATGTTTAGTGAAATTATTAGAAAACTTCCTGATACAGAAATATATATATCATTAAACGAAAATAATTTATTAGAAATAGAATGTGAAGGTTCTTTATATAAATTAGCAACAATGAATCCTGAAGAATTTCCAGAATTACCTAAAATAGAAGTGGAAAATTCAATAGAACTAGAACAAAATAAATTAAAAAATATGATTAGAAAAACAATATTTGCAGTTAGCTCTGAAGAAAACAGACCAATATTCACAGGTTGTTTATTCGAAGTGGAAAACAATAAGCTAAATGTTGTTGCAGTAGACGGATTTAGATTAGCATTAAGAAGTATTTATCTACAAACAAAAGTAAATAATTTTAGGGCAGTAATACCAGGAAAAACACTTAATGAAGTAAATAAAATATTGTTAGATTCTTTTGATCCAATAAGAATAGGTATTTCAAAGAACCAAGCATTATTTGAAATGGAAAATTGTAAAGTTGTTACACGTATATTAGATGGCGAGTTTTTAAATTATAAAACAGTTATTCCTTCAAGTTGGGAAACAAGAATAAAAGTAAATAAAAACAGTCTTCAAAATAGTTTTGAAAGAATAAGTTTAATTTCTTCTTCTTCAATAGAAAAGGAGAAAAAATATCCTGTAAAAGTATCTGTTGATATAGGAAAAGTTACAATTTCTTGTACAAACCAAACTGGAGATGCAAAAGAAGAAATTTTTGTATCTACAGAAGGGAAAAATATAGAAGCTGGATTTAATCCAAAATATTTCTTAGATAGTTTAAAAGCAATAGATGATGAAGAAGTTTATGTAGAATTTGGAACAAACATATCCCCATGTTTAGTAAAACCTGTGGAAAACAATGAATATGTTTACATGATATTACCAATTAGATTAAAAGATTAAAAATTTTGGTCAGAGGAGAGAAACTTCTGACCATTATTTCTTAATAATAATAAATATGAAAAAAATAGTAAAAAAAAGAATAAAATAGAAAAAAAAAGATTGAGCGAGATTTTGAAAATTTTTTAAAAGACAAAATCAGTATATAAAAAAGCAAAATGAAAAAGCAAGGAAAAAATAGAAAAAAAAAGAATAAAATAGTAAAAAAAAGATTGAGCGAGATTTTAAAATAAATTATAATTTATAAATAATATAGAAAATTAAAAATAAAAATAAATAAAATAAATTATATTTAATAAATTAGAAATAAATAAAAAAATAAAAAATAAATAACAAAAAATATAATAAATAATAAAAAAATACAAAAATAATAAAAAATCATAAAAAAAACGACGCACGAGAATCGAAAATAAGCCATTTATTTTTTTGGGGTAATATAATTTTATGCCTCAAATAAAATAAAAAATTCTAAAAAAATCCTAAAAATAATAAAAAAATATACACAAATGGAGAATAAAATGTGGATAAAAGAAATTAAATTAATGAATTTTAGAAATTATGATGAACAAAAAATAAAATTACATGAAAATATTAATGTTTTTTTTGGTGAAAATGCACAAGGAAAAACAAATATAATTGAATCTATTTATTTAAGTAGTATAGGAAAATCTTTTAGAACAAATAAAGAAAAAGAATTAATTAAATTTAATAAAGAAAAAGCTTTTGTTGATATTTCTTATGAAAAAAGTGATAGAGATGGAAATATAAAAATTGAAATAGGAGATAAAAAACAAGTATATTTAAATGGAATAAAAATAAAAAAATTAAGTGAACTTTTAGGTAATATTAATATAGTAATTTTTACTCCAGATGATATTAATATTTTAAAAGGCGGACCACAAAATAGAAGAAAATTTTTGGATGTCATGATAAGCCAATTAAGACCAAATTATATTCATGTATTAACATTATATTTAAAAACACTAGAACAAAGAAACAATTATTTAAAACAAATAAAATTAGAAAATAAAAATGAAGAATTATTAGAAATATGGGATGAAAAATTAGCTGATTACGGAATAAAAATATATGAATATAGGAAAGAATTTATTGAAAAAATAATAAATAAAATAAAAATAATTCATAAAGAAATAACTCAAAATAAAGAAGAAATAGAAATCAAATATTTTTCTGATTTAACTACTAGACAAAATTTTATAAATGAGTTAAAATCAAAAAGAAAGCTAGACATAATAAAAGGATATACTACAAAAGGTGTACATAGAGATGATTTTGTAGTATATATAAATGGAAAACAAGTTGATATATATGGTTCGCAGGGACAACATAGAACTGCAGTTTTATCATTAAAGCTTGCGGAATTACAAGTTATATATGATGAAATAGGGGAGGAACCTATATTATTATTAGATGATTTTATGTCAGAATTAGATGAGAACAGAAGAAAAAACTTTTTTAATTATATAAAAAATATTCAAGTAATTGTTACATGTACTGAAAAAATAGTACTTGAAAATTTAAAATATTTTTCATATAATGTTATAGATGGAAAGGTAATAGAAAAGGAATAAGCAACATTGAAAGGAAGGAAAAATAATGGAAAAATATGAACACGCATATGGAGCTGAACAAATACAAGTTTTAGAAGGTCTTGAAGCAGTTAGAAAAAGACCAGGTATGTATATTGGAAGTACATCTGTAAGAGGTCTTCACCATATGGCATATGAAATTGTAGATAACTGTGTTGATGAAGCTTTAGCAGGATATTGTACAGAAATAAATGTAACATTAGAACCAGGAAATGTATTATGTGTAGAAGATAATGGAAGAGGAATACCTGTAGAAATACATCCTAAAACACATATCTCTACAGCTGAAACAGTTTATACAGTTTTACATGCTGGTGGAAAGTTTGGTGGAGATAGTGGATATAAGGTTTCTGGAGGATTGCATGGTGTAGGTGCTTCTGTTGTTAATGCATTATCAAATTGGGTAGAAGTAACAATCCAAAGAGATGGTGGAATATATCAAATGTATTTCGAAAAAGGAAAGACAGTAAGAAAACTTGAAAAAATAGGAGAAACAAAAAAATCAGGAACAAAAGTAAGATTTCTAGCAGATGATACAATTTTTGAAACACAAGAATTTGATTATGAAGTTTTAGAAACAAGATTTAGGGAAATGGCTTTTTTAACAAAAGGTCTAAAAATAACAATAGAAGATCAAAGAGGAGAAACACCAAAAAAAGCAGAATTTTGTTTTGAAGGTGGGTTAAAATCATTTGTTGAATATTTAAATAAAAATAAAGAAAAATTACATCCAGAACCAATATATATAGAAAGAAATGGAGAAACACCAGTAGAAATTGCTATACAATATACAACAAGTTATTCAGAAAATATACATACATTTGTAAACAATATAAATACAATAGAAGGTGGAACACATCTTGAAGGATTTAAAAGAGCATTAACAAAAGTATTTAATGATTATGCAAGAGAGCATAATTTCTTAAAAGAAAAAGATGCAAATTTACAAGGTGAAGATATTAGAGAGGGAATAACAGCAGTTGTTTCTGTAAAAGTAAAAGAACCACAATTTGAAGGACAAACAAAAACAAAACTTGGTAATAGTGAAGTTACAGGTGTTGTTCAAAGTATGGTAAATGATGCACTTTCTGCCTTCTTAGAAGAAAACCCAACAGTAGCAAAAGCAATATTGGAAAAATGTGTAAGCGCTGCAAGAGCTAGGGAAGCAGCAAGAAAAGCAAGAGAACTAGTTCGTAGAAAAAGTGCACTAGAAACAACAACCCTTCCAGGAAAATTAGCTGATTGTAGTAGTAAAGTAGCAGAAGAATGTGAAGTATATATAGTAGAGGGAGACTCTGCTGGAGGAAGTGCAAAACAGGGAAGAGATAGAAGATTTCAAGCAATATTACCATTATGGGGAAAAATGCTTAATGTAGAAAAAGCAAGAGCTGATAAAATTTATGGAAATGATAAATTAAATCCAGTAATTGTTGCTGTAGGTGCAGGAATTGGAAATGATTTTGATATAACAAAAATAAGATATGGAAAAGTTATAATAATGGCTGATGCAGATGTTGATGGTGCACACATAAGAACATTAATGTTAACATTTTTCTTTAGATATATGAGACCTCTTATAGAAAATGGAAATGTATACTTAGCTCAACCACCATTATTTAAATTATCTAAAAAAGGAATGGAAGATATATATTGTTATACAGATGATGGACTAGAAAAAGCATTTGAAGAGTTAGAACAAAAAGGAATTGCAAGAGATTCAATTAATATACAAAGATATAAAGGTCTAGGGGAAATGAACCCAGAACAATTATGGGAAACAACAATGAATCCAGAAAAGAGAACATTAATACAAGTAACTATGGATGATGCAATAAAAGCAGATGAAATATTTACAATATTAATGGGAGATGAAGTTGACCCAAGAAGAAAATTCATAGAAAAAAATGCAAAATTTGTTAAAAATCTTGATATATAAATTAATAGCTAGGAGAAAAATTCTCCTAGCTATTATCTATAAAGCTAATAAAAATCTTAACTCAGACTAATATATATAGTGGTCAAATCTAATGTATATTGCTATACAAATAAACTATACACCACATATATTAATCAGTTGCTCGACTATTAATACATTAGTAGAAGCCATATTCATCCACATGGGACTAATAACAACCCCATATAATATAAAAATAATCTTAGTTCAAATATATTACATATAATTTAACCATATATACATATAAAAATAATCCTTGAAAATTTAAATAAAATACAGCTTACATACACATAATATATTTTTATCGCCGACATATATTAAGCCATAAAAATAACCCAATAAATATCTTTGTTCGAATATTAATAAACTAATAAAAATCCATTAATATTCTTAACTCAACTTGTATTAACCTTATACACATATTATGTACAAAACAAAAAATAATATTCAAAAAAAATAAAAATTTTTTAAAAAGTTTATGTCGAAGAATGTCGAACGATTTTTCTTGACAAAAAAGAATAAGGATAGTAGAATGTTTGTGAAAGGAGAGAGAAAATTAAGTCTATACAAAAATGGTTACCAATAGAAGATATTCTTGATAGAGGAATTATAAAAATAAGAAAAAATAAATATGTAAAAATATTAAAAATCGAACCAATTAATTTTAATTTAAAAACTCAATTAGAAAAAGAATCAATTTTAAATTCTTATAAAATTTTTTTAAAAACATGTAATTTTGATATTCAAATTTTAATTCAAAGTAAAAAAGCCGATTTAAGTGGTCATATTAAAAATCTAAAAAAAATTTCAGAAAAAGAAAATAATAAAATATTAAAAAATTATTTAGAAAAATATTTGGAATTTATTCAAGAAAAAAATAATAAAAATAAATCTGCCACAAAAAATACTTATTTAATAATAAAAAATAATATAGAAAATAATGAAGAAAATATAATACAAGATTTAAATGAAAAATATTTTAAAATTAAAGAATGTTTATATAGATGTGGAAATAATGTTTTAGAATGTAATAAAGAAGAAACAAAAAATATATTATTTTCATTTTTAAATTTAAAAATATTTTTAGAAAAATAAAAGGAGGAATATATATAGAAAATAAAATATATTTAAAAGAAGGAAATTTTAATTCAAAAGATTTTATATCACCAACATATATTAATTTAAATAATCCAAAATTTTTAGAAATAGATGATTATTTTTTTTCCGGAATAATTATTGTAAATTATTATAGAGAATACAATGAATTAATTTTAAAAAATTTAGTTGAAACAAATATAAATATGAATATTTCAATTTTTTATGAAAAAGCTGATACAAATAAAATAATTAAAGAACTTACATATAATATTGGAAATGTAGGTGCAGAAATAAAAAGTTCTGGAGAAAATAAGCAAGATATTGATATTGCTACATTTGCATATAGTGACGCGAAATATATAAGAAAAGAAATTCAAGTTAATAATGAGGAGCTTTATTTTTTATATATTTATTTGGAATTATTTTCAAAAGAACAAAAAGAATTGCAATATAATTTAGACAAAGTAGAAGGGATTTTACAAAGCAAAGGTTTACAAACTAAAAGAGCATATTTTAGGCAGGAACAATTATTTAAATCATGTTTACCTTTATTAGAAAATAGTGAAACTTTAAAAACCGTAGGAAAAAGAAACATTTTAACAAATGGATTAATAAGCACATATCCATTTATTTCATCTTCAATATTTGAAGACAAAGGAATTTATATAGGAACAAATATGTATAATAATTCATTAATTTTAATTGATAGATATAATACAAATAAATATAAAAATGCAAATATGTGTATTTTTGGAACGAGTGGAGCAGGAAAATCTTTTTATACAAAATTATTAATATTAAGAAATTCATTATTAGGAATTGAACAATATGTAATAGATCCAGAAAGAGAATATAATAAATTAGCAAAAAATATAGGAGGTACAATAATAAAATTAGGACCTACTTCAGAAAATTATATAAATATTTTTGATATTAGAAAAGAAAGTATTGAAGAAAATGAACATGGATATCTAGCAACAAAAATAGGAAAATTAATTGGATTTTTTAATTTAATTTTTGGAGAATTAAATGAAGAAGAAAAAGCAATATTAGAAGAAAAAATAATTGAAGTATATAAAATAAAAAATATTAATTTTAATGATAAAACATTATATAAAAATAAAAAATTTAAAACAACAAAAGATATGCCAATATTAGAAGATTTTTATAATATATTAAATGATGAAAAAACGAAAAAATTTAAAATAAAATTATTACCATTTATAAAAGGTTCTTTTAAATTTTTTAATAATTATACAAATATAGAATTAAATAAAAAATTAATAATTGCTGATGTATATGAACTTGGAGAAGAAAATATGAAATATGGAATGTATTTATTTACAGAATTATTTTGGGACAAAATTAAAATAAATAGAAAAATAAAAAAAGCAATCTATTTAGATGAAATTTGGAGATTAATAGGTGTCACGTCTAATAAAGATGTAGCAAAATTTATTTATAAAATATTTAAAACTATTAGAAAATATGGAGGAAGTAGTGTAGCAATAACACAAGATATATCAGATTTATTCAGTTTGGAAAATGGTACTTATGGAAAAAGTATTTTAAATAATTCAAGTATAAAAACATTTTTTTCATTAGAAGAAGAAAATATTAAATTATTATCTCAATATTCTAATTTATCAGAAAAAGAAAAAATAGAAATTAAATCATTAAGGAGGGGAGAATGTTTAACATTTGTGGGAGATGAACATATTCTAATAAAAATTGAAGCAAATGAATTTGAAAAACAATTAATAGATGGACAATAGAAATAATAAAATAATTTTTTTATATAATTTAAAAGAATTATATAGTAGTGGAAAAAAGTATAAAAAAGTAGAAATAAATTTAAAAAATTATAAAAATATAAAAATACAAAAAAATAAAAATTTATTAATAGTAAATAAAATAAAAAATAATTTATTAATTTTAAAAAAATATTTTAAATTAAGTGATGAAATTGTTTTTATTATAGAACCCAATTTTTATTCAGTAAAAAAATATTATTTTATAATTAATAAAATAATAAAATATAATATTAATCCTAAAAAAATAAAAATAATAATAAAAAATAAAAATGAAAAAATTTATTATTTAATAATTAAATGTTTTTTTAAAAAATTAAAAATAGAAAAAATAGAAAGGGGTAAATATGGAATTAGAAAATGAAATAAATAATGATTTAAAAATTGAAGAAAAACAAAATAATTTTTTTGACACAATGTTTGGAAAAGTTGTGGATAATGCAATAGATATCGGACTAAGAGCAATATTACCAGATTTAGTTGAAGAACAAGTTATAGATATTAAAAATGCACTTTTGAAAAATGGTATTTCAGAAGGAATTCAAACAGCCGTAAAATCTGTTTCAGATTTTGCAAAAAGTGCATTAGGTATAGTAACAGGAAAATTTGAAAATATGGAACAAGTTGAGATAGCTGTGGGTGATGGTGGACTTGTTGACACAATTTCATCAGCACTAGATAATGCTACTGACAAGATATATGAAAAAGGATATATAAATAGTACTATAAATAATATAATAAAAAGTGGAAAAGATATTCTGTTAGATAATGTTACACAAAAAATAAAAGAAGAAATTGACGAACAAAATAATAGTATAGAAAGCTTAGAAAAATACATGGACAATTGGAAAGAATATTATAATAATAAAAATTTTGAAGGTATGGAAAAGGAAATAGAAAAAATACAAGAAAAACTAGAAGATATTATACCATTAGAAAATATTATAAAAGAAGCAAGAAATATTGAAACACTTCATGAATTAATAAAAAATAAAGGACAAAATTTTGAAATTACACAAACAGAAAGAGAGTTAATAAATAAACTCTCTTAAGATTTGCTATCATTTAATTTTTTACAGAAATCATTAGAACATAAAACTATATGATAAATAAAATCTGATGTAGTTTCAGAATTTAATTCTAAAATATTATTAATTTTATTTAAAACATCATTTTTTGAATTTTTGCCAAAAAGTAAATAATCAGCTGAAACGCCAGTGTATTTTACAACTTTTTTTAAAGTTTTTACACTAAGAGAACGTTCGCCTCTTTCTATTTGGCCCAAAAATGAATCTGTAATATCTATTTTTTCAGAAAATTCTTCTCTTGTCATATTCATATTTTCTCTTATCTCACGTAATCTTTCTCCAATATTAATATCATCTTGATTAAGCTGCATTTCATCACCTCAAAATTTTTTTACATTATATAGCAAAAAATGTCAACACATAATATGCAAAAAGCACATTTTTTGTATACTCAACAAAAAGGTACAATAAATGCATAAAAAAAGTCGAACTGGAAAAAATATCAAGTAAAGGAGGAAAAAATGTTAAGTGATGAAATGCTAAACAAAATATTTAATGAAAACTTTGAAAAAATAGAAGAAAATATTCAAGGTGAATATCATCAAAAGATAAAAGAGATAAAAAATGAAGAAGAAAAAGAAAATATAAAATTATCAATAATAAGTGAATTATACTATAAACAAGGTTTTAAAGATGGTTTTGAATATGCAAATAAGTAATCTAAAAAATCAAAATAATTCGCTAAAACCCTTGCAAAATAAGGCGTAGTATAATATAATACTCATGTAGAAAAACAAGGAAAGAGGTAGAAACAATGGAAGAAAGACAAGATGGAAATATAATCAAAAGAGATATTGAGCAAGAGATGAGAACAGCCTATATTGATTATGCCATGAGTGTTATTGTATCTAGGGCTTTACCAGATGTAAGAGATGGTTTAAAGCCTGTACATAGAAGAATTTTATATGCTATGTATGAAGATGGAATTACTTCAGACAAACCATATAGGAAATGTGCCAACACAGTAGGTTCTGTACTAGGAAGATACCATCCACATGGTGATAGTTCCGTATATGATGCAATGGTAAGAATGGCACAAGACTTTTCAATGAGATATATGTTAATAGATGGGCATGGAAATTTTGGTTCTATAGATGGTGATGGAGCTGCTGCTATGAGGTACACAGAAGCAAGAATGTCAAAAATAGCTGAGCAAATGCTTGTAGATATAGAGAAAAACACAGTAGATTTTATGCCAAACTATGATGAAAGATTACAAGAACCAACAGTATTACCTGCAAAAATACCAGCATTATTAATAAATGGTTCATCAGGTATTGCCGTAGGAATGGCAACAAATATACCACCTCATAATTTAACAGAAGTTATAGATGGAATTATAAAAATAATAGATGATGATAATGTAACAGATGACGAATTAATGCAAATTATAAAAGGTCCAGATTTTCCTACAGAAGGTATAATTCTTGGAATTGAAGGAATAAAAGAAGCATATAAAACAGGTAAAGGAAAAATCACATTAAGAGCAGAAACAGAAATTGAAGAAATGAGCGGAAATAAGCAAAGAATAATTGTTTCTTCTTTACCATACCAAGTAAATAAAGCAAAATTAATTGAAAACATAGCTAAATTATGTAGGGAAAAAAGAATTGAAGGCATCTCAGAAATGAGAGATGAATCAGATAGAAAAGATAGAGTTAGAATAGTAATAGAATTAAAAAGAGATGCTAATCCTCAAGTAGTTTTAAATCAATTATATAAAAACACACAAATGCAAGATACTTTTGGTATTATAATGCTTGCATTAGTAGATGGAGAACCAAAAATATTAACATTAAGACAATGCTTAGACTTATATCTAGATCATAGAAAAACAGTAATTTTACGTAGAACACAATTTGATTTAGATAAAGCATTAGCAAGAGCACATATATTAGAAGGATTAAAAATAGCATTAGATAATATAGATGAAGTAATTGAAATAATCCGTAACTCATATGATGATGCTAAAGAAAGATTAATGGAAAGATTTGGTCTTACAGATATTCAAGCACAAGCAATACTAGACATGAGATTAAAAACATTATCTGGATTGCAACGTGAAAAAATAGAAGAAGAATATCAACAATTAATGGCATTAATAGAACATTTAAGAGCTATTTTAGCAAGTGAAAAATTAGTTTTTGATATAATTAAAGAAGAACTTATTGAAATAAGAGACAAATTTGGAGATGAAAGAAAAACTAAAATTGTTGCTGCAGAAGGCGAAATAGATGTTGAAGATTTAATAAAAGAAGAGCAAGCAGTTATAGCCCTAACTCATTTTGGTTACATAAAAAGAATGCCAATAGATACATATAAGAGTCAAAAACGTGGAGGAAAGGGAATAACAGGAATTGCAACAAGAGAAGAAGATTTCGTAAAACAAATATTTACAGCTTCTACACATGACACAATCTTATTCTTCACAAATAAAGGAAAATTATATAGATTAAGAGGATATGAAGTACCAGAAGCAGGTAGAACAGCAAAAGGAACTGCAATAGTTAATCTATTAAGTTTAGATGCTGGTGAAAAAGTATCAGCCGTAATACCAATTCAAAATTTTGCTGAAGGAAAATATCTATTAATGGCAACAAAAAAAGGATTAATAAAGAAAACAGCATTATTAGAATATAATTCAGCAAGAAAAACAGGTCTTCAAGGAATCACATTAAAAGAAGATGACGAATTAATCGGAGTAAGATTAACAGATGGTCAAGATGATGTAGTTCTTGTAACAAAAAACGGAATGTGTATAACATTTGACGAAAAAGAAGTACGCCCAATAGGAAGAGTTTCACAAGGTGTTATAGGAATTAGATTAGATGAAGATGATGAAGTAATTGGAATGGAATCTATAATTTCTGGAGGAAAGGCAACATTACTTGCAATTACAGAAAACGGTTTCGGAAAGAGAACTGAATTAGATGAATATAGAGTTCAACTAAGAGGTGGAAAGGGTGTTATAACATATAAAATAACACAAAAAACAGGAAAACTTGTTGGAGTAAGAATTGCAACAGATGATGAGGATGTAATGCTTATTACTGATAAAGGAACAATTATAAGATTAAAAGTTAAGGATATAAGTGTTTTAGGTCGTTCTACACAAGGTGTTACTCTAATGAGAACAACAGACGGAGGAAAAGTAGTAAGTATTGAAACAATTACTCCAGAAATGATGAACGAAGATGAAAAAGAATAAAAATAATCGCTAGAAAAAATCTAGCGATTTTTATTTTTGTTTTAATTTAAATCTCAAATCATCACCAAAAAAGTAATAAATATCATAAAAGCCAACAATACGAGAACCAATTCGTTCCTCATAATTCTTAAAAATATTATTAATATCCAAATTAGTAGAAATAATTGTTTTTGTAGCTTTATTATTCAAATTAAGTAGTCTAGTATTAAGAATAGTGAAAAGCTCACTCAATTTCATACTATTTAAACACTCTGTTCCAAGATCATCAATAATTAGTAAATCAGCTTCAAGAACATTCTTATAAAAATCATCTTGACGAGAATTTTTATATTTACTCATTTTATTATCAATAACAGTTTCAAGAAGAACAGGAGCTGTTTGGTATAAAACATTTTTTCCTTTTTTAATTAATTCACTAGCTATACAATTAGTCATAAAAGTTTTACCTAAGCCTGTATTTCCCGTAAAAAGTAAATTATGAGAATCAAGATTATCAAAGTTATTAATAAAATCAATGCATTTTTCTTTAATAAGTAAAATATTAGCTCTTGGAGAAATTTTCATCTTATAGTTATCAAAATTTACTTCGTCAGAGTAAATTAATGGATTAAAAGTATCGAAATTTTCTTGAGCCAAGTTAGAAATATTAGCCTTATTATATGATATATCTAATAACTTTTGTTTAATACAAGAACATAGGGTGGAAGCACTTCCAGAGTTATTTATATATCCGGTATCTTTACAAATTTTACATTCATAATATGGCTCTAAATAACTTTCTGGAATGTTATTATTCTTAAGAATTTGTGCTTTTTCTTTTTTTAGAGTATTCAACTTTTCTGTTAAATCAGATAAAGAGCTATTATTTCCGTTTAAAATATTTTTTGCAGTATTAATAGCAGACGAATTTAAAGTATCTTCAATTTCTTGCAAACGAGGAATTTTTTTGAATAATTCTTGTTTTCGTTCTTCTAAATCTAATTCTGCTTTACGTTTTTTTTGGTCATATTCTAATAAAAGTTCTGATAAAATTTCACTAGCCATTAATATCTCCTTCTATATTTGGAATTGAGGAAGCTGCAACATTAGGTGAACTATTTACGGAATTACTATATTGTGTGTTTTGAGGAATATTTTCACCTGCATTTGCATACAAGAAAGCTAAATTATCATATTGTCTTTGTTCAAAAGAAGCTTTTGCTACTTGTTTTTCTATTTTTTTAGTATCTTTCTTTAGTTTTGTTCTTTGTTCAATAAATGCAAGAATTTCATTTGGGGTTTTTAAACCTCTGTCATGCCAATCAGTAATTATATTATTAAAATATTCAAATGTAGGGTTATTCTTAAAAGTAGTTCTTTTTAAAGCAATTTCAATAATATTTAAATCATATCCAAAATCAATAACCCATTTTTCAATATAAGCTTCTTCATATTGAGTAAGAGTTTGTTTGCCTAATTTTTTTGCAATAGTCTTTTTAATTTTAACAAGTTTTTCTTGTTTTTGATAATATAAATCTAAATCATTCCAAGTTCGTATTTTATTGTTTCCCCAAGCTTCTGCAACAGTTTGTATATATTTCTTATGTAATGCAGAACGATTAAAACAATAATCAAATAAAGCAATCATTACTTCTTCATCAAAATTATATTTTGTGAACCATAAATCTATATCATTATACCAAGAAGGTCCCATAATTCCTTGGAAATAAGTATTATTAATATGATTGATAACTTTTGCACGAGCTTTATTTTTTGCTATATCTGCAACTTTTTCTGGAGAAGCGGTTAAGTTTGGTTTATATAATTTATTAAGTGTTATTTCTTGTAAATTAGAAACAATATATCCATTTTCTTTTTTTATAATTAATTCATTTGTATCTAAATAAGAAATTGCATCATTAACTTCTTTTAAAGGCAATGCTAATTTTTTTGATAAATCATTTAATTTGATTTCTTTTCTATATTTAGATAAAAAAAGCATATATAGATAAACTTTAACACAATTTCCTGGCATTTGAGATAGATATTCTGCAAAAAATATGTCAGGAACTATAGTTTCAGAGAATAACAAAGGTTGTTCTGGTTGTTCGAATTTCATTTTTAAGCCTCCAATCATTTGGACAAATTATATCATTTTAAGACATAAAATCCAAGTAAAAATCAAAAAATGTTTTAATATTTTTTATATAAATATAATTTTGGTCTAACCAAATAATTTATAAAATATTTAAATACATATATTAAAGGTTCTCCATTAAAACCTATTATACTAAGAAGTGTAACAGGAAAACAAAGAGAAATCAATAAAAATATTTTTATATTCCAATCATGTATAAATAGATTAAGAATTAAATAAATACACACATACCAAATAACATTAAAAATAGCTGTTGAATAATCTATTACACCAAAAAGCTTACTTTTAAAATTATAATTTTGTGGAAAAATAAATTTCATGAATCACCATCCTATTTTTTGAAAAAGTTATGCACATTTTGCGAAAAAGTTGTGGAAATCCCACCCAAAAATTCTCTAACAAATGAATCTATTTTTATTAATGTGAGAATGCCACCAATATAAATAAATTTAGAAAAAAGTTCAGTAGAAGAATAATCTAAAGAAAACATAATCAATAAAACAATAGCAACAATTATTTGCATAAATAAAAGAGAAAAAACACATCTAAGCCATGCTCTAAAAAACCAAGAACTACTATTTAATAATAAAGATAAAATTGCAAAAGGTGTTAATAAAATAAAAACTTTAATTAAAATATATCTAAATGAATATGTAAAAACAAGTGCTAAAAGGGAGGTAGAAAGAGTTGCTTTAATAATTCCATCTAAGCTGAAAATATCTAAAGCTGTGGAATCAATAGCAATATTATTATTTATAATTAAAATAAGTTCTGAAAAGCAAATGTTTTTATTAAATAAAATTTCTCCAATATTTCTAATAGCCAAAGTTATCATTGATAATAAATCTAAAATTTGTTCCATAAAGAAAAAAGAAAAATTTATAATAGTTCCAAAAATAACAGCCTTAAAAACAAATTGAATAGGGGATTCAACCTGGCTAAAAGTTAAATGAGAAAATAAATATTTAACAGCATAATATAATAAAAACCCAAAAAGTAATGCATTTGAAATCAATAAAATTCCATTTGATGCAGAAGTCCCTAGTATTTTCTCAAAATAGGAATCATGAATAATGTCTGAACTAATAAAAATAATATCATCCAAAATTGTATATAGATTATTATCAATTGATGCAAATAAATTGCCTAAAATAGTGTTAATAGTTTCAATAATTATTGATGTAATATCTGAAGAATTTTCCATTAGACCTCCTAACTGATTAATGATTCAATTGCAGATAAAATAAGGTCAATAGCTAAGATAAATGCGTAAGAAAAAAGTGAACCTGTAATTAACCTTTTTCCTGTTCTTATTTTTTCTTCATCTCCAAAACTAAATTTTCTCATCAAAGCACCAGTACAAACAGCAACTGCCGCAGCAGGTGTTGCAATTTTTATAATCCAGCCTTCAATATCTTTGAAGCCATCATTGATTTTGGTAACCAATTTAGGAGTCGCACCAAAGACAGTGGTGGAAAAAAGTAGAAAAAAGAGTAAAAAAACAGAAAAAGTAAATAAAAATTTATTCATAAAAGCCTCCTTTCAAAACTATTGTTTAAAATATGGAAACATTTTTAATTTCATAGGGTCTAAAATTTTTGAGCCATCAGATAAAAATGCAAGTGAAGAAAATGTTTCTAAATTTCTTGTGAAAAAATTAGTATCATAAATAAAATCTCTTTGAGTATAAGTATTTAAGCTTTCTGTAATGCTAGAATCATGTGAATTTAAAGAATTTGTTATATAACTAAATTTTGTTTCTTTTGCATTTTCCGTAATGCTTTTAGAAGTAAGTGTTTTTTCTTCTTTACCTAATTGTTTTTGTGCTTCTTCAATAGTAAAAATATCATCTGTTCTAAACCATAATTTATTAATTAAATTTTGAACAATAACTTTAACTGCAGTATCATCTTTTAATGTATTTTTTAAAGAAGAATAACTTTGAGTTGAAACAATATTAATACACTTGGCTTCTCTACTTAATGCAAAAAAGTCAGCATCAGTTTTAGTTACATATTCTGCATATTCATCACAAATAAAAACAGATGGTTTTATTTTAGAATGAGATAAATTAGACATAACTTCTGATTGAAAATCTAATTTTAGATATGCTGCAATAATTTTTGAAAGATTTTTATATTCAGAAATATTCATATTTAATACAACAATATTTCCATTAGATAACATTGAAGAAAAACCTTTAAAATTTAAGCTTTCTTTAGGACTACAAAAGATTTTTGAAACATTATAATCAGAAACAAAAATGTTAGTAATACGAGTAATTTCAGACTTTAAAATAGCTAAAGTTCTAGAATCTAAATTAACAAATTCTTTTTCAAAAAACTCTAAGGCGGAGTTTAATTCATATACTTCTTGTTTGGAAAATTTATTTTCACAAAATAATTTTTTTAATAACGGAATTTTTGAACTATAATAAAGAGGTTCTGTTATTAATTTGTGTAATTCGGTAAAAGTAACATATTTATTATTATATAATCTACAAAGTTTAATTGCCTCAGTTAAAACCTGTTCAGCTTTATCGAGCCAAAAAGATTCAGAATTATTTTCGGAAAAGAGTAATAAGATTGTTTTCAATCTATTAGCGAGAACTAGAGGGTTCAAATGAGGTTTGTGTAATGGATTATATCTTATGTTTGAGTGTAAACTAATTTCTTTTAAATCTTTTTGCAAATTATACTTATTTACAAGAGCTTTAACATATTTAAAATAATTTCCTTTTACATCTAATATTAAAAGTGCAAATTTATTATTTGGATGTAAAGAATTGTGCCTAATAATTTGTTCTGTAAATGGATACATAGCAGAACTTGTTTTTCCTGTGCCAATAGTTCCTGTAACAATAAAATTTTGATATAAACCTTTTTCGGGAAGATAAATTTTTTTGTTTGTGTTTTGATTATAACCAATTAGTAAATTAAAATTGGAGGATGATATGTCTGAAGAATATTTCTCATTTTTCGAAGCAATGTTATTGGAGGTAAATGATTTATCTTTTATTTTTATTGGGACGATCTTTATAAAATTAAATCTTGAGCAAAAGATATTAATAAGAATGATATTTGAAAATATATATGACAAAATAAACGAAAACTTTATATATTTCCATAAAATTGGTTGATCAAAACAAATATCAAAAGGATGTATTCCAAAAGGAATTATGAGTTCTTTTGCATAAAAGATTAAATAAAACAATTTGTAAGCACACAAACAAGACATAAATAAAAATATTAATTTTAGAAAAAACTTTTTAATTGATTATTCCTCCGTTTTCCTTGAAATTTTCTTTTTTAACTCTAATTTTGAACCTTGTAAATTATGAAATAATTTTATATCGAAAAAAGTATAAAATGAATATAAAGTAATAAAAATATTAATAATATAGATAATAAAAAATAAAATTATTAAACTTTTTATGTTATCACCGCCTTAGGTAATAAACATAATACAACATTTTTTCAAAAATGTCTATACTTTTTTGAAAATTTATGATAAAATATTTATGTTAAAAAAATATAAGGAGGAAAATAATGAAATTTAATAAAGATACAAAAATAGGAGAATTACTTCAAGTAGCTCCAGAAAAAGCAGAAATTCTAATGGATTGCGGAATGTATTGTTTAGGATGTCCAGCATCACAAATGGAAACATTAGAAGAAGCTTGTGAAGTACATGGAATTGATGTTGAAGAAGTTTTAACAAAATTAAATGAAGAATAAAATTGTTAAAAGTGTAAAAAATCACACAAAATTCAAAAAAAATTCAAAAAATTTTCAAAAATGTATTGACATTTAGCTAAAAAAAGTGTAATATATATTAGCGTTGTTCAATACATTGCAAATGGGCTATTAGCTCAGGTGGTAGAGCACTTGACTTTTAATCAAGTTGTCCCGCGTTCGAGTCGCGGATAGCTCACCAAAGAAATCTAATTTGAAAAATAATTAGATTTCTACATATTTATGGCCCCGTGGTCAAGCGGTTAAGACATCGCCCTTTCACGGCGGAGACATG
>ERZ1643249.397-NODE-397-length-50835-cov-11.934502_pt1 | contig 50835 bp, 51 predicted proteins | sample MGYA00579263_ERZ1643249 | MGnify/ENA primary metagenome ERZ1643249 (study PRJEB29033, sample SAMEA4952264) | chicken gut metagenome | biome: Broiler Chicken; feature: Gastrointestinal Tract; material: Caecum | place: Ireland | collected 2018 | study: Broiler...
TGGATAATCAAGTAGATGGAAATATCAAGAAAGAAAGAGTTAAAAAAGTAATAGAGTTATCTAATGAAATGGAAGAGGATTATTATAAAAATAGCATTGGCAAGATATATGAAGGCGTTTCTGAAGTAAGACATGATGGTAAAGTAGTAGTCCATACTTCTAACTTTATTCCTGTTATATTAAATAGTAAAACGGGTAATAATGAAATAGTAAAAGTTAAAATAACACATGCAGATAAACTTAATGTTTATGGAGAAATAATATAAGGCGGGGATTTTGATGGAATACAAAAATATGCGTGAAGTATATAAAGGAAATATATGGGAAATAAGACAACCTGAATTTTTAGGATCTAATAGATTAGATAATTATATGTTTAAATTTGATAAAAATATAGTTATAAGCTTAGAAAAAAATATATGTTTATAAAAGATGGATGTTATTTGTACGAAATAATATCTGGTTATGTTTTTCTTTTTTTAAAACATTGGATTTAGGTCAAGTTTTTAGACGCAGTTTTCTTAAAGATTTGATGTTATAAAATTTATATATTTGATTTTATAATTAAATTAAATTAATTTATAATATATAACGAAAAAAAGAAATCTTTTGTAATAGAGATGTAAATTGAAACTAAAAGAATATATTTATGATTGGAAAAATTACAACATTTATATATATCAAAATATGTTATAAAAAATATAAAATTATTTTTAGAAATGGGGAGAAAAAATGGCATCATTTGTAATGCACCACACATCAGGTGTTGAATTAATAAATAAATTAAGTAGAGAGTATGGTATAAAAATAGGTGAAGAAAATATTTACAATTTCTTATTAGGAAATTTGATTGTAGATTCATCTAATTTAAAGTTAACTATTCCTAGTGGATTAAACAATGAAGAAGTATCATTAATAAAAAAGACTTATCAAAAAAAGGTTCAAGAAGAGAAAATATCAACTCATTTTAGGGATAACGGTGATATAGATTTATGCATTCAAGTTCCTAATGTAGGAAAATTTCTTCAGAAATATAATAATTTAGTCAGTAGTGATTTTTCAGCATTGGGGTATTTATTTCATTTGTACACAGATAAAATGTTTTTTGAATACTTGTTTGATAAAACTTTTGAATGCTTAGATAATGAGAAAAACAAAACTGTTTATGCTAGTGAACTAAGATTTATAAAAATTTTAAAAAATAATAATTTGGTATCAGCAGAAGATTTTTTTAATGGTGAAAAAAGTGAAAGTATATATAATGATTATACTGTAATGAATAAATTAGTTTTAATGCATTTTCAAATTTTATTTGATGCATCTAAAATGCAAGGACATATAAATGAGTTTGTAAATCCAGGAATAGAAGAGGTAAATTATCAAAATATTACTTCAGTTATAAATAAGACAAATATATTTATTAGGGAATCATACGAAGTGGAAAATAATGCTCTTAATGTTTTTAAAGAAGAAGATGTTTATAATTTTATTGAATACATTTCTAATAAATTTTTAGACGAATATAGAGATGTAATAGTTAAGTTAATAAATAGTACAATAGCTAATAAAGATGTTAAAGTAAAAGTAAAAACACCTAATTAATTTGCATTATAAAAAAAGGACCTATTTTAAAAGTTCCTTTTTTAATAATTCAATATTATTATTCATAATACTTAAATAACTATCATTTGATGTAGTTACACCACCATCTACACTACGCATATCGTTAACAGTTAAAAGTTCGACTCCATATTCTTCAATTAATGCTTTTACAGTATCATTACTTTCTTTGTTAATTGAATATATATACTTTATGTTTCCATCACTAATTAATTTCTTTGCTTCATTAATCGTAGGTTCAGTTAAATTATCATTTTCTTCTAAAGAAATAACTCTAACATTATATTTTTCTAAAAATTTAAATAAATCATTGTCTACGACCAAAACTTTATTTTGTGATTCTGATACAATTTGTTTTAAAGTAGCATCTAACTTGGATAATTCATATTTTAATTCTTCATAGTTGTTATCAATTTCTTCACTTAGATATGGGTTAGTAATATAATTATTTAAACTATTTTTTAAATTTTGAGCCATCATTAAATAATTATAAGGATTAAGCCATAATTCATGAACATCATAGTCATAACTCATTCCCATTGAAACATCAATTATTTTTAATTCTTCATTATTGTTAATAAATTTAACGGCATAATCTTTATCAATATCTAAACTATTGAATACAAATAAATCACTATTAGCGTATTCTTTTATTTTTTTATCAGAAATTTCAAATTCATCTATATTAACACCATTAGGGAATATACTATTTATTTTAGCATTATTTCCATATAAATAATCAATTAAATAATTAATTGGATAAGAAGTAGTATATATATTTATATCTTCCATTGTATCCCTTTTAAATAAGCAACCACTAAGTATTACTAAAACTCCCCCAAATAATAAAATATTTTTTATTAATTTCATTCTTTTCCTTCTTTCATTGGTACTGGATCATATCCATATGTTCCTAGGGGATTACATTTAATAATTCTTTTTATAGCTAAATAACATCCTTTAAATGCTCCGAACCTATCAATAGCAATAATTGCATACTCTGAGCAAGTAGGGTAATGTCTACAATAATTATGAAATTCTCCAGGAATATTTTGATAAATCCTTATTAATTTAATCAATATTTTTTTCATATATACCTCAAATATAATTTTACATTATTTTTATTTTTTTGTCTATTAATTTATTGTAAAAATATAAAATCAATTACCATTAATTTACAACTTAATATATAAGTGATATAATTAATTAGAAACAGGAGGCACTTATGAAAATTTTTGACAAATTTGAATTTAATCCCACTAATATTAATTTATATTTACAAGCATTTACTCATACATCTTATAGTAATGAAAATCCCGGGTATGCTAATTATGAGAGATTAGAATTTTTAGGAGATGCAGTACTAGAACTTATTATTAGTGATTATTTATATAAAGAAAGACATCTAGAAGAAGGTGTTATGACAAAAATGCGAGCAGGTTATGTTTGTGAAAATGCTCTTGCAACGTATGCTACTGATTTAAAGTTTGTTGATGATATTAAACTAGGAAGTGGAGAGGAAGCTAATAACACTATTTTAGCAGATGTATTTGAAGCTTTTGTAGCAGCTTTATATTTAGATCAGGGTTTTGATTTTACAAAAAAATTAATATTAGATATTATAATACCTTATATTAATAAAGGAATAGATTTTTTACAAGATTATAAATCTAATTTGCAAGAATTAGTTCAAACGGTAAAAAAGAGTGTTGTATATGAAATAATAGATGAAAAAGGACCAGCACATAAAAAAGTTTTTACATGTCAAGTAAAAGTAGATGGTATTGTTATGGGAAAAGGTGTTGGTAATAGTAAAAAATTAGCAGAACAAGAGGCTGCTAAAAATGCATTGGCAAAGCAAGCTAAATTAATTAAATAAATATAAAAATAATTGGTAATACTATTAATGGTGATTTTTGTGAAAAAGTATTTACTAATTATTTTTATTTTTTTATGTATATTAATTATTGATAAAAAAACTACACCTAAAGATATTTTGGTGTTTAATTATAATAAAGACGAGTACTATGATACTTACGAAATAAACTTTAATGATATTTCTTTAAGTAAATATAAAGAAATTTTTATAAATTTAGATATGGATAGTTATTTAATAAAAAAGATTAGTTTTTCTAATAATTATAATAATTATATTTTAAATGATATTAATAATATATCAATAAAAAGCGGTAATTACAAAGATACAATGGAAGAGTATATTGAAAAAATATGTGTAGTTCTTGGTAAATATGATTTAGAAGATGAAATAAGTAAAATAGCTACAGGTAATTTTAAAATAAATAAACTTTATATTTATACAACTTCTAATGTATATGAAGAAATTATCAATAAAATATAAAAAAAGAAAGTATTAAAACTTCCTAAATAATCCAATTGCTTTTCCTAATATTGTAACATTTTTTAAAATAATAGGATTCATAAAATCGTTTTCTGGTTGTAATCGAAAATAGCCATTTTCTTTATAAAAAGTTTTTAAAGTAACTTCATTATCATCATTCATAGCTACTACTTTTTCACCATTTCTTGCGGTATTGCATTTCTCAACAATAACAATATCTCCATCAAAAATACCTGCATTAATCATGCTGTCTCCAGACACTTCTAGCGTAAATACTTCTTTTTGTTTAGGTATTAAATAAGTAGGTAATGAGAAAAATTCATTTGGCATTTCGATTGCCTCGATTGGATTTCCTGCAGTAACTTTTCCTAAAAGTGGAACAGAAGTAATATTTTCATTTTGTACTTCAAATTCGTTTGGTACTAATAGTTCAATTAAATGATTACCATGTTTACTTCTTTTTAGATATCCTTTATTAATAATGTTTTGTATATGAGCATGTACTGTAGCAGGAGACTTCAACTCTAAAGCTTGGGCTATTTGCCTAACTGAAGGCGGATATTTGTTTTCTGCTTGGAATTTTTTTATATAAGTTAATACTTCTTTCTGTTTACTTGTTAATTTATTTTCTTCCATAATAGCTCCTTTCGTATATAATACTAACATATAATTTATTGAATGTCAAACAAATGTATGATTTTGATTAAAATAATTATATTTATTTACTTATATTAGATAATAATATATAATATTAACTAAATTTTAAATTGTATATAACGAGAAACGGAGAAATTTATATGTTAGATATTTTTAATAAAATAAGAAAGAGAACTCATAAAAATAATATACATGAATTAATTAGTGCTGAAGACTTAGTAATATTACCTCCGAAAAGTAGTTTAAGTAATTTAGAATTAGAAAAGTTAAATACTTATAAAAAAGAGTTTATAAATATTTTAAGCTCAAATAATGATTCAGAACTTGAAGCAATGGTTAAACGACTACGTGATAATATTAATTTTACAATAAACATTTTGCTTAATCATTTTCATTATGATGACTTTAGAACAAATTTCCGCTTTTTTAATGATGAATACAATTTATCAAGAAAAGAACAAGAGATAATATGTTTGAGATTAAAGTATCATCAGATGAAAATAGAAGAAAATTATAAAGAAACTATTCTAAGATTAATGGCATTAAAAGAATTAAATAATGAAAAAAAGTTTCTGTTTTTAAGAAGAATGGTAAATATATTTGAAAATGGAAAACTAAAGAGAAATGTATTAAATAATTCTATCGAAGATTTATTATATATAGTTATGTGTTCTAAAAATCAAAGAGAATCATTATCTTTAGAAATTAATGCTTATTTAAATAAAATAAGTGTTAATCCATATAGTAAAATGAATCCGGATTATTTTAATGATCTATGTAATATTGCTAAAAAAGTAATCCCAGAAGTTTTATTAAAAATTAATGGGTTAGATGTAAGTGAACAAATAAAAATAGCTCTTATTTCTAACGAACTAGAGTATTATGTATATAATAATAAAGATAAATTTGAAGAAATTAAAGAAAGATTAAAAAAGTTAGGAAATATAACTAGTGATGATATTGAAGAAGAATTAAAAGAAATTGAACAATATTATTATTTATATGGAATGTATGGATATAAAATAATAACTTCTAAAGATTTAGAAGAATTATATAATGTGAAATTTTCTATTATAACTAGAAATATAAATAGTATTAATACTAGTATAATAACCGATAAGATGAATCACTTTGAAGTTATGCATTATATAGATATAGTAATGCAAAAGTTAGAAGCAATATTAAAAAATGAAAATAGTGTTATAAAAGAAATATTTGAAGATGATGACATTAATGCTATTAAAATATTAAAGGAAATATTTAAAATGGATGGGGAATATAATCAATGGTTTATTTTGAATAATCCTAATTATTTAGCATTATTATTATCTTTAGGCAGTAAAGAGAGTTTTAATAGATTTTGGATTGAACAAAGAAGAGCAATCGATAATATTAATACAGAACAGTTTGAGTTTGAAGAAGTTTTATCACTAGATACTATATATAGTTTAAGTATTGATACTGGAAATTTAGATTCATTTTGTAATAACGATTCACTAAAAGAACTATATTATTTAGCAGACAAGCACAAAGAAGAGACGGAATTTTATAAAATACCTGAAGGTATAACAAAAATTTCTATAGAAAGTTTTGGAACTTTTTACGTTCACTATACAAAGGACTCTAATATGTTTCGAATAATAGAGAAAAAAGCACAAGGTAAAGTGTTGGTATTGCCTAAAAGTCTGAAGATTATATATGGGTGGATTTTTAGAAGAAGCACAATAACTGGCATAATACTTAATGATGGACTAGAAACATTTGATTTCAAAATTTTACAAGTACAACGAATAGGTAGTATAAAAATACCTAGTTCAGTTAGAAAGTTAAATTTACCAATGGGTGTTGATCCTTATGGGCATTTAGATGATTTCCTTCAAGAATTTCCGTTAACAGAAATATGCTTTTCTAATTATAAAGAATCGCAGTTTTTAAAAGATGAAAATAAAAAAAAGTTATTTTTAAAGAGTATTAGAAATGATACTTATAATTTTTTTACAGATATACATTGTGAGGATTATGATGATAGCAGAACATATCATATTAATTATTATGAAAAAAAGATGGTCGCTGAATCTTTTTATAGTGATATTCTAAAAAAAGGGGTGTCTCCTTTTTACGACTCTTTTGACCGTTTAATTTCCTTCAAAAAAGTACAGTACCAAATATCATCCAAACCTTTTGTGTACAATTCTATTCATACTGAATTCAAGGAACTAATACAAAAAATAGAAGATAAAAGAAAAATATTAAAAAAATAAGCACAAACAAATGTTTATTTTTTATTGACAACAAACAAATGTTTGTGATATAATAACACTGTAAGAAAGGTAGTGAGAAAATGATAGATATTTTAAGAAAAAATAAAGGAGTAATAATATTTTATATAGTTCTTGCTATAGCAACTTTAGTATTAGTTAACGATATAAAGATGGAAAATTTAAAAGAGACGAAAGAAGCGTTAACTTATATAAACAAATAAAATACATATCTAGGTTTTAATTCCCTGATATGTATTTCTTTTTACCATTTCTTTATCTATATCATTTAAAACACAAAATTTCTTTACTAACCACTTTGGTTCAATTAAAGATTCAGGATCCGGATCAGCAGTAATTCTATTTATTACTATTTTTTCATCTAATAGTTCTAACTGTTTTATAACAATATCAATATATTCTTCTTTAGACAAAATATGAAAATGTTTAGTTTTATATAACTCTTCTAAGGGGGTATCTTTAATAATATTTAACATATGTATTTTAATTCCCCATATACCTAATTTATTTATATATCTAACAGTATCTAACATCATATCTTCAGTTTCATAAGGAAGAGAATTTATAATATGAACAACAACTTTAATATTTCTTTCTTTTAATTTATAAACCATATCTTCAAATTCTTTTAAAGTATGACAACGATTAATTAATTTAGAAGTTTCTTCATGAATAGTTTGAAGCCCTAATTCAACAGTTAAAAAAGTTCTTTTATTAAGTTCTTCTAAATATTCTAGACATTCATCACTAATAGCATCACATCTAGTAGCAATAGCTATTCCAATTACATTATCAAACTTTAATACTTTTTCGTATTTTTCTTTTAATATATGAAGTGGGGCATAAGTATTACTTCTTGCTTGAAAATAAGCAATATATTTACTATTAGGCCACTTTTTGTTGATAACATCTTTGACTTTATTAAACTGCACCTCTAACTCATCATTAATATTACCCCCAAATTCACCACTTCCAGTTTTAGAACAGTAAATACATCCACCGTATCCTTTAGTTCCATCGATATTGGGACAAGTAAACCCACCATTTAAACTAATTTTTACTACTTTTGAATTAAAGTTTGTTTTATAAAAATAGTTTAGCGTATGATATCTTTTATTATCCAATGTATATTTAAACATAATACCACCGGTAAATATTTTAACACAATATAAATAAATTTTAAAATATTTATCATAATAATAATGGTGGTTTTATGACTAAAACTTTAAAATATAATATATTTATTTTAATATCAACAATAGCTAGAAATATAATTGAAGTTTTTTCTAGTGTTTTTTTATACAAATTAGGATACAGTATTAAAGACATAATGTTATTTTATTTCTTATTATATTTAATATCAGCTTTTACTAATGTAATAAGCATTTATTTAATAAATAAAATTAATTATAAATATGTTTTAGTTATATCGTCCTTAATTTATAGTTATGCTTTTTATTTTTTAAATAATATGACTCCTAATTTATTCTCATTAATAATTTTTAGTATATTATTAGGACTTGGTAGTTATTCTTATCATTCGATTAGGCATTATATGGCGATTAAAGTAATTGATAAAAATAAACGGATAGATATAGGTAATATTTTAATTTTTACATACATTGCTTATATGATATCATCATATATAGGGGCTTTTATTTCTAATAGATTTGGATTAATATACGTAGTTATAATAATATTTATTTTATCCATTTTAGGAATAATTCCCCTTATAACGTTAGATAATTTAATTAATAGAGAAAAAATTAAATTTAATAATATAACATTTAATAAACATAAATTACTATTTTTTATATTTGAACAGTTTAAAGTAATCTTTTTAATTTTACAACCTTTATATTTATATTTGTATGTAGAAAAGAATATGGAATATATAGGATTATTTAATATAATTATGGGATTATCTTCCATTATTTTTGTATATTTTTTTGTAAGAAAAATAAAAGTTAACAAATACTTTTGGCTACTTAATATAATATTTTGTATTATTTTAATTTTAAAATTAAATATTAGTAATAATTTTATTATGTTAATGATTGCCTTTTTAGAAGGACTATTCTCTAGGATGTATGAAGTGGTATCCACGGAGAATTTATATGATATAAAAAATGGAAATGTTTCTAGTTATTTAATAATAGTAGAATTAATTTTTTGCTTTACTAATAGTATTTTATATTTAATTTTCTATATATTTAATATAAATATTAATATAATAATGTATATATGTATTGGGGGGATATTAATAAGCGGTTTTGTAAGATACAAAAATGCTTTTAAAATTAATTAAAATTTTGTATAATATAATTGGTGGTAATATGAAAATAAAAATAAAATATAATGGAGATAAATATATAAATGTAATAACGTCATTTATTTGCTGCTTATTTTTTATAGCAGTTTCTTTAGGATTTGTAAAGTTAGTTGAATACATATATAAATTTAAATTAGATGAAAAATATTATTTTGTAGGTATTTGTGTACTAGGTATATTATCGATAGTAATTACTCTAACTATATTTATAACTGATTTTATTGATCATAAAAAAAGAGAAAAAATAATGAAAAATGGTCAAAAGATGAGAGGACAATTAGTAAAATTTAATGAAGAATATATAAATAGTAGATTTTATTATTCAGTTGAAGTAGATTTTAATGGGTCAGTTAAAACTATAAAAAATATAAAGGGTACTTCTTTTGTAAGAAAAAAATGCCGTAATGGGGGATATGTTAGAAATGATGCATTATATGTTGATGTATATATCTTAGATAAAGATTATTACGTAGATTTTTCGGTAATTAAGCAAGGGAAAGAATTTTAATGTTTTTGGTATAACAAAAGCATTTTTTCTTTAATTTACTTTCAATATTAATAAAAATAGTATATAATTAAGTTGGTGATAATATGAAAAAGGTATTATTATGTATAATGGATGGAATAGGATTAAGTGATAATAAGGAAGGAAATGCTTTTTATAATGCGAAGACTCCTAATTATGATTATTTAATTAATATGTATCCACATTCAAAGTTAATTGCAAGTGGTGAAGAAGTAGGGCTTCCTGCTGGACAGATGGGAAATTCTGAAGTAGGGCACACTAATATAGGAGCTGGCAGAATTGTATATCAATCATTAGAGTATATAAATAACAAAATAAAAACAAAAGAGTTTTTCCAAAATAAAGAGTTATTAGATGTTATTAATTATGTTAAGAAAAATAAAAGTAATCTACATATTATGGGCCTTTTAAGTGATGGGGGAATTCATTCTTCGATGAATCACTTATATGCTATATTAGATATGTGTAAAAGTAATAATTTAAAAAACGTTTATTTGCATGTTTTTACTGATGGAAGAGATACAATGCCTGATGATGGAATAAAGTATATAGAAAGTCTTAATAAAAAAATATCTGAATTAGGTTTTGGAAAAATAGCAAGTGTGTCAGGACGTTTTTATGCAATGGATCGTGATAATAGATATGATAGAGTGAAACTAGCATATGATGCAATTGTTAATGCTAAGGGAAAAGAGTATAAGACTGCTATTAATTGTTGGCACCAAGAACAAGAGAAAGGAATAACAGATGAGTTTATTACGCCATCAGTAATAGATGGTGGGGTTAAGTTAAAAGAAAATGATGGTGTAATTGTGTTTAATTTCCGACCTGATCGAATAAGAGAATTACCTAGCGCATTAACCAATAGTAATTTTAATGGATTTACAAGAGAGTTTATTCCTAATGTTAAATTAATAACAATGATGCCAGTTAGTGATGAAGTAATTTGCACAAACGCTTTTTCCCTTCCTAATTTAAAAAATACTTTAGGAGAATATATTTCTAATTTAGGATTAAAACAACTTAGAATAGCAGAAACAGAAAAATATGCTCATGTCACTTATTTCTTTGATGGTGGTATTGAAAAAGATTTAAAAGGATGCACAAGAAAGTTAATTCCATCCCCTAAGGTATTAACTTATGATTTAAAGCCAGAAATGAGTGCTTTTGAAATTACTGATAATTTAATATTAGAAATAAAAAATAACAATCCAGATTTAATTATATTAAATTATGCTAATGGTGATATGGTAGGACATACTGGTAATTATGATGCTGCTGTTGGGGCGGTAGAAACAGTTGATAAGTGCTTAGGTAGAATAACTAGTAAAGAGATATTAAGTAAATATACAGTTGTGATTACAGCAGATCACGGAAATTGTGAAGAAATGATAACCAATGGTAAGATTAATACAAAGCATACATGTAATTTAGTACCATTAATAATAACTGATAAAAGTATTGACTTAAAAAATGGTAAATTAGGTGATATTGCTCCCTCTATATTAGATATAATGGGAATACCTATTCCTAAAGAAATGACTGGAAATAGTTTAATTGAAAGGAGATAACAATGAAAAAAAATAGAAAAAAATTAATTATTATAGGAATTATTCTTGTAGTTTTAATGGCAATATTTTATATATTAAATAATCGCTTTGGAATAACTAAATATGCAGAAGACTTAAACATTCCTTCTGATTCTAAAGAATTGATAGCAATTGCTTTATTAAATAATATTGAAGAAGCAGAAACTAAGTATAAAATAGAAGACGCTAAAGTTTATGAATATAATGGAGGAGAATTATATTTAATATTACCAATATACAAAAATGTTAGCATTAATGTATATTCTGCAGTTATGGAAGAAGCTGATATTGTAAAAGATAATTTATTGTATACGACTAATAAACCATTTATATTAAAATGCAATATATCTGATATAATTCCTAATACAGTAGTAGATATAAAACAAAATAATAAAATATATAATTATTCACCAGGACTTGATTTAAAAGATGGTGGAGTGCATACTAATGAATATGTTTTAGATATAACTAAAGAATAAAAAAATTAAATTAAAGTAGACAATTAAATTTAAAATATGATACAATACAAAGGGAGAAGTGGTATAATGAAAACATATTTAATAACGGGTGGCGCTGGGTTTATAGGATCAACTTTAGCCACTAAATTATTAGAATTGGGTAATAGAGTTATAGTTATAGATAATTTTTGTGACTTTTACGACCCAATGATAAAAGAAAATAATATAAAAGAAAATTTAAAAAATAGTAACTATAAATTATATAGAGTAGATATTCGTGATAGTGAAAAAATAGCTATGGTATTTAATAATAATGTTATCGATGGTGTTATACATTTAGCAGCGATGGCAGGTGTTAGGCCTTCAATAGAAGATCCGATTTTATATCAAGAGGTAAATGGGCTTGGGACACAAAATATTTTAGAAGAAGCCCGTAAACATAATGTCAAAAATTTAGTTATGGCTTCTTCGAGTAGTGTTTATGGTAATTGTGATAAAGTTCCATTTAATGAAGACTATATTGTTGACTATGCAATTAGTCCGTATGCTGCTACTAAAAAAGCAAATGAAGTTATGGCACATGTGTATCATCATTTATTTGATATGAATATTATAATGTTAAGATTTTTTACAGTTTATGGTCCTAAACAAAGGCCAGATTTAGCTATAAATAAATTCACTAGATTAATGCTAGAAAATAAAGAGATTCCTATGTATGGAGACGGAACGACATCTAGAGATTATACTTATATTGACGATATTGTGGATGGCATTATAAAATCAATGAGATATATTGAAAATAACAAAAATATTTATGAAGTTATTAATTTAGGAAATTCTAGTCCAATTTCTTTAATTGAAATGATCAATACAATAGCAGATATTTTGGGCGTAACTCCTAATATAAAACAATTACCAATGCAACCTGGTGACGTAGAAAGAACTTATGCTGATATAAGTAAAGCTAGACGTTTAATAAAATATGAACCAAAAATTTCATTTAAAGATGGGATAGCAAAATTTGTAGATTGGTATGAGAGGGAAAATTAATATGATTTTCAAAAAAATAATAAAGGCAATTAAAAATCCTAAAAAAATTATAATATATTTAGCATCTAAGGGAATTATTAAATATGATGATAAAAAATATTTAAAGTTTGTTTATAAAGAAAAGACGGGTTACGAATTGAATTTGGATAACCCTAAAACATTTAATGAGAAATTACAATGGATAAAATTAAACGATAGAAATCCACAATATACAAAATTAGTTGACAAGTATGATGTTAGAAAAATTATAGAAGAAAAAATAGGTAAAAAATATTTGATTCCATGTCTGGGTGTATATGATTCTGTGGATAAAATTGAATTAGACAAATTGCCTAATCAATTTGTTTTGAAAACAACACACGACTCAGGTACAGTAATTATTTGCAAAGATAAAGCAACATTTGATTTTAAAAATGCTAAAAGATTATTAAAAAAAAGATTGAAAAGAAAATACTTTTATTTGTGGCGTGAGTGGCCATATAAAAATGTTAAACCTAGAATAATTGTAGAAAAATATATGGAAGATAAAGAAACTTTAGAATTAAGAGATTACAAGTTTTATTGTTTTGATGGAATTCCTAAATTAATGTTTGTAGTAAAAGGGCGTGGAAAAGAACCTAAAATAAATTTTTATGATATGGATTTTAAAAAAGTAAAATTACAACAATGTTATCCAAATTTTGATGAAAAAATTTCTAAACCTAAGCAGTTTGACGAAATGAAAGAGTTGTGCAAGATACTAAGTAAAGATATTCCACATGTTAGAGTCGATTTTTATATAATAAATAATAAGATTTATTTTGGTGAGTTAACTTTTTTCGATTCAGCTGGATTAGATAATTTTACCCCATCAAACTGGAATAAAATATTAGGGGATTGGATTGTTTTAAAAAAAGCAAATTAATTTATGGCAATGGTGATGAATATGAAAAAAATATTATTTGTAATAGGAAGTTTACAAATTGGTGGAGCAGAAACTGTATTAGTTGATGTTTTAAATAATATTTATAAAGAATTTGAAATAACATTATTATTAATTGAAAAAAGAGGAGAATTAATAAAAGAATTAAATTCTAATATTAAATTAAATTGGTTGACTAAAGGAGATGAATATTGTAAAAATTTATTGGAAAAAAAGTATAATCAAATAAAAAGAAGTTTTATATATAGATTTTTGGGTAAAAATAAATGGTATATAAAAAGAATATATAAAAAAATATTGAATGATAAATTTGACAAAGAAATAGCTTTTTTAGTTGGACTTCCTAGTGAAATAGTTAAAAATAGTCCAAATCGAGATAGCAAAAAAATAGCATGGGTACATGCGGAGGTAACAAAAGAAGATAGAATTACATATTTAAAATATAAAAATATAATAGGCTTTTTTGATGAAATTGTTGGAGTAAGCGATAAGAGTATTAAAGTTTTTGAGAAAACTTTTCCTGAAAGTAAAGGGAAAGTAAAGTTAATCTATAATTACATAGACGATAAAAAAATAAAAAGAAAAGCAGAATTAGAAAAAGCAAATTTTAATGACAAAAAAATTAATTTTCTTTCAGTTGGAAGATTAGTTAATGAAAAAGGATTTGATAGAATTTTAAATATAGCAAAAAAATTTGAAAAAAATGTCGATTTTTATATAATAGGTGATGGAATTTTGAAAACTGAATTTAAAACTTTTATAAGAAATAATAATATTAAAAATGTTTTCTTTTTAGGTCTAAAAAGAAATCCATACCCATTTATAAAATCAGCTGATGTTTTTTTATTATCATCTAGGAGCGAAGCGTATCCGACGGTATTATTAGAAGCACTAATCTTGAATAAAAAAATTTTAGCTACTGATGTTCCAGGTGTGAAAGAAATACTACATAATTATGATAATAAGATAATTGTATCAAACAATGATGATAGTATTGAGAATGGTATAAATCTTTTGTTAACAGAAATCGGTAAGAAAAATAGTAATTATAAGTTAAATAGTAATTGTTCTTTTTACAGTGAAAATGAGAAAAACTTAAGGAACTTAAAAAGATTATTAAATGAATAGGAGTATTTTTATGATAAACAAGAAATTTATTAGTTTTATTATATTTTTTATTTTAATTCAACCATTTTTTGATGTAACAATATATTTATTAGATAAAGTTCTATTTATAGAACTTCCCTTTATTTCATTAATAAGGCCATTTATTGCTATAGGTATCTATATATTTTTATTATTTAATTCTAAAGTTTCTACAAAGGAAAAAAAAATATCTTTCGCATATTTATTGATATATGCAATGTATTTAATACTACACTTAATTAATATAAGAAATAATTTTTTTGAATTATCTTATGGAAATTTATTTGGAGAGTTTAGATATCTATGTAATTATGGATATTTTATATTACAATTAATAAACTTTTATTTAATATTTAAAATTATAGATGAAGAAAGTAGGAAAAAAATTTTAAAGTCATTTGTATTTGCAGTTGTTATTATGTGTATATTATACTTTATGTCTTTGATAACAAATACTTCTCCACGTACATATATTTATTCTTTAGGAAAAGATGGGTGGAAAGGATGGTCTGTGTCATCGCATTACATAGGGCATTGTATCGTTTATGCGTTACCAGTTATTATGTATATTCTTTTTGAAAAAAAATATATACAAAAATGGTATAAATATTTAATTTTTATATTTGCAATTATTCCACCGTTTTATTTAGTAGGAACAAAAACTCCTTTGTTTGCGGTTTTATTAATTGTTCTATTTTATACATTTATGAGAATTGTTATATCGATTAAAGAAAAATCAATTTCAATAACTACTATTTTTTTAATTACTGTATCTTTAGTATTGATATGTACATTCCCATATACTTTTGGATATAATAATTTTAAAAATCAACTTAATGTATCTGATAGTGATGAATCAAAAGATGTTGATTTGATAAAAGACAATTTATCAAATTTGGAAAAGTTTAATGAATATGAGACAATGAAGTATGATAAACAATATTTAAATAAATTTGAAAACAGAATGATGATTACTTTATATAAATATCGTGAAATTAATAGCTCTGTTTTTGATAATAGAATAATACAAAAAAATATAAATAAATACTTACGTTCTATTAGTCCGATTAAAGATCGGTTATTGGGTTATGGACATGATACTATGCCAAATTGCAATTGGGTAGAAACTGATATTCTTTCTATATACTATTGTTATGGATTGATAGGATTAATTTTAGTAATAATTATACCTTTAGGTTGTATATCAATTTTAGGCTTAAGATGTTTATTTAATTTTAAAAATATGACAAAATCTAAATTTTTACTTGGATTTGGATTTGGAATTTCGTTGTTTGTAATATATTCTGTTGGATATACTATGCAATTTGCTCAAACTGTATTTTACATGATTATATTATTAGTTGTAGCAGTATATGAGTTTATTGGTACAAATGTTGAAAAAAAAGTGCATAGAGATTATTTGTTTATGATAAATGATTTGTGTGTTGGTGGTGCTGAAGTTGGTATGATTGACGTTATCAATGAGTTAGTAATACAAGGTAAAAAAGTAGATGTAGTATTATTAAGAAAAAACGGACCATTATTGACAAAATTATCAAAAGATGTTGAAGTTTATGAAATATTAAATAAAAAATACTCACTAATAAAAAGAAAAATATACCATATTTTCTATATTTTAGGTGGCCCATTTATTAAATATGTTTATAAACACACTATAAAAAATATTTATGAAACAGAAATAGCATATCTTGAAGGTTATCCTGCTGTCTTTATTGCATCAAGTAATAATAGTAATTCTACAAAAATAGCTTCAATAAGAGTTGGATTAAAAAAACATAAATTGAGTGCAAGTAAAATTCCATGGGGAAATCTCGTTGTAAAAAAAGCTTATAAAAAAATGGATCATATATATACAGTTTCAGAACTTACCACTAAAGAATTTATTGAAAAATATCCTTTTTGCAAAGAAAAAACAAGTACAATATATACATATTTTAATGTTGAAGACATAAGAAAAAAATCTCTCGAAAAAATAAAATATGTTTTTGATAAGAAAAAAATAAACTTTTTAGCGATTGGCAGATTTAATAAACAAAAGAGTTATAATAGATTGATTGAAGCGTTTGCAACTATAGCAAACGAAAATGAAAATGTTTTATTACATTTTTTAGGTAAATATGAGACAAATGAAGGTCAAAAAATACTTGATTTGATTAAAGAAAAAAAATTAGAAGACAAAGTTATTTTACATGGTGTTGTAGAAAATCCATATGCATACATTAAAGAATGTAGTTGTTTAATTAGTTCTTCATTATATGAAGGTTATCCTAGAGTAATTAACGAGGCTTTGTGTCTAGGAAAATTATGTATAGGAACTAATGTAACAGGAACTAGAGAAGCATTACAATTTGGGAAATTAGGAATTTTAGTAGAAGATTCAATAGATGGTTTAATAAATGGTATGAAAAAATATATAAATAATACTAATATAATTTCTCAATACAAAAATGAAATAAAAAAATTTGATGGTAATAAAGAAACATATTTTAATAGTTTAGAAACTATATCACATAAAAAGAAAAGTATGGTAATATACATGCCTAAATTATCATATGGTGGTATGGAAAAATCTTTAGTTAATTTAATATATTATGCAAAATTAAATGAAAAATATAATTTGACTTTGTATTTAGTTTATAAAGGAAATATGAATTATCTAAATTTATTACCTAAAAATTTAAAAATAATAATAGCATGTAAAGGAAAATGGAATATTTTTGGTAAATTAATAGCAATTTTTAATATATTACTAAGATGTGTGTATCAAATATTTAAATCATATGATATTGCTATTTCATATTCATATCAACATCCAATATTAAATTTTTTAACTAGAATGAGTAGTCAAAATAATATTGTATACATACATAGTAATATAGCGATAGATACCAATGTTAAAGAGTTAAATAAAAAATTAAAAAAATGTGGTTATGAAAAATTTAATAAAATCATTTGTGTATCAAATGATAGTAGAATTTCTTTATGTAGATTAATAAATAGAACAAATAAAGTTTACACAATAAATAATTTTATAGATGGTGATAACATTATTGAAAAGTCTAAAGAAAAGATAGATGATTTTGAGTTTAAAAAGGGAAGGATATATTTTATAAATGTTTCACGTCATTATGAAAAATATAAAAAATTAACTAGAATAATTGATGCAACTAAAAGATTAAATGAAGACGGATATAAGTTTGATGTAATATTTATAGGTGATGGTGAAGATCATAAAATGTATGTTGATAAAGTTAAAGCAAGTGATATTAAAAATATTCATTTCCTAGGAAAGAAAAGCAATCCGTATAAATATTTGAATAAATCTTCAGCGTTTGTTTTATCTTCTTCAAGGGAAGGTTATCCTGTTGTGTTTGTAGAATCAATGATATTAAATATACCTATTATAACTACTGATGTTTCTGATGCGAAAGAAGAAATTGATAATAAATATGGATTTGTTGTATTGAATAATGATACAGGAATTTATGATGGTATGAAAAAATTTATGGATGAAGGATTTAATATTAAAGATAATTTTGATTATGTTCAGTATAATCAAAAAATCTATTATGAGACTATAAAAATATATGAGGAGTGATTTTTGTATGAAAAAATGGATGATATTAATATTAACAGCAATATTATTGATTGTAGGCATTTGTATATATTTTAATTTCAAAGAAAGAAAAATAGCAGTTTTTGCTTATCATAAAATTGTTCCACAAGAAATAAAAAATGAATATTACAAAGATAATAAATGGGTAGATACAGTTGAAAGATTTGAAGAACAAATGAAATATTTATATGAAAACAATTATAAAACCATATCAATGAGTGAATTTGAAAATTGGCGAAATACTGATAAAAGATATCCTATAAAAACAGTAATGATAACTATTGATGACGGTGATTTAGGAATTTATTATGAAATTTTACCTATTTTGAAAAAATATAATTTTAAAGCGACAATGTTTATTATTGGCAATAAAATTAATGATGTATCAGAAGAATATAATCCTGCAAAACAGCAATTTATTGGTAGAGATTTATTAGAATCTATAAAAAAAGAGTATCCTAATTTAGAAATTCAAAGTCATTCTTTTAATTTACATAATCTAAATGCAAAAGATTTATCTTTAGAAGAAGTAAAAAACGATTTTATCAAAATGCAAAAATTTGAAACTAATATTTTTTGTTATCCATATGGTGCTTCGTCTAAAAAAATAAAGCAAGGATTAGAAGAAAATAATTATAAAATGGCATTTACTTTAGATAAGTCAAATTTATCTTCGAAAAAAGATGATAAGTATGAAATTTCAAGAATAGGAATTAACTATGAAACTCCATTTTCAAATTTTAAAAAATGGTTAATTAAGCAATTTATTATGTGAGGTTTATATGAAACGAGTGATGTTTATAAGTAGTGTTGGTGGTCATTTGACTCAATTGTTAGAATTAAAAAGTCTGTTTAAAGATTATAATTATGTATTAGTAACAGAAAAAACGGAAGTTACTAAAGATATGAAAAAAAAATATAATATGAATTATTTATTATATGGTTCTAGAGAATATTTATTAAGCTATATTTTTAAGTTTTCTTTTAATGTTTTAAAATCTTTTTATTTATTCTTTAAATATAGACCAAGTGTAATAATAACTACAGGAGCACATACAGCAGTTCCAATGTGTTATATAGGGAGATTATTTGGTAAGAAAATAATATTTATTGAGAGTTATGCAAAAAGAACAAACCCCACACTTTCTGGAAGATTAGTATATCCCATTGCAACTACGTTTGTAGTTCAATGGGAAACAATGTTGGAATTTTATCCTAAAGCTAAGTATTGGGGAGGAATATATTGATGATATTGGTAACATTAGGTACTCAAAAACAGTCTTTTGAACGATTACTAAATATGATTGAAAATAGTTCTTTGAAAGATGAAATAATTGTACAAGCAGGTTATACTAATTTTAAGAGTAAGAAAATGAAAATATTTGATTTTGTTAATTATGAAAAAATGGAAGAATTGATTGATCGTGCTGATTTAATTATTACTCACGGCGGGACCGGTTCTATTCTAGGACCTTTAAAAAAGGGGAAAAAAGTTATTGCTTGTGCGCGATTAAAAAAGTATGGTGAACATGTTGATGATCATCAACAACAAATTGTAGATATTTTTAGTGAAGTTGGATATATTTTAAAATTAGATGAAGATAGTAGTTTAGATGAATTAATTAAGAGAATAAGAAGTCAAAAACTTAAAAAGTTTATTTCTAATACTGATATTTTTTTAGAAAATATTAGGAAGGAAATAGAACTATAGTTTTTTACTAAGTTATAGGAGAACGCTTATGAATAATGATATTGAAGTAAGTATTTGTTGTATTACATATAATCAAGAAAAATATATAAAAGAGGCGTTAGAAAGTTTTTTATGTCAAAAAACTGAATTTTCGTATGAAATTGTTATACATGATGATGCATCAACCGATAATACAGTCAAAATATTAAAACAATATAAGAAAAAATATCCTAATAAGATTGTTTTAATATTAGAAAAAGAAAATCAATATTCTAAAAGACCTAATTCTGTATTGGAAATAGTTTTTAATAAAGCAAGGGGAAAATATATTGCTCTTTGTGAAGGTGATGATGGTTTTTGTGATGACGAAAAACTCTCAATGCAATATAAGTATATGAAGAGTCATAATTATAGTTTTTGTTCGCATAATACTAAAATTGTAGATGAGAATAGTAATTTAGTCGATAAAATTGAACCATATGATAAAGAAATAATTACTATTACTGATTTTTTAAATACTAGGCAAAGTATGCATACTTCATCAATGTTCTTTGCAAAAAAAGATGTTTTAAATTTACCTAAATTTTTTAAAGAATCTATTGTCGGAGATTTACCGCTAAAATTGTATTTATTAAGTAAAGGGAATTGTTACAATATTAACAAAGAATGTTCATTTTATAGAGAAAATACTATAAATTCGTGGAGTTTTAAGCAAAAAAATAGTAAGAATATAAAGTACAAGAATTTTCAATCTGAAATAAATACATATTTGGAATTTAATAAATTTACAAATTATAAATATAATAAGGAAATTAAAGATAAAATAATTAAAATAGAATTTAATTATTTTAAGAATGAGAATAATTTAAAAAAAATAAAAGAAAAAAAATATAGAAATTTATATATAAAGTTGAGTACGAAGGAAAAAATAAAACTATATATAAAACAAACAATTATATATAAAATTTATTATAAAATAAAGTATAAAAAATAGGAGGAAACTATGGATAGTCAATCATGTATGAAGGAAACTGTGATATCGTCTTTAATTTGGAAATTTTTAGAAAGATTAGGAACACAAGGAATTCAATTTGTAGTGTCAATAATTTTAGCTCGATTGTTGTTACCAAGTGATTATGGCGTTGTAACTATGATTATGGTTTTTACTGCTATAAGTAACGCTTTTATTCAAGCTGGTTTTAGTACATCATTAATTCAACAGAAAAATAGTGATGAACTTGATTATTCTTCTGTATTTTATACGAGCTTTATAATTGCTACTTTGTGTTATGTTATTTTATATATAGCTGCTCCAGTTATTGCCGATTTTTATAATATGCAACAAATAAAAGATATTTTACGAGTTATTTCTTTAACATTATTTTTTGGAGCACTTAATTCTGTACAAATTGCTAAATTATCTAAAGATATGAAATTTAAAAACTTGTTTTTTAGTAGTTTAGGTGCTATAATTGTATCAGGGACAACTGGTATAGTTATGGCTTATTTAGGTTTTGGAGCATGGGCATTAGTAGCTCAGCAACTATCCAATATAATTGTTTCTACTATTATATTGTCTTTTACTTCTGGTTGGCGACCTAAACTAGTTTATTCATTAGAAAGAGTAAAGGTTTTGTTTTCTTATGGTTGGAAGATAATGTGTTCGTCTCTTATTGATACTTTGTATCAAAATTTATATAATTTGGTAATCGGTAAATTTTATAATAGTGCAACTTTGGGAAATTATAATAAAGGGGAACAATTTCCAAAATTAATTGCAGTTAATATAGATGGTGCAATTGGATCTGTAATGTTACCCGCTTATGCAAGGGAACAAGAAAGAAAAGATAAAGTTAAGAAGATGGTAAGAAGAGCAATTGTAACTAGTTCGTTAATCTTATTTCCTCTTATGTTTGGATTAGCTGCAATAGCAGAACCGGTTGTAAAATTACTTCTTACAGATAAATGGATAGGGTGCGTACCATATATGCAAATTTTGTGTATTGTTTATGCTCTTTATCCAATAAATACGGCAAATTTACAAGCTATTAAAGCATTAGGAAAAAGCGATTATTTTTTGAAATTGGAAATAATTAAAAAGATAATAGGTATAATTGTATTAATATTTACAGTGTCGCACGGAGTTTTTGTAATGGCTATTGGACAAGTGTTTGTAACGATTTTGTCAACTATCATAAATTCTTTTCCTAATCGTAAATTATTAAATTATGGATATTTTGAACAAATAAAAGATATTTTCCCTAATTTATTTATAGCAATTTTAATGTTTATAGTTGTTTATATTATTGGATATTTAGATTTTAATAATGTATTTTTATTAATGTTATTACAAATTTTGGTAGGAGCAGTATTTTATATGTTTTTAATGAGTATTTTTAAATTAGAATCATACATATATTTGTTAAATATTATAAAAAATAAATTTAAGGAGGTTAGAAAATGAATAGCTTTTATACAAAAGAAGAATTGGAATTAATAGGTTTTAAACAAATTGGAGAAAATGTTTTAATAAGTAGGAAGGCAAGCATTTATGGAGCTAGTAATATTAGTATTGGGAATAATGTGAGAATTGATGATTTTTGTATTTTGTCTGGAAAAATAGAAATAGGAAGTTACATTCATATTTCTGTTGGCGCACTGTTATTTGCAGGAGATTATGGAATTTATTTAGAAGATTATACAACAATATCATCAAGAACTGCAATTTATGCAATTACCGATGATTATTCTGGTGAATATATGATTGGACCAATGTTGCCAGATGAAGTAAGAAATGTAATAGGAGGCCCAGTCATTTTAAAAAAGTATTCTGCAATAGCATCTGGTTGTACAGTTTTTCCAAATATCGTAATTGGAACAGGTGCGGCAGTTGGTGCAATGAGTTTAGTAAATACTAATATTGAACCGTTTTCAATAAATGTTGGAATTCCTGCTAAAAAAATTAAGCAAAGAAGTAAAAAAATAATTGAGTTAGAAAAAAAGTTAAGAAATGAGGATATAAAATGAATAAAATAAATGTTACAAGATCTTCAATTCCTTCATTAGATGAGTATATTGAAACAATTAAACCTCTTTGGGAAAGTATGTGGTTAACAAATAATGGTATTTTGCATCAAGAATTAGAAAAAAAATTGGAAAAATATTTGGATGTAAAAAATGTATCTTTATTTGCAAATGGACATTTAGCCCTGTATAATGCGATAAAGGCAATGAATTTAAAAGGAGAAGTTATTACTACACCGTTTACATTTATTTCGACTACACACGCTATTATTCAAAATAATTTAACACCTGTTTTTTGTGATATAAATCCAATTGATTATACGATAGATGTAGATAAGATTGAAAATTTAATTACTGATAAAACTTCAGCAATTTTAGCGGTTCATGTTTATGGAAACGTTTGTAATGTAGATAAAATTTGTGAAATTGCTAAAAAGTATAATTTAAAAGTTATTTATGATTCTGCACATGCTTTTGGTGTAAAGTATAAAAATGTATCAATTTGTAATTTTGGAGATGTATCGGCAATGAGTTTTCATGCTACTAAAGTTTTTCATACAGTAGAAGGTGGTGCAGTTGTATATAATGATGATAGTCTAAAAAATAAAATTAATGCTTTTAGAAATTTTGGTTTAATAAATCCAGAAGAATGTAAACAAGAGGCATTAAATGCAAAAATGAGTGAATTTCATGCTGCTATGGGATTGTGCAATTTAAAATATATTGATGAACAAATTAAAAAAAGAAGAGAATTGGTAAGTGAGTATCAAAAAAGATTAGAAAATGTTGATGGAATAATTTGTTGGAAGAAACAAGATAATGTTGAGGCAAACTATATTTATTTTCCAATCATAGTTAATAAGGAAAAATATGGTTTATCGCGTGATGAATTATTTAATTTATTAGCTGAAAATAATATATTTTCTAGAAAATACTTTTATCCATTGACTTGTGATTTTGAGTGTTATAAAAAATATGATGCTGATGTTCCTATTGCTAAGAACGTAGCTAATAGCATTTTAACTTTACCATTGTATGCAGATTTATCATTTGAAGATATTAATCAAATATGTGATGTTATAAAGTATAAAAGGGTGATTAAAAAATGACAAAAGGAATAATTTTAGCGGGCGGAAAAGGGACTAGATTATATCCACTAACAAAAGTTGTTTCAAAGCAATTATTACCAATATATGATAAGCCAATGATTTATTATCCGCTTTCAGTTTTATTGTTATCACAAATTACTGAAGTGTTAATAATATCTTCGCCTGAAACTATAGATAGTTATAAAAAACTATTAGGAGATGGTAGTGATTTAGGAATTAGAATTGAATATAAAATTCAAGAAAAACCAGTAGGATTAGCTGATGCTTTTATAATTGGAGAAGAATTTATTGGCAATGATAATGTATGTTTAATTTTAGGTGATAATATATTTTATGGCTCAAATTTATCTGAGATGCTAAAAAAAGCTATTAATAATAAAGGTGCAACTATATTTGGATGCCTTGTTAAAAATCCAAAGGATTTTGGTGTAATAGAAATAGATGAACATAATAATATAAAGTCAATAGAAGAAAAGCCGTCTAATCCAAAGTCAAATCTTGCAGTTCCAGGTTTATATTTTTATGATAATAGTGTAATAGAAATTGCTAAAAATGTAAAACCATCTAGCAGAGGAGAAATAGAAATTACTAGTATAAATAATGAATATTTAAAACGTGGGGAATTGAATTTTATTTCATTCGGAAGAGGAGTAGCATGGTTTGATACTGGAACACCTGAGAATATGTTAAAAGCAGCAGAATTTGTCGAAACCATTCAAGCAAGACAAGGTTATTATATTTCGTGTATAGAAGAAATTGCTTGGAGAAAAGGACTAATAAATGATGAAAAGTTAAAAGAATTGGGAGAAAATTTAAAAATGACCGAATATGGGCAATATTTAATATCATTATTGGAGGAAAAAAAATGAAAATATTAGTTACTGGTGGAGCAGGATTTATTGGAAGTAATTTTTTACATTATATGGTAGAAAAATATAAAGATTATAACTTTGTTTGTTTAGATGCATTAACGTATGCTGGTAATTTTGAAAATTTAAAACCTATAATAAACAAAAAAAATTTTAAGTTTATTAAAGCTGACATAACAAATAAAGAAGCAATTGACCAAATATTTAAAAGAGAAAATTTTGATTGGGTAATAAACTTTGCAGCAGAGAGTCACGTTGATAATTCCATTAAAAATCCAAATTTATTTTTGATGACAAATATTATTGGTACTCAAACATTAATGGATGCTTCACTTAAGTATAGTGTGAAAAGATATCATCAAATTTCTACTGATGAAGTTTATGGTGATTTACCATTAGATAGGCCAGAATTAAAATTTAATGAACATACATTAATTAATCCTTCTAGTCCTTATTCTGCTTCAAAAGCAAGTGCAGATTTATTAGTTCAAGCATATATAAGAACTTATAATTTGCCTGCTACGATTTCAAGATGTTCTAATAATTATGGGCCATATCAATTTCCGGAAAAGTTAATTCCTGTGGTGATTAAAAAGGCATTAAACAATGAACAAATACCTATATATGGGACTGGAAAAAATGTGAGAGATTGGATACACGTGAAGGATCACAATATAGCAATTGATTTGATAATGCACAATGGTGTTATAGGTGAAGTTTATAATATTGGTGGAAATAATGAAATTAACAATCTTGACTTAGTTAAAATGATATTAAAATATTTAGAAAAAACTAATGATTTAATTACTTTTGTTGATGATCGTAAAGGGCATGATTTGCGTTATGCGATAGATTCTACTAAAATAGAAAAGAAATTAAATTGGAAGAAAACAATTAAATTTGAAGATGGGATAAGAGATACCATAAATTGGTATTTAAATAATAAAGAGTGGTTAAACAATATTGAAACTGGAGAATATAAAAAATTATATAGAGAAGGGATGATGTAATATGAAAATAGCAGTAGCAGGAACTGGATATGTTGGGTTAGTTACAGGAGTGGCATTAGCGAATATTGGACATAATGTAACTTGTGTTGATGTCGATGAAAATAAAATTAAATTAATGCAAAAAGGAATTAGTCCAATATATGAAAATGATTTAGAAAATTTAATGCAAAAGAATAAAGAGAGATTAACGTATACAACAAATTATCAAAATGCATATAAAAATGCTGATGTAATAATTATTGGGGTGGGGACACCAGAAAGAGCAGATGGTTCTGCTAATTTAGATTATGTTTTTGAAGTTGCTAAACAAATAGCTGAATCAGTTGAAAATGACTGTGTAGTGGTAGTAAAATCTACTGTTCCAATTGGTACAAATGATAAGGTAGAAAAGTATTTAAATGGCAATTGCAAAGAAGGAATTAAAATTTCTGTTGCTAGTAATCCGGAATTCTTAGCACAAGGTACTGCAGTAAGAGATACTTTGTTTGCATCTAGAATTGTAATTGGTGCCGAAAATGAGAAGGCTAAAGAAATATTATCGAAGATGTATGAACCATTAACACTTGAACCTTACAATGTACCACTTTTAACTACAAATAGAAGAAGTGCAGAAATGATAAAATATGCATCAAATGATTTTCTAGCATTAAAAATATCTTATATAAATGAAATTGCAAATTTATGTGAAAAATTAGGTGCTAATATTGATGATGTTACTAGGGGCATGGGATATGATGCTCGAATAGGAAATAAATTTTTAAATGCAGGAATTGGATATGGCGGAAGTTGTTTCCCTAAAGATACAAAAGCTTTGCATTGGTTAAGTGTAAGTGAAGGAGTAGAACTTAAAACAATAAAAGCATGTATAGAAGTTAATAAAAGTCAAAAAATAAAATTATATGAAAAATTAAAACAAGACATAAATAATTTAAAAAATAAAAATATAGCAGTTTTAGGTTTAACATTTAAACCAGGTACTGATGATTTAAGAGAGGCTCCTTCTATAGATAATATTGAATTGTTGCTAGATGCAGGTGCTAATATAAGAGCATATGACCCAATATCTGTAGAAAGCTTTAAGAAAAAGATTGCGTATAAGTTAGAAGAAGATGGAATAATTGGAACTATAAGTTTTTTTGAGAGTATTGATGAAGCAATAAAAAATGCCGATGCTGCCTTAATAATGACTGAATGGCCAGAAATAAAAGATTATGAAATTAGTAATTATAAAAAATTAATGCGTGTTCCAAGAGTATATGATGGTAGAAATTGTTATAAAATAGAGGATACAAAAGAAATTATTTATAGGTCTATAGGACGTTAATATTTTAAAGGAAATATTATATGAAAAAGTTAAAAAAAAGGAAAAAGAATTTAAAGGTATTGATGATACCATTAGTGATTGTTATTATTTGTGTATGTTTTGTTAATTTTTACAGTCTTAATAATAGTTTGGGAAATAATAATATTGAAGTTGATTATAGTAAATATTATAGCCAATATGTTAAAGTAAAGGGAGAACAAAAGTTATATGAACTTATTGACAGCGAATATATTGAGAAAGGTAAAATACATAACGGAATTATAGTGGAATTAGAAAACTTAGTAACTAAAGATTCACCATATTTTAAAATTAAAAATATAAATTCTAAATATTATATAAAATATGATTCAATTGAAAAATCAGAAAATGGTAGGATTTTAAATGATAGGTATAAAAATTATATTCCCTATAATAAAAATGTTATTACAAAGGATATAGTTACATTATATAATGATGATGGTAATAAAGTATATACAATAAATGAAACATTGAATTTACCAATTATAGTGGAAGATGATAATAAATATTTTGTTGAATTTGATGATATGTTACTATATATACTAAAAGATGATATTAATGAAATAGTTGAAAGTAGTAATTCAAATATAAATAATACAAATGGTGTGCCAATTTTAAATTATCATTTTGTATATAAACCTGAGTTGGAAAACTGTAATCAAGAAATATGCCATACAGAAGAACAATTTAGGACACATTTGTCGTATATCAAAGAAAATGGGTATTTTACTCCAACTATGGAAGAATTAGAAAAATATATAGACGGTAAATTACAACTTCCTAAGAGTGTTGTTATTACAATAGATGATGGTAGAAACATTAATATTGCTACTAATATATTAGAAGAATATAAATTGAATGCAACAGCGTTTATTGTAACTTCTAGGTATGACGTAGAAAAAGATTTTATAAAATCAGAGTACGTTGAACTACAGTCACATTCTCACAAATTGCATGATGTTGGTACATGTCCTTCAGGGCATGGTCAAGGTGGTGGATTGACTTGTTTAAGTGACGATGTTGTGCTAAATGATTTGAAAACATCTAGAAAAATATTAAATAATGCAATAGCATTTTGTTATCCGTTTTATGAATATAACAATCATTCAATAGAGTTGTTAAAACAAGCGGGGTATACAATGGCTTTTGCTGGGGAATATACTGGTGGTAAAACCAAAGCAGAAGTAGGAATTGACAAATTTAGAATACCAAGGTGGGTCATTGTTAATTATACGACTATGGATGATTTTATCAGTTATGTCAGCGGGGCAGTATAAATAAGGAGAAAATTTAAATGAAAATATTAGTAACTGGTGGAACAGGTTTTATAGGTAGTCACACAGTAGTAGAATTACTTAATGAAAACTATGAAGTTGTTATAATAGATAATTTTTCTAATTCTAAACCCAATGTAGTAGATAAAATTAAAACTATAACTAATAAAGAGTTCAAGTTTTATGAAGGAGATGTTTGTGATAAAGATTTATTACAGACGATATTTAATGAAAATAAAATAGACGCAGTAATTCATTTTGCAGGGTTTAAAGCAGTAGGAGAATCAGTGCAAAAACCACTTATGTATTATCGTAATAATTTAGATAGTACACTTATATTATGTGAAGTGATGAATGAAAATAATGTAAAAAATATTGTCTTTTCTTCAAGTGCAACAGTATATGGGAATCCTAAAAGTTTACCTATTAAAGAAACATTTCCTACAGGAGAAACTACTAATCCATATGGAACTACTAAAGTTATGATAGAAAGAATTTTAAAGGATATATATATTTCAGATAATTCATGGAATATAGCACTACTTAGATATTTTAATCCAATTGGTGCACATAAAAGTGGTTTAATAGGAGAAAATCCTAATGATATTCCTAATAATTTGATGCCTTATATTGTAAAAGTAGCAACTAAAGAATTAGAAGAATTAAAAGTTTTTGGTAATGATTATGATACGGTAGACGGAACAGGGGTAAGAGATTACATTCATGTAGTAGATCTTGCTAAAGGTCATATTAAAGCACTAGAATGGGTATTTAAAAATAATGGAATAGATGCCTTTAATTTAGGAACAGGTAATGGTTATAGTGTTTTAGAATTAGTGAATGCGTTTAAAAAATATAACAATATAGATGTACCATATAAAATAGTAGGAAGAAGAGAAGGAGATATTGCCTCTTGTTATGCACAGGATAAACGCATGAAAAAATTTTAGATAAATCTATGCTTAAGGGTTCTTTGTCAAATAGTGTGGGTGAATAAAAATTCACTATGATAAAGTAACTATTTTAAGAAGTTGAAATTTAACAAATTTTAACTTCTTTTTCTTTTATATTAATTAATCCCTTACAAATCATAATTCTAGCTTTAAATCTAGTAAAAGATCTAAATCCAAAAGCAATTCTTTTTAATACTTTAATAAAATTGTTATTACCTTCAACATATCCATTATGGAGCCCAGTGTCGAATGTGTTTTTAATATATATTGTATAAGATTTTAATGTTTTAATAGATGTTATCATATATTCAGAAATATTGTTATATTTCATATTTAAAGTTGATTCTAAAACTTGTACATTATTATTTTGAAGTGCATATAATAAATCTTGATATACTTGGTATGTTTCTTCGAATTCGGGGTCAAGAGATACTAAGTAATCAACAATATCTTGTTCTGTAGTTAATTCTTTAAAACATGAATATTTTTTCCAAGTAGAACAATTTAATTCAAATCTAGATTTTAATATGTTTTTCCAATATCGTTTTAATTTATTATAATTTTCTTTGTTTTTCTTCATAATTTTAATTCTTGTTTTGTTTAATGATCTTGATATCAATTCAACTAAATGAAATTTATCAATAACTATTAAAGCATTAGGGAACATCTTTTTTATTAATGATATGTATGGTGTATACATATCTATAACAATAGCTTTAACGTTAGATCTAGAATTTCTGGAATATCTAGAAAAGTATTTCATTAAATTGTTTAGTTTTCTATCTTCAACAATATCGATAATTTTACCAGTTTTACCATTACATATTTGAAAACTCATCGCACCATCAGCACTTTTTACTGATTTAAATTCATCAAATGATAATACTTCTGGTAAAGAACTTTTATAAACTTTATTATCCAATTTATAATAAGAATCTATAACTCTTTCAACTGTATTAGAAGAAACGTTATTATCTATAGCAATATCTTTTTCGCTCCTTTTTTTTATTAAATCAACAGCAATAGAATGTTTGGTATTGTTTGAAATATTACATCCATAATTAATAATATTAGAAGTACATGTAAAAGTTTTATTGCAATTATGGCATATATACCTTTGTTTGTTTAATGATAAATAGGTATTAAGTTTAGATACAGAAGGTATTCTTATTAAAGATTTTTTGAAACCATGTTTTTCAATGCTTTCATCATAACAAACTCCACACTTTGGACAACATTCTGGAATATATGTTAAATACGCTTGAAAAACAAGGCTTCTTTTTCCTTTTATAATTTCTTCCTTTACAAATTCTTTATAAAAATGTATGTTTTCATCTTTTAAGTTTAGAGTTTTTAAGATATAATAATCTTGAGACATATAAATCAATTCCTTTCTTTGTATTTAGTTCAATTACATTGTATCATAGGAATTTGTTAATGTCTCTTTTTATAATAAAAATTGGTGAGAGTAATTTTATTTACCCACACCAAATATTATACAACCTGCTTAAGCATCTAGCATAGATTTTATTTCTTTTGTATTAATAATTTTAAATATTTTTTCTAATTCTTCTTCTGTATTCATAGATATTTTATATCTAATTAATTTTAAACTAATATTATAAAAACATTGAACTATTTTAATTATATTTAATGCAATTCTTTTTAATATACTTAAATTTTTTGCACCATTTTTTTCTAGGGTAGTATTATCATCTTCCCTAAAAACAATATCTAATGGTGCATGCAAATTATTTTCAACTCCCCAATGTTTTCTTACTGCATCTGCAAACATTTTTATATCATTTTCAAAACTTATAATAAAGAATCTCTCTTCGATTATCTTTTTATCGTTATTTATAAATTCTATAGTTTTCTTTTCATATCCTATTGATTTTAAATTTTTCCATTCTTTATAATTTGTTATCCAATTTATATTATTAATCGTATAATATTCTCTTTTAATAAATTTACTATGCGATTTTTCTGTTTCGGAATAATATTCTGTTTCTTTTAATAAGTCATTATCGTGGAAATATTCGCTTACTTCTTGATAAATTGTACCTTGGTTTGCTTTTAACGCTAAAACATAATCTCCTTTGGCTTTAACAATTGCTTTTACTGTTTCTTTTTGTGTATTTAATGCGTCTGCAGTTATAATTGAACTACTTAAGTTAAGTTGTTTTATTAATTCTGGTCCCATTGGTATTTCGTTAGACTTTTCGCTTATAAAATCTTGAATTATGGACATTCCATAATCATGAGAGTATATACTCATTACATTAGTGGAGGAAATTTTATCTGTTGTTAATTCACTTCTTGAACTTCCATTTATTGTTTTTCCATCCATACTTTTTACGTCTTTGTTATTTGATGGTTTTGCTAAATTATCAATTAAATTCATTAAATATTTAACAGTACTAGTATATAATGTGGATGGATTAATAATAGAAATAACTCTTTGAATCGTATCATGTGATGGTATTCCAGATGGCAATTCTAAAAATGTTTTTAACCATTTTTCATGAGATACAGCAAAACAATGAATTTCAATCCAATTATTCGCGTTAGCAAGTATCCCTAGCAAAGTAATGATTACTATATCACTCATATTATGTTTTACTTTATATTGAACTCTTTTATCGTCTAATTTTTTAGTGATTGTTACAAAATTATTTAATACACTTAAATCTATTTCTTCGTAATTTATATTTAATTTTTTTACCATTTCTCTTATTTCCTCTAACTTTTTTGATTTTTTCGCCATTATTATCACCCAATTTATCCTTTTATTAAAGTATAACACAAAAAACGCATAATTTCTCATGCGTTTATCCTGTGTTATGCAGACGTTAGTTATGTAAAAGAAAAATTAGGATGGGAAAGTAAATACGAAATAGAAGATATGGTTAAAGATTCTTATAATTTTGTAAAAACTGCTAAAAATAATTAATTATATTTATTTAATATTGAAAAAGGAGATAAATATGAGAGTATTAATGATAATTCCAGCGTACAATGAAGAGTTAAATATAGTAAATACAGTTAATTCTATAAAAGAATATAAAACTAAAAAACTAGATTATGTAGTTGTTAATGATGGAAGTTTAGATAACACTAGACAAGTATTGATTGAAAATAAGATAAATCATATAGATTTAGTTAATAATTTAGGAATAGGTGGTGCTGTTCAAACAGGTTATAAGTATGCTTATTATAATAATTATGATATAGCAATTCAATTCGATGGTGATGGACAGCACGATATTAATTATGTTTATAAATTAATTGACGCTATAGAAAAAGAAGGATATGATATGGCGGTAGGGTCTCGTTTCATAGGAGATGATAGCAATTTTAAATCTACTCAAGTAAGAAGAATAGGTATTAATATATTATCTTTTGTAATAAAAATACTTACTGGTAAAAAAATTAAAGATACAACATCAGGGTATAGGGCTGTAAATAAAAAAATAATAGAAAAGTTTGCCTTTGATTATGTTTTGGAATATCCTGAGCCTATTACTAATTTACAAGTAATAGAAGATGGATATAAAGTAAAAGAAGTATCTGTAGGTATGAGAGAAAGGAAATTTGGTAAATCTTCAATAACTTTTTATAAATCTATTTATTATATGCTAAATGTAGGACTTACTATGATAATATTTGGAGTAGGGGGAAGAAAAGATGGAATTTAAACTTAAAATAATATTAATTATTGTAATGTTATTATTATTATTATACATAATAAAATCTATAAAAAGTAGCAAAATTTCTACTAAAAATGCTTTAATTTGGGTAGTTGCAGATGTTATAGTCATATTTTGCATTATACTTATAGATCCTTTATTTAGTTTAGCAAATTTTATTGGTGTTGAAACAGTTGCTAATATGATGTTTTTTTTAGGAATTATATTTTTGTTAATATTATGTTTTAATCAAAGTACTGAATTATCTATATTAAATAAAAAAGTTGTAACTTTAACACAAGAACTTGGAATTTTAAAAAAGAAAAAAGAAGAGGAAGAAAAAAATGTTAAAAAAAATTGATAAAAAAAAAATATTTAAGTATTTTTTTTCTTCTGGTTCATCTTTTGTTATAGACATACTTTTATTTACTTTATTCAATTATGTATTAAAAAATATATTAATAGCAACAATAATTGCTAGAATTATGTCATCTTTATATAATTATTTAGTTAATTCAAGATTAGTATTTAAAAGTTATACTAAGACATCTATTATAAAATATTATTGTTTAGTAATAATTCAGATGTTTGTATCAGCATTTTTAGTTAGTACATTTTCTAATTTGTTAGTTAATTTAAATGATACAATAATTAAATTCTTTGTTGACGTATTTATTTTTGTAGTAAATTATTTTATTCAAAAAGAGGTGGTTTTTAAATGAGAATGTTAATTGGTTTAATACTATTTTGGATGTCTACATTTGGTTATTTATTTATCTTTAAGAAAAAGACAAAAATTCCTTATGAATTGTTGTTGCCGATATTATTTAGTTTAATAGGTATAATAATATTTTTAGCAGGTATTTTTAATATGTTAAAAGAATTTAGTGTTTTAGTATGTTTTAGTGGAATATTCTTTTTTGCATATAATTTTTTAAAAAAAGAAATTAACTTCAACGAAATAAAGAGTACTAAATTTATATTATTAATGTTTTTATTTTCTTATATTACAATAATATGTAGTAACATGCATTTACTTAATTTTGATAATTTTACTCATTGGGGATTGATTGTAAAAAATATGTTTTTAAGAAATAGTTTGCCTAATTTTGAAACTACAGTTATAGGATATACTACTTATCAACCAGGAAGTGCTTGCTTTATATATTATTTAGGATTTTTATTAGGTAAAACTGAGGCTAGTATGATAATTGCTCAAAATTATTTAGTATTGGCATATCTATCATCTGTGTTTGTATTTTTTAAACAAAGTTTATTTGATAAAAAGAAAAATATAATGTATTTATTATTTATATTATTATATATATTTATATTATTTATTAATATAATGATGTATGATCTATTAGTGGATACTTTAATTGGAGTAATGTTGATTGCATCATTTGCAGTATTATATTATTTTAGAAATAACTTAAAAAAAGCATTTATCTATAATTTACCAATATTAGTATTTTTATTTTTAGTAAAAAATATAGGAATAGTATTAGTGGCATTTAGTTGTTTAGGTTTAGTATATATAGGATATAGAAATAAAGAATTTAAAAAAGGATTTTTATATGCACTCTTATCCGGAATTATATCAGTAGCATTTTTCTATATTTGGACTAAGCATGTAACGTATGTATTTGGTGAAATTTCTTTGTATTCGCGTCATACTCTTAGTTTTAAAAATATAATTAATGAATTACATAGAAAAGGATTGGAGCAAATATTAGAGTTTTGTACTATTTATTATAATAATTTTGTAAATATTAGAGATAATTTGCCCAATAAGTATATGATAGTTATAAATTTAATATTAATATTTAGTATGATAATATATAAAGATAAACGTAAAAATATTATGTATTTGTTATTAGTTACAAATATAATATATCTTATATATTATATAATATTAGGATTAATGTATTTGTTATCAATGCCTTGGGAAGAAGCAATATACATAGCAGGATTTAATAGATATATGTTAACAATAATTATTGCAATAAATGGGTTAATATTTATATGCTTTGTAAACCATATTATGGCTGAAGAAAATTTAACTAAGCAATCGATGTTAGTAATTGGTGTTTCAATAGTATCTATAATATTTTTAGGTTATAATTATGGAAAAGTTGACTTTAAAGTATTAATTGGAGATATTAATTATGAAAAAAGTATTGCATATAAATATGATAATATATTAAATAACAATATGTTTAGTGCTAATAATGATAGATATTATTATATATATGCCCCTGATACTTATAGTAAAGAAGGCGGTTATTTATATTTTATATCTAAGTATAAATTGAATACCTCAAATTTTATGATAGTTAAAAATATTGATGATTTTAATACTGAAGAAATTGATGAAAATTTAGTTAAAACAATTATTGTTTTTGATGAGGATGAAAAAATAAAAGACTATATTAAAAATAATAATTATAAAAATGTTGATAATTTTTATATAGAAGAAAATTATAGCAATTAAGTGAGGGAATATACAAATGTTTTTAGGATTATTACTTTTTTGGTTATCAACTATAGGTTATTTATTATTTTTTCAAAAGAAAACTAAAGTTCCTTATGAATTATTATTACCTATAGTTTTTAGCTTAAACGGAATTATAATGTTTTTATCAGGAATTTTAAATATGATGAAGGAATTTAGTATTTTAATGTGCGTAGGTGGTATAATATTATTTTTTTGTAGTATTATAAAAAAAGAATTTAATATTAAAAAAATGTTAAATGTTAAATTTTTAGTATTTTTACTAGCATTCATTTATATAACTATAATATGTAGTAATATGCACCTTTTACATTATGATAATTTTTCTCATTGGGGATTAATTATAAAAAATATGTTTTTGAATAATAGATTACCTAATTTTGAAGATGATGTTATAATGTTTCAAAACTATCAACCAGGAAGTGCGTGTTTTATATATTATTTTGGATTATTAGTTGGAAAAACAGAAGCATGTATGATAATAGCTCAAAATTATCTTATAATAAGTTATTTATTTAGTATATTAGTTTTTGTATCTTCTAAGATTAAAAAGAATGAAAATATAATTTATATAGTATTTGTTATTATGTATTTATTTATATTAACAGCCAATATTATGTTTAATGATTTACTTGTTGATACATTAATAGCGGTAATGTTAATTTGTTCTTTTGCTATATTAATTTTTTTTAAGAATGATTTGAAAAAAGCATTTATTTATAATTTACCAATTTTAATATATTTATTTTTGGTAAAGAATACTGGTATTGTATTAGTAGGTTTTAGTTGTTTAGTATTAGTATATATCGGCTATAGAAATAAAGACTTAAAAAAAGGATTTTTATATGCACTCTTATCCGGAATTATATCAGTAGCATTTTTCTATATTTGGAGTAAACACGTAACTTATGTTTTTGGAGAAGTGAGTTTATATTCTAAACATTCGTTAAGTATACAAAATATATTTACGGAATTACGGAATAAAGGATTAAGTCGAATAATGGAATTTTGTAATATATATTTAAAACATTTTCTTAATTTATTTGATAATTTATCTAATAAATGTATGTTAATAATAAACGTGTTTTTAATAATTATGATTGTAATAAATAGGAATAATCGAAAAAAATTATTTAATTGTATGATAGTAGTTAATGTTATTTATCTTTTATATTATATAATATTAGGAGTAATGTATTTATTATCAATGCCTTGGGTGGAAGCAGTAAAGTTGGCAAGTTTTGATCGTTATATGTTAACAATAATTATTGTTATAGTAGCACTAGTATATATATATTTATTTGATTATATGAAAAATAGAATTGTAGTTATTTCTTATTTGGTGATTTTATTATTTTTATCTTTTGTAGTTAAACAATCTTTTAACGATTATAAAATGTTATTAGGTAATTTTAATTATAAAGATACTTATGCAAATCATTTTGATGAAATACTTGGTACAGATATGTTTAGTAGTGAAGATGATACGTTTTATTTTATATATGCGCCTATTTCTTGTAAAGGAGATGAAGGTTATTTATATTATTTATCTAAATATAAATTAAATACACAAAATGTTCGTGTAGTTACTAAAGTAAAAGATATATATATAGATGGTAATATAGTTGTTTTTGATGAAGATGAAGAAATAAAAAAGTTTATAAAAGATAATAATTTGGAAGATAAAGATAATGTATATAGAATTGCATAGATTTGTTAAAATTAAATTTATTATAATAAATTTATATAATGAAGTAATTATATGTTTGCAGATTTTGAGTGGGGAGAAAAAATTTTAAAAATACTTATAAAAGTAAAATAAAATGAGAAATTTTATATAATTTGATTGTGTAAGGAAACATGCATAAATAGTTCTTTTCACAATGATTGGAACTTATAACAGTTCCTTTTTTATTACTTAAAAATTATTAGATTTTACTATCAAACATTATTGACGATTTAGATAATATTTGACTCTAATTTCTATATAGTGGAATTCGTTTTTAATTATGTTTAAAGTAGCTAAATATAAACTTTATCAAGTGAAATATTAGTTGTAAATACTGCTTTGTTTGATATATTTTTTAAATTATTTATTCAATGATTAAATAATATTTGTAGTATACATTTTCTTTTTTATTTATTATCTCATAAACAAAAAAGAAAAGTTTTATAGTAAAAAATAGTATATTATAAAAATAATACTAAAAAAAGATAGACTGATATATATATTGACTGAATTGTAACCTTATTTTGTAAATAAAAAAATAATAAATTGATAAAAAATTAAAACTGTTATATAATATATATAAGAGTTTTTTGAGGTGAATTTATGGAATTAAAAGATATATTATTAATGGTTGGTACTACATTTTTGTTTACAGTTTTATTTATTCCGATAGTAGGTAAAATAGCAACACATATTGGAGCTTTAGATATGCCAAATGAAAGAAAAGTACATAAAAAACCAATTCCTAGATTAGGGGGACTTGGAATATATTTTGGATTTTTGCTTGGTTACATATTATTTGGGAAAGAATCATTACAAATGAATTCAATATTAATAGGTAGTTTTATTATAATTATAACTGGAGTTATTGATGATATTAGTCCTATTCCTGCTAAATATAAATTTATGGGGCAACTTGCAGGAGCTGCTGTAATACCTTTATATGGTGGTATAATTTTAAAAGATGTAAGTGCCTTAGGTTTATATATTAATTTTGGTATTTTTAGTATTCCTATTACAATTTTGTTTATTGTATCTGTTATAAATTGTATAAATTTAATAGATGGGTTAGATGGCTTAGCTGGTGGCCTTGCTTCTATATATTTTTTAACAATTGGAGTAATTGCACTTTTACTAAATAATGCTAACGGATTAGATATAGTCTTAACATTTATTATGTTAGGAAGTACACTTGGATTTTTATGGCATAATTTTAATCCCGCTAAAATATTTATGGGAGATTCTGGAAGTATGTTTTTGGGTTATATTATTTCCGTAATTGCACTATTAGGATTTAAGAATGTAACATTAACTTCATTTATAGTTCCACTAATGCTTCTTGCTATTCCAATATTAGATACTCTATTAGCTATATTAAGAAGACTTATTAATCATAAACCAATATCTGCTCCAGATAAAAATCATTTACATCATCAACTATTAAACATGAAATTTTCTCAACGTAAAACAGTATTAATAATATATGCAGTCGATATATTATTTGCAGTAGCATCCATAATATATATAATTGGTGATTTTACTCAAGGCTTGATTATATACAGCGTATTATTAATAATAGTGTTAATATTTATATTTAATACTAATATACTATGGGATAGAAGCAAAAAGAAAAAATTATTTTCATTTAAAAAATAATTTTTCTTTTATTTTTATATTAAAATAATTACATGGAAGTTCAATAACTTTTGAAACATCTTTTTTAGGTAAAATAACTTTGTTTTTTCCTATATTAGGAAAATAAAATAATATTTCATTATCTTTATTACACATAATAACATCAATATTTTCTTTCATAAAAAAGGTATGAATACTATTACAATGTTCAAATAATAGGGCATAGTTAATATTTCTTTTAAACATAAATCCCTTTAGTCTAGATAGAAAACTTTTACAATTAATACAATTAATAGATTTATTTTTATATGTAATTGTCATAATATCACCACTATAATTCTATCACAAAATTAAAATATTGACTATTACTTAGCTAAATTATATAATAATAAAGAAAAGAGGTTGTCTATGAAATTAAATAAAAAAGGTTTTACCTTAATTGAATTAATTGCAGTCATTGTTATTATTGCACTATTATTTATGTTTGTAGTCCCTAATTTTAGTAAATATCTAGAGGCAAGCAGACAAAAAAGTGAAGAAATATTTTATGGAGAAATTGAAGATACTATTAATAATTATGTAAGTTTATATAAAAGTGAACTAGAATTAGATACTAGTGTTGTAAAGAAAATATCTAAGGAAGATTCATTATTGGGTACTAGTTATGATGTTAAGGTATATCGATATGAAGATACTTATTTTAATAAATTAATAGATAGTGGGATTTTAAATGAGGGAGAATTTGTGAATCCTAATGGAAATATAAAATATGATAAAGATTCTTCAACATTTACTGTATATAGAGATTCTGATTATGTATATTGTTTTTCGTATACATTAAAAGAAAATTCTGAAGATACGGGATTTACTAAAAGTACATGTTCATATGATAATTATGATGATTTACCAAATTATAATTAATGGTGATAAATATGATATATACAGTGATAATTATATTTTTAATAATAGATATTATATCAAAACTTATAGTTTCTAGAGTTTGCACCTTAAATAATAGTGTTTCTGTAATTAACAATTTTTTTAGTATCACATATACTCATAATTATGGAGGAGCATGGAGCCTTTTTAGTGATAGTACTATACTTATAACAGTTATTAGTATTATAGTAATAATTGGAATAATTATTTATTTATCTAAAAAGAAAATAAACAATAAAATAGAAAGTTTAGGATATGCTTTTCTTTTAGGAGGTGCAATTGGTAATTTAATAGATAGAATTATTTATGGATATGTAATTGATTTTTTAGATTTTAATATATTTGGGTATAATTTTCCTATCTTTAATATTGCTGATATGGGAATAGTAATAGGAATATTTTTAATAATAGTTATAGAAATAAGGGGGAATAAAAAATGATTATAAATGTAGATGATGATAATATCAGAATAGATAAATATTTGATAGATAAATTAAGTATGAGCAGAAGTAAACTTCAAAAAATGATAAATAATGGCAATGTTTTAGTAAACGGTAATCCAGTTAAAAATAGTTATATTGTAAAAGTTGATGATGAGATATCTATAGATGAAAATTATGATGATGAGATAAAGATAGTTCCTGAAAATATTCCATTAGATATTATTTATGAAGATGAATACTTATTAGTAGTCAATAAACCAAGTGGAATGGTAGTTCATCCTGCTCCAGGAAATTATAGTGGTACTTTAGTAAATGCTTTAATGTATCATTGTAATAATTTAAGTAAAGTAAATAGTGAAATAAGACCTGGTATTGTTCACAGAATAGATGCGGATACATCAGGGCTTTTAGTAATAGCTAAAAATGATGATGTTCATAATAATTTAGCAGAACAAATAAAAAATCATACCGTAGTTAGAAAATATATTGCTCTTGTTTGGGGTGTAATAAATGAAGATAGTGCTACAATTGATGCTCCAATTGGAAGAGATAAGAATAACCGCAAAAAAATGTGTGTTACAGCAGATAATTCAAAAGAAGCAATAACACATATTAAGGTATTAAAAAGATATAATAATGCAACTTTAATCGAGTGTAAACTAGAAACAGGGAGAACTCATCAAATAAGAGTTCATATGGAATATATAAATCATCCAGTTGTAAACGATCCAGTATACGGTAATAAAAAATTATTAGATCCTGATTTTGGACAAATGCTACATGCAAAAACATTAGGATTCATTCATCCTATTACAAATGAATATTTAGAATTTAATTCTAATGTTCCTGAAGAGTTTACTAAATTAGAAGAAAAGTTTAATTTAGAAACAAAATAGAAGTACTAAGTATTAAAGCATATATACTAAAAATAATATATGGGATAATTAAATAACTTGGTTTTTTATAATTAAATTTAGTTATATTATATAATTTTATTGCACTATATAGCACTATTAATATATCAATAACAGCTAAGAAATTATTTTTTAATGAAAAAAATAGATAAGTATATAATTGATTTGTTATAAAATTAATTATTAAATATTTTAAATATTCACTGTTATATCTATCATATGTGATAAAAATATATAGAGCAATAATTATATATAATATAGTCCATACGATGGGGAATAAGAAACTAGGAAGAGCAAAAAATGGTAAATTAAGATTGTTATAATAAGATGTATCAATTTTTATTATAAGAGAAGATATGAACCAAGGTATTAGAAATAATAAATATTTAAAAAAGTTATTCATAAACCACCTCTTTATTTATTTTATTATTTCTAGTATAATAATATTACAAGGAGGATAAACTTATGGAAAATACTTTAGTTATAAGAGATAAAGACTTGATGATTATGAAATTATCACATTACTTTATTACAGAAAAAAATTATAATCCAATTATATTACATGGAATTAATGATGAAATTTGGTTAGAAAATTTAGATAGTGATTATCGTGTAGTTAGAATTGTTGGGCATTATATTCACAATAACGAACAAATGAACTTCGATAAATTTAAATTAAATAGAATCATTAAACAAATAAAAAAGAAAACTTTTACGTTTAATATGAACGTTTTATCAATATATGTAGATGTTGGGGAAAATGTAACTATGGTTGAGGAAGAGGAACATTTTAAAAGTATTTTTGCCAATAAGGTAAAAGATTTAAAAAATCCTGAACTATTAGAAGTTTTTCCAGATATAATAGAAAAAACTAAGTTTGAAGAAAAAGGAATTGATTTATTTGCTAAAATAACTAATGATATAAATAATACTAACATAGATAAAGGGGAGAAACTTGCTAAAATATTTACTAATAAAAGTTCTTTAATTACTTATACGATTATTATAATATGTGTAATTGTATTTGGACTTATGTATATTTTAGGAAATGGATCAATGGATGAAGGAACATTAATAACATTTGGTGCTAATTTAGGTTTTCTTACTAAAAATGGCGAATACTTTCGATTATTAACTTGTGCTTTTCTACATATAGGAATAGTTCATTTATTATTTAATATGTACGCATTATATGTAATAGGACCACAAGTAGAGAGTTTCTTTGGTAAGTTTAAGTTTACATTAATATATTTGCTTAGTGCTATATCTGCAAGCACATTATCTTTAATATTTAATGATAATGTAATATCAGCAGGAGCTTCCGGAGCAATCTTTGGTTTACTTGGAGCACTTTTATACTTTGGATATTATTATAGAGTTTATTTAGGAAATGTACTTAAAAGTCAAATTGTTCCAATTATTTTAATAAATCTTGTATTTGGTTTTGTAGTATCAGGAGTTGATAATGCAGCTCATATTGGAGGATTAATTGGTGGAGTTTTAACTTCAATGGCTTTAGGAGCTCCAGATAAAAACAATAAAGCAGATAGAATTAATGGGTTTATTGTTTTAGCAATATACTTTGGTTTTATTATATATATGGCTTTTATGATTAAATAATTAGTGGTGATTTTATGTATAAAGAATATGAAAATATGAGCGATGATAAATTTAGAGAGATGTTTGTAAATGATGATGTGATAATTGATTTTGATATACCGGAAGATGTTCAAACAGATATTGATGCATTAGAAAAAGCTATTAAAAGGAGAGATGCAATTGATTGCTACCAAGGAGAATTGTATTCTAGTATTAATAATAGATTAAATTGTGGTTTATCTGATGAACAGTGTCGAATTATAAGGAGAAAATATAGAATAGGGTGGTAGTATGATTGATTTTACTAATTGTATTAAAAACTATAAATATTATAGTGGTGCAGATAGAAAGATATCAATAACATATAATAGTAAAGATTATTTGTTGAAATTTCCTAATTACGTTAAAGACAACAAAGAAGCATCATATACAAATAATGATTTTTCAGAATATATAGGATGCCATATATTTAATATTATAGGTATAAAAGCCCAAGAAACTATATTAGGTAAATATTATTATGAAGATGGTACAGAAAAGGATGTTGTTGCATGCCTAGATTTTAATACCAATAATATGAAATTAACTGAGTTTTCTAATTTCCAAAATAGTTATATTGATATTAGTAATTCGTCTGGTAAAGTAAATAATGATTTAAATGAAATAATTGAAACTATAACTAATCATTCTGACTTATATAATAGAGAAGAAGTAATAAAAAAATTTTGGGATATGTTTATTGTGGATGCTCTATTAGGAAATTTTGATAGACATAGTGGGAATTGGGGCTTTTTAATAGATGAGAAAGAGAAAAAAATTGAATTTTCTCCGATATATGATTGTGGTTCTTGTTTATATCCTCAACTTTTAGATAATCAAATGGAGAATATTCTAAATAGCGATGAAGAAATAGATAAAAGAGTATACGTTTTCCCTAATTCGGCTTTAAAGATAGATAATGCCAAGATTAATTATTATAATTATATATCTAGTTTAGAAAACGATTTATGTAATGAGGCATTACTTAGGATATTTCCCAAAATAAATTTAAATAAAATAAATGAATTTATTGACAATATTAGTGAAATATCAGAAATTATAAAATTATTTTATAAAAAAATGCTGAAAGAACGATATAATAAAATTTTAAAATATTCTTACGATAAATTGATAAATAAGTAGGAAAGTCGTTGTAAAATGGCTTTCTTTTCTTTTTAAAATAAGGTATAATTAATACATAGAAATAGCAAGTAGGTGTATTACAATGTATTTGAAACAAATAAAAGCATATGGATTTAAATCATTTGCAGATAAAATTAATATTGAACTGTGTCCTAATATAAATGGAATAGTAGGGCCAAATGGTAGTGGTAAGTCTAATGTAGTGGATGCTGTTAGATGGGTGTTAGGAGAACAATCGATTAAATCATTAAGGGGAGATAATTCACTTGATATAATTTTTTCTGGAAGTAAAAGTAGAAAACCATTAAATAGTGCTACTGTTAGTTTAATATTTGATAACAGTGATAAAACTGTTCCGATTGATTATAACGAGGTATCTATAAAAAGAACTTTATATCGTAGTGGCGAAAACGAGTATTTTATTAATAATGAAAGATGCCGACTTAAAGATATAATAGAACTTTTAACAGATTCTGGTGGTTCTAAAGAAAGTTTTAATATTATTTCTCAAGGGAAAATAGATGAAATAATATTGGCAAAACCGCAAGATAGAAGGGTTATGTTTGAAGAAGCTGCAGGAGTCTTAAAGTATAAAAGAAGAAAAGAAGAAGCAATAAGGAAATTAGAAAGAACGAATTCAAATATAAATAGAGTTAATGACATTATTTTAGAGTTAGAAACAAATTTAGAACCATTAAAAAAGCAAAGTGAAAAAGCAACTATATATTTAGATACTAAGACTAAATTAAAGGAAATTGAAGTTGCATTAATGGCTAAAGATATAGAAACTTTAAGTTATGAATATAAGGAAAGTAAAAAGAAAATAGACGAATTAAATGATGAAATTATCAAACAATCTAATAATAATAGTAATTATGATATTGAATTATTAAAAGAAAAGAATAAACTTAAAAGTATAGACGATAAGATCACTTTAAATCAAGATAAATTAATAGAAAAAACCAAAGAATTAGAAAAAATTGATGCTGATATAAGAGTATTTAAAGAAAGAAATAAATATGTATCTGTAGATGCTGATATTACTAATAAATTATTTAATTTAAAAGAAGAAGAATTAAAACAAAATAATTTAATTAATAATATTAATAATGAAATAAATTTATTAAATAAGAAAATAGATGTTATAAACGAAGGAATTAATAATCATTTAAAAAAATATAATGATTTTAAAATAAAGAAAAATGATATTAATAATGAACTTATTTCTAACAATAGGGAAATAGTAAATTTAAAATATAAAATTGGGTATTTAGAAGATAATATTAATAATAATGCTTCAGTACCTAATAGTATTAAAAATATCCTTAACAATCCAAAATTTATTGGAGTACATAATATTATTGGTAATCTTGTTGATGTAGATAGCGAATACAGTATTGCTATATCAACTGCGTTGGGAAGTGCTTCATCGTATTTAGTAGTTGAAAACACATCAGTTGCTAAAGAACTTGTAAATTATTTAAAAGAAAATAAATTAGGAAGGGCAACTTTTTTTCCGCTTGACGTTATTATGGGAAGAGTAATTCCTGTTGATGTTAAAAATATTATTAATAGTATTCCTGGCGTAATTGGTACTGCTGATAAATTAGTAAAATATGATAAGAAATATACTAATATTATTGAAAATCAATTAGGCAACATTATTATTACCAATAATATAGATACTGCTAATAGTGTTAGTGAAAAAGTAAATAGAAGATATAGAATTGTTTCTCTAGATGGTCAAGTAGTTAATGTTGGTGGGTCTATAACTGGTGGGTATTTAGTTTCTAATAATGTCATTAAAGAGAAATATGAGTTAGAAGATGCTAGGAGAGAATTAAGTGTTATAGAGAGGAAAAATGAAACATTAAGTTTAGAATTACAAGAATTAGATAATAAAATAAATGAACTAGAAACGAAGATATACAATAGTCGTTTAGAAAATAGTAATAATAATAATTTAAAAAATAACAAACTAACTATATTAAAAGAATGTAATATAAATTATGATAATATTGTAAAAGAAATTAAAGATTTAAAGGATATAAGTAGTGATGATGTTGATGTAAAACAGAAAGAACTATTAAATAATTATTATTCAGTAAAAGATAATATTGACAGTATTAATACTATTATTAATGAATTAAAAATGGATAGAGAAAAATGTGAAAATAACATTTTGGAATTAGAAGAAAATAACAAAAAAAGCACCTTATTTATCAATAGAATGGAAAAAGAAGTAAATAACTTAGAAATAAAAGTTAATCGAATTGATGTTAAATTAGATAATTTATTGCTTAACTTAAATGAAGAATATAATATTACTTTTGAATATGCTAAAGAAAATTTTGAATTAAATATAGAAGATGAAGAAGCAAGGCAGTTAGTTAGTGAATTAAAAAGCAAACTAAAACAAATTGGAGAAGTTAATGTTTCTTCTATTGAAGAATATAAAAGGGTTAGCGGTAGATATGAATTTTTAAATAATCAAAGAAATGATTTAAAAAATGCTGAAGATACTTTGTTAGAAATAATTAAAGAAATGGATGAAGTAATGATAGATAAATTTAGTAATACATTTGAAGAAATTAGAAAAGAATTTAAAATTGTATTTAAAGAATTATTCAAAGGTGGTAATGCTGAACTTATTTTGACTGATCCTGAAAATATGTTAGAAACTGGTGTTGACATAAAAGCTGAACCTCCAGGTAAGCATTTACAAAGTATTAGTCTTTTATCGGGTGGTGAAAAGACTTTTACTGCCATCTCTTTATTATTTGCTATTTTAAATGTAAGGCCTGTTCCATTTTGTTTATTAGATGAAGTTGAAGCAGCACTTGACGATGCTAATGTTGAATCATTTGGTAATTATTTAAATAGATATAAAGATAAGACGCAATTTATTTTAATAACTCATAAAAAAAAGACAATGGAATTTGCTGATATTTTATATGGTATTACTATGCAAGAATCAGGAGTTAGTAAACTTGTTAGTGTAAAACTAGAAGATGTTAAAGATTATAAGGGGTAATATATGAAGAAAAAAATTAAAATTACTGGAATTTGTTTAATCATATCATTAATATTATTGCCTCCAATTATCTCAAAAGCAGATTCCGGTTGGGATTCAAGTTATGATTCTGGTGGAGGATGGAGTTCTTCTGGAGGCTATTATGATTCGTGGGGATCATCTAGTTCCTCTTCAAGTTATGGTGGTGGTTCTGGTGGTGGAAGCCTCTTTAGTCCTTTTTTTAGTATTGCAACTACTATATTACTTGGATTAGTTTTGACAATTGAGAGTTTTAAAAAAAATAGAAGCTACAAAGGAATACCTCCGATAGAGAATCCTGCTTTAGAAAGCATTAACAAACATAAAAACTCATTTAAAATTAAAAATAACAAAAAGAAAGATAAATATTGTATTATTGGATATAATGATATTGAACAAAGTAAAATTGATGAAATTGATTCTAGTGTAAAAATAGAAGAATTTAAACATCAAGCGTTTAATATATATAAAGATATTCAAGAAGCATGGATGAATTTTGATACGGATACTATTAGAAAATTAACAACAGATGAGATATATAATATGTATTCTAGTCAACTTGAAACATTAAAATTGAAGCATCAAAAAAATATAATGAAAAATATAGAATATGTTGATGCTAAAATAACAAATATAAAATTATCTGATGATGTTATATCAGTAGTGGTATTTCTTAGAGTAAAGTGTTTAGATTATGTAATTAACGAAAAAACAAATAAAACGGTTCGTGGTAGTGATAGTACAAGATTAGATATACAATATTTACTAACATTTGTAAAATCAAAGAGTAATAATAACGAAACTGAAAAATGTCCAAATTGTGGAGCACCGGTTGATATTGTAAGTTCAGCCACTTGTCCATACTGCAAAAGTACATTAGTAAAAGAAGCTAGTAATTATGTTTTAAGTAAAAAAACTTGTATAGGACAGAGGTATGATAAGTAATTTTTTTAGGGATGGTGATTATGAAGAAAAAGCTAATTTTCACGATTATTAGTATAATGTTATTAGTAGCGGCATTAACTCCTATTGTTTCTAAAGCAGATTCAGGTTGGGATTCTGATTATGATTCTGGTGGTTGGGATTCCGGAAGCAGTTGGGATTCTGGAGGATGGGATTCTGGAAGTGATTGGGGATCAAGTGATTCTAATTGGCATTACAGTGGTGGCTCCAGTTTTTCTGGTTTTGGTAGTGGATTTATTGGATTAATTTTTGGTTTTATTTTCCTTGTTGTAATAATAGCAATAGTGTCCAATATAAATAAACCAAAAGGCCCAAAATCAGGAAATGGAAGTAATACAAATATTTCTAGCAGTATAGATATTGATTATCAAGATATTGAACAAAGTAAAATTGATGAAATTGATTCAACTATAAATATAGAAGAATTTAAACATCAAGCGTTTAATATATATAAAGATATTCAAGAAGCATGGATGAATTTTGATACGGATACTATTAGAAAATTAACAACAGATGAGATATATAATATGTATTCTAGTCAACTTGAAACATTAAAATTGAAGCATCAAAAAAATATAATGAAAAATATAGAATATGTTGATGCTAAAATAACAAATATAAAATTATCTGATGATGTTATATCAGTAGTGGTATTTCTTAGAGTAAAGTGTTTAGATTATGTAATTAACGAAAAAACAAATAAAACGGTTCGTGGTAGTGATAGTACAAGATTAGATATACAATATTTACTAACATTTGTAAAATCAAAGAGTAATAATAACGAAACTGAAAAATGTCCAAATTGTGGAGCACCGGTTGATATTGTAAGTTCAGCAACATGCCCATATTGTAATAGTACATTAGTAAAAGATGCTAGTAATTATGTTTTAAGTAAAAAAACTTGTATAGGACAGAGGTATGATAAATAATGGATGAATTTAATGAAGCAATGTTTAAAACAAAAGTTGATAATATATTTGTAAAATTATTTACTTCAATTATGAAAGGTAATTTGGATGATGTAAAACATTTTATAAATAGTAATGTTGAGTCAAAGTATCAAGCATACATAGATACTTTGACTAAAAATAATGAACGTCAAATGTATGATGAATTAAATGTTAAAAATACTAGAATATTAAATAGAAGAGAAGTAGAAGATAAAGAAGTAGTAGAAGTAGAAATTATATCTAGATATATGGATTATGTAATAGACATGGACACAGGAGAAACTATTAAAGGTGATGATACTAGACGAATAGAAAAAAGAAATATCTTAGTATTTGAAAAGAATAACAATACTAAAGATATTAAATTAGTTAGAAAGTGTCCTGGATGTGGTGCTAGTATTAGTGTTAATACTAATGGTAAATGTGAGTATTGTGGCACAGTTTATAATTTAGAAGACTATGATTATATATTAACTGATATACAAACTTTTTAGAAAAAACTATAAACTTATTTAAAGGTTTATAGTTTTTAATCGTTAGTTAATTTTCTTGTTCTAGGTATATTTTTAGTTTCAATATCAGTAATTGGAGATATGGCTCTACTTTTAGTATTAGTTAATTCCTCATTCATATCTGCATTTTTTAAACTAATTTCTAGTTCTTTAAGTTTTACAGTATCAACAGCAATTTCCTCAATATAACTATCTATTAATTCGTTAACTTCAGTCAGTTCATTTTCTTTTTTTTCTACTTCCGTTTTAGCATTAGAAAATTCTTTTAATTTATCATTATACCTATATTTTTTAAAAAGTATTTTTTTTGTAATTGTTCCAACTAAAAATGAACCACCTGTGATTATTATAGGAAAACAAAAAGCATCGAGACTAGATTGAATAAAATTTATACCAACATTATTTAAGCAAAAAAATGTTATAACTAGTAACAAATATCCTATCATTCCATTTGCAATAATTGTTTCTCTAGTAAAATCTGCTTTAGAAACACGCATAATATATATTCGTTCATTAAATAATGCAATTTTTTTATTATTTTCTTCTTTTTGTTTTTTTTAATTCTTCTATTTCTTTTTCTATAGTATTAATACCCATACGACGCACTCCTTAAATAATACAAATATATTATAAATAAATATACTCAAAAGTCAAAGTAAAAAAAATAGATTTCTGTTTCTATTTAGTTAATTATTTTGAACAATATTTAACTTTGTAATATTATATCAAACACAAGTATTACTATTTTCTATAACTATAATTATGCGACTCTTGATTTGGGTTTTGGCATTCATGGTTTTGGTTGATAGGAGGGTGTGATATTATGCCAAAGAGAAAATATATAATAAAATTCTTGGATCGCATAGT
>ERZ1643249.398-NODE-398-length-50580-cov-5.170549_pt1 | contig 50580 bp, 47 predicted proteins | sample MGYA00579263_ERZ1643249 | MGnify/ENA primary metagenome ERZ1643249 (study PRJEB29033, sample SAMEA4952264) | chicken gut metagenome | biome: Broiler Chicken; feature: Gastrointestinal Tract; material: Caecum | place: Ireland | collected 2018 | study: Broiler...
AAAAAACTAAGACTTTCTTAATTTTCTTGTAAAGTATTAAAAAAAAATATAGAATATATTAAGTAGTATTTTATTTTTTAAGGTTTTTTTATGAGTGATAACGAGAAAAAGGTTGTTTCAATCGGGTCAAAGGCAAAAAAACAGTCAGAAAAAAAAGAGCCCGAGGTTAAAAGAGAGCTTGAATACTGCAGTTTTTGCGGCAGGCCTAATACAATGGTGCCAAAACTTGTCAAGGGGCCGGGTGTAAATATATGTTCCGAGTGTACGCTTATTGCTGTTCAGTATCTTATTCTGCAAGACGGTGCACTATCTGGCGAGGCGCAGAAGATACTTGACCTGCTCTGGGGCACAAAAAGATGACAGATGTGCAAAACATGTCAAAAATCCAGATAAGGGCGTATGTGCTTCAGCTTTTGCTGCCCTTTAAGAGTTCTGCTATTCCCCGTGATTTCGAGGTTGAAAAATGCATAGATGAGCTTTCAAAAATTAATGACAGCGGGTTTATAATAACCCTGCTGTTAAAGGAGATATCCGGTACAGGCTCTGTTTATGATAACGTGATAGCGCTTATTTTGAATTCCCTGTGCGAACCTCAAGTGCTTTCAAAAGCTATACTTTCTCTTTTGTCAGATTCGGGCGTTGCTGATACAAAAAAACTTTTTCTTATTAATATGCTTCGTGAACAGGGTCAAAAAGTTGACTATGACTTTATTCAGGCTTGTGTTTTAAATCCCGATGAAGCAATTGACACGGAAACTAAAAAATTTCTTGAAGAGGCAAAACTTAGTCCGGAAACGCAGATTGATTTTTTCGACTTTTATTTTACCGTGAGCGCCGATGACAGACAAATGCTTGTGGATTCAATAATAGAGGATTACTCCGGCGATGAACTTGCAAATATTCTTTCACCTTTTGCTTATTTTTATCCTGAAGTTTGCGTGAATGAAAAAATTATTGAAGCTCTTGCCGATTCAAAGTCTTACTTTGCATACCCTGCGCTCAGGTGGTGCTCCAAGATGTGCAGGGATGAAAAACTTGCGGAACTTGCCTCAAAACGGTTGAAAAAAATGCAGTTTTCGGGTTTGCGGGATATAAAAAACGAATGCCAGATTTACTCTGGGATGTTTGAAGGCTCTTCTCCTTATGGTTTCTGGTTTTCTTCCGCCGATGGTAATTCTAACATTTCCTGTGTGTTTGCAAGAAAAAAAACAAACGGTGCCATCCAGACTTTTTTTACCGTATTTAACCTTGAATATGGTCCTGTAAGTGCCTTCGGGTTTGATGAAATTTTAAAAGAGGACTTTGATGTTATATTGCTCAGATTTTTTAAATCCTCTCTGAACGCCCGCCTGCCCTTGGAGTGCGGAAAGCTTCTTTTTGATACGTTGTCTGCACGCGGCTGGAGCGGAGGCCATAAAATGCCTTACGAGTTTATCTGCTGGCGGCAGCTAACATATGATATTGCACCGTATTCAAAAGATATAAACTCGTTATTTGAAGAAAATACGAGCAAAAAAAACGTATCCGAGGACGTTATTTTTAAGATTTTAAATTCGGATATTTTTTCAAGCTGGTTTTATGAATACGGTACACTTGATGAGTTTGATGCAATAGCGGATGAGCTTCAAAAGACTGATGTTTTTGATATTAACAAGTGCGAAGTACTTCTTAAGGATTGTGTCTGCAAGCTTTTGGGACGTGAAAGTTTTAAGGAGCGTTTTGTCGAGAAAATAAAATACCAATCTTATATACTTGCTCTCGCTGATATGAAATCTACCTCGTCCTCGCTTTATTCGGCAATATTTCTCCCCGATGTGCTAAATTCTATGCTGCTTCATATATTTAAAAGAAGTATATATGAGTATTTTTTGAAAAAGGCGCATGTATCACAGGGCAAGGATACAAAGTCGGTTTTTACTTTAAAAAGCAGAAAAAAAGAAAAACAGGAGTTGGTTGATTCATATAACTTTGCAAAAAATGCCATAAGTGTAATTGAGGAAAAATGGACATAAAAGAGAGAATACTCGGGCTTGATATCGGAACCAAGAGAATAGGCGCCGCAATTTGCGACCCTATGTGGATTATAAGTTCCGAAGCAGGTTTAATAGAAAGAAAAAAAGGCCCTGAGGGTGACCGGCTGGCTCTTTTGGAAATTGAAAAACTGTGCGATAAGTATAATACAAAAACAATTTTAATAGGTGTCCCTTACAACATGGACGGGACGCTCGGGCCGCAGGCAAAAAATTGCATTGATTTTATAAAACCGCTTGATGGAAAATATAAAATCTTATATCATGATGAAAGACTTTCTTCCTTTGAAGCTGAAGAAATTCTTAAAAAAGAAGGCAAAAAGTACACAAAAAACAAGGGTCTTGTAGATATAAAGAGCGCTTGTCTTATTTTGCAGGACTATATTAATGAAAAGAGATGACAAATGGACAATAGTGAATTTGAGATAATTAAAACTATAGGTGAAGAAGGTGAAGAGATAGAGCTTAAACTTCTTGATATTGTGACGGTAAACGATGTGGATTACGCGCTTTTGCTGCCGGCTGATGCGGATGTTGACAATGACGACGAGTGTGAAATTGTGCTGATGCGCTTAAAACAGGATGATTCCGAGTACATCTTTGAAACCATTGAGAATGATGAGGAATTTGAACTCGTTTCTCAGGCTATTATTGAAGATGACTCTGAAGAGTAGCCCTATTTTTTAAGTGTAAGTATATCATTCAGGCTGTCAAATGTTTTTGTATCTTCATTTATATTCTGCTCAAGGTTTCGGGTAATTTTTGCTCTTTTATTTCTGAAAAGCATGTCGCAAAATGCTTCAAGTCTGGTTACAAAGCCTGCTTCGCCCGTATGTTCGTCAATTGAAAGGTGCAGCAACGGTTTTTGAAAGTTTTTGGCTTTTCTTTTAATATCCTCAAGCATAAGCGAATCAGGCCCGCAGCCAAATGCTGTAATGGTAATTAACCCGTCTATTTTGTCGTTTTTTAAATAATGTCCGGCGCAGCCCGTAACTTCCATCTGATTTGCCCAGTATGGCTCACTCTCTAGCGCATTAATGCCGCTAAGAAGCTCTGCGTCAGTGAGTTGATAGGCGCTGTGAACCACAACTCCGAGGTTTTTTAGCTTTTTGAATACATCCATGCTTGCTTTTTTGTCGTAAATATTATATCCGTGTGCAACAAGCGCTACGTGTATTACTCCTTGTTTTTCATCAATTCTTGGCGCAATTACTACTTTGCCGCTTTTTGCATTTTTTAAAGCCTCGTCAAAATCAAGCCCTTGCTGCATCATTACTCTAAAGTTGTTTTGGACAACAAAACCTGCGCGCGAGGCTTCTTTTATAAGTTTTTCATCGGTAATACCGAAGGGTTTAACCGCCTGTTTTAAAAATTCGTATAATCCGAGATTTTTTTCCGATTTATCAAGAGTTGCTTCAATTATTTCAAAATCGCCCTTGACGACATTTCTTATAAGGTCGGGCAGTCCGCGGATTTTAGAGCAGTTGTAAATTTTGGGCGCAATTGATTGGATTGAAGGTACAAAAATTTTCTTCACACCCTTGTTTACAAGTTCCACAATATGGCCTACATAAACTTTTACGGGCAGGCAGGTTTCTGTTACTACGAGCGCCGAACCGTCCGAGAGAGTTTTTTTTGTGGTCGGCGAACTTAATATTATATCTATGCCCAGATGGTTAAAAAATCCCCAGTAGTAGGGAAAATAATTATAGTACGAAAGTGCTCTGGGTATGCCTATTTGTTTGTTTTGTGCCATTAAATTGCTCCAACTTTTATCACTTATATAATACTTGAAACAATTTTTTTTTGCACGGCTCTTTGTAACATTAGATTAATTTTCTTCACACTTTGTCGCTGGTAATGGCAATAAATTTGTATTATTGTTTTTTTAAAAAACATAGGAATTCTTATGCAGTCAAATATAAACAACAACTATAACAGATTTATAGGGAACGGGTATTATAACAATACTGTTATTAACGGGCGTTCGCAAAATGTCAGCGTCAGCTATCCTGCTGCCTTTAATGCCGCAAGTGCGTCTTTGTATCAGACGAGTCCGATTAATCCCGTGCTCGTTAATCCTAAAATTTCGGGCGGCTATACATATCTTGGAGCACTAAAAACTCCTTTTGGCGAGGATATTTATACCTATATGCTTAAAAGCGGCCAGAGGGTTGCAATTTTACCGAGAGAAGGTACAACTATTCTGAAAACTTTTGTTGATTCCGGTTCAATGAATGAAAACGACAGAATAAGAGGTATAAGTCACTTCATAGAACACAACCTTTTTAACGGCAGCGACAAACTTGCACCGGGACAGTTCTTTAAAGAAGTAACCGGGATGGGTGCAAGTACAAACGCATCAACTGATTATGCCCAAACTGATTACTATATTTCTTCGGGTATCATGGGTGCAGATGATTTTAAAAAAGCTGCGCAAATGCATGCTGATATGATTTTACATCCGAAATTTTATCAGCATATGCTTGATAAAGAAAAAGGCCCCGTTACATCTGAAATCAGCATGATTAATGACGATGTGACCACAAAAGCCGCAAATGAAGTTGTCCGCAATCTTTTTCAAATAAAGTCCGATTCTGATAACCTTGTTGCGGGCTCAATTGAAACCGTTAATAACCTGAAAAGAGAAGATGTTGTTGATTACTGGTCAAGACACTATACTCCGGATTCGCTTTATACTGTTGTAGTGGGCGATGTTAATCCTGACAGTGCGATTGAAACAATTGCAAAAGAGTTTAGCCAGCCCGCCCGCGTGCGCGGAAATAATGTCACAAAAGAAAAGCTTACCCCTATAGAAAAATCAGTAAGAGTGGATTTTAAATCTCCGGTTACAAATTCTACAAGTGTTATTATGGGTTTTGCCGCTCCTCCTGCAAATAATTTAAAGGATACAATTGCCCTTGAAGCTCTGGATTTTCTTCTGGAGGGTACAAGTACTTCACGTCTTACAAATGCACTTTCATCACTTAATTCATACAGTTATTTAAGCATGCAAAAAGTCGGACTCAAAAAGGACGACCCGCAGGCTTTATTTGTTCAGTTAAATACTCCTCCTAATGGTGAACAGGCTGCAATTGACGCATTTTATGAACAAATCGCAAATCTTGTGCAAAATCCGCCGAGTGCGTATGAAATGCTCAGTATCAAAAATTCTCTTTTAAAAATGCTTTCCATGAACTTTGAAAGTTCAGAAGCTGTATGCGAAACTATAGGCTCCGGGTATCTGGACGGCAACCTTGCCGATATTTCTCAAATGCGCGATATAATAAATTCGCTCACCCCGTCTGATATTGTGACAGCGGCGCAGAAGTATGTTGATTTGAACAAGGTTTCAATGGCTGTTGTTCATCCTCAGAATATCAGTGACGAGGATATAATGAACAATTATTCAAAAAGCAAATTTGTTGCTAAGCCTCAAAACTCCGCGGCAGCTGCAATAAGTTTCGGTTCAAGAAAAATAGATACAAGCGATATTGAAGAGTACAGACTGCAAAACAATACCCATCTTGCACTTAATAATTCCGACAAGTCTGATGTCTGCTACCTCAGCTGGAGGCTGAGTGCAATGAGTGCATTGCCTAAAAACCTCGCCATACCGTATGTATTAACCGAACTCTTAAATGCCGGTTCCGCTAAAAGAACAAAAGAACAGATGTCGCAGGCAGCAAATGCAAAGGCAATAGAGTTTGATTTTGACTCCAACGGTTTTCAAATTCTTGTAAATGCAAACTGTATGTCAAAAGATTTAAACGAAACCATAAATATGCTCTCTGAAGTTCTTTATAGCCCTAATTTCTCACAGAAAGAGTTTGAAAAAGCAAAGACAAAAATCAAAAATTATTTTGAATCCATTGACAAAGACGGTTCCAATAATATGCTGGTACAGTTGTATCCGGGTTATTTCGGCTCGCCCAAGGAGATTTTAAAGGGTCTTGAGAATATGACAATTAACGATGTCATAAAGCATTATAACGATATGATTACAAAGTCGTCTTCAAACTTTGTTGCAACCGCTCCTTTTGATAAAAATCCGGGCATGAAACAGGCTGTTATTAACGGCGCTTCTTTTTCGCCTGTTGTATTTAAAGACTTTACGCCAAAATTTTCAAATGTGTATAAACCTAATGAAAAATCAAAGGTTGTGGTCGATACTGCAGAGTTAAATCAGGCACAGATTTATAAAACGTATTCCTTTAAAATGTCCGGTAATATCAAAGACGAAGTCAAATTTGAACTTTTGAACGAAATTTTGGGCGGCTCTCCGGCCTCAAGGCTTTTTCAGGAGCTTCGCGAAAATCAAAAACTTGCCTACAGAGTGTCTTCGCAGGTTCAATCTTTTGAAGATACGGGGATTTTGACCATGTTTATTATGACTACAACCGATGATAAGGCTCAAAATGATATAAAATATGACAATTTGCAAAAATCTCTGGATGGTTTTGATGAACAGATACAAAAGATTTTAAACGAGCCGGTAAGTGAAGAAGAACTTGAGTCGGCAAAGATGCAGCTTAAACAGAGAATTGCAATACAAACGGAACTGCCCGCGTCGGAAACAGACCTTTTGTCAACGAATATGACGCTGCCTTACGGCATTAAGAGAATTGATGAGTATGTAAAAGCAATAGACACAATTACCGCCAAAGATATTCAGAAGGCTGCTAAACACGTCTTTAAAAATAAACCCACGGTGTCAATTCTTGCAAGTCCCGATACTGTAAATAACCAGAAAACATATATCGAGTCACTCGGCGAAGTTGTCCGGGCTGCCTAGTTTGTGCCGGATGCGGGCGGTGTTTCCTTGTTTGCCCATTTAAAGGACTTGATGGATGTAGTCTTTGCAATAGGGCCGTTTATTAAAACTTGAAAATCTTTAGATTCTGTATTATTAGAAACAACACTGAGCGGCGGGATATTGGCGATGTCTTTTGAATTAATATCCGCAAATAAAGGATTCTGCGGCGCTATTGCTTTTATTGTATTTAAAATAGCAACACCGGTCTGCGGCAGTTTATTTACAACTTTGTCCAGAGAAAATGTTCCCAGCGGGCCAAGCACATTTACAACTACCGATGAAATTCTGCCCAGAATTTTTAGATCACTGTTGCCTGTAAGAAGATTGTACTTGCCTGTTATATAAAGACTCATATGCGGGCCCGAGGATTCAAGACTTGTTATATTTGCCCATCCGTTGGAAAGAGATATCTTGCCTTCGATTTTTTTAAACTCTCCGGTGTTTTTGCTTGTAACCGCAGAAATTGCCTGGTTTAAATTAAGGTTAAAGAGGCTTTGTGTCAGAAGGTTTCCGGCATGAAGAAAACGTTCAAATCTCGCGGCTTCGCCGTACTGGCCGTTAGATATGTCAAATATTACCTGACCGTTCAGAGTGCGCATTTGCTGATCGTACGTATTTCCTCTGAGGCTGAGTTTGGCTATGCCGTTCATTGTACCGCCAAGCAAAATTGAACTTCCGCCCGCAAAGCAAGAAGCGGCTTTCCGCGCATTTATTGCTTTCCCTGTGCCGTCTATATTAACTTTTGTGGTTGCAATGTTGTAGTCCGCATCTGCGGTAATTTTTCCATCGGCAAATACTGCGGCAATATTTGACAATTTTACAAGGTTATTATGCATATTAAAATCAAAAGCAATATTTTGTGCGATTATATTACCGGATTTCAATTTGGCAATTTTACCGGTGCCGTTTTTCACACCCAGAGGGACGCTTGGCCCGGCTGTTGTCTGAGTGTTGGGCATAGAGGAGATGAGTTTTAGAAGTGCGTCTGTATCAATGTATGAGGATGTAAAATTAAGTGAATTAACGGTTATGTTTTTAGAAAAGTTCGAAGATATTTCGGCATTTCCCGAAAAGTCTGAGCCCGCGGTTTTAATTCCATCTGCTCTTACGCTGATAATTGATTTTTTAAATTCCAGGTATGCATTTGACATAGCGGTTTTAAACTCTTGCCAGTTAAGGTTTGAGATATTGGCACTGCCTGTTATCTGCGGGTTTAAAATACCGCCTGAAAGCGCAATGTTTGCGTCTGCGTCAAAACTTATTCTGCCAAGGGCGGGCGCGTATATTGAAAGTTTTTGGCCCGTAAGTATATTTAAGGGCGAAAACTGCGGAGTTTTAGAGTAAATGTTGTTTATTTTTCCGTTAACAGAGGCCATATTTGTGCCGTTTGAAGTTAATGCGGCCGAATTTATTACGAGCAAATCCTGCTTAAGGTTAATATCTGCGTGAAGCCTGTTTTGTTTTCCGGCTATATTTTTTATTTCTGCAATGCTGACGTAGTTTTTAGAGTCAGAAGTTAAATTTGCAAGGATTTTTAAATTTTCAATTCCGCCTGAAAGCGACACGTCAAAAGGTATTTGACCTGCATATGAAATATATTTTTTATTCTGCGCCGGTACAAAAGCCAGAATGGTGCCGGGGGTTATTTTTCCATCAGCCCTGATATTTATATCGGGTTTTTCCGTGTAGTTTTTAATATCTCCTGAAATTTTTGCTATGCTGCCGTTAAATAAAAGATTAAACGGCGTGAGGCTTATGTTCTTAGAATCTGCCGAAATAAGGCACTGTTGTGCGCTTATGTTTAAGTTGGGATTTTTGGATGATGCTTTAAAATTATGTGCCTCAAGCTGCGCGGCAAAATTTTTCTTATCTTTTTTGTCAGGTTTTGCATTAAGGACTATTTTATCAAGACTTACCGGCATATTCAAGCTTTTTATAAGCAGTGAAATGCTGTTTAGTTCAATGTCTGCCTGCGGTATGATGTTTTTTAAATCACCCTTAATATCAACAGAGGCAACAACTGTGCCGTTTTTGATATCAAAATCCTTGATATCCTCGGGTTTTATCAGTGAAAGCCCCTGTGCAAGCTTTAGAATGTCAGAAATCTTCAGAGGGTCGGATTTTATTTTGATATCGAGATTTGTTTTCGTATCGATTGTGCCTGATACTTTGAACTTTGAACCGTTAAGGCTTGCCCCGGTATCTTTGATTGTAATTTTATTGCCGCTAAAGTCAAGTGTTGAGGCTATTGTATCAAGTACAACAGCGGCTTTGGGGTATTTTATAACTCCTTCTTTTAATTCAAGCAGCCCTGAGGATTTTACGGTTTTAAAGTCGCTTATCAGATTAAAATCACATTTGAGAGTACCGAGTGCCGTAATCTGATTTAAACCGTTTTTTATTCCAAACATATTAAATACTGACATAGCGAGAGTTTTTATGTTTGAAACATTAAGATATTCAGTTTTTATATTCAGATTGATTTTTGGTTTTTTGCCGGTTGTTATTGAATTATTTGCCAGGATATATTCATTTTCTGAGATATAAATACGGGATTGGGTTTTAACCGTGTTTCTTTCAAATTTTGTATTTATATACCCTTCGGGCAGCTGTATTCCGCCTGCCTTAAGGCTGATTTTTTCAATGTTTGCATAGCCTTTTGCGCTAAAATTTTCACCCGGGTCAGTTATTTTTAAATCAACATCAAGCTTTGATCTTAGTGAAAATTTATCAAGTCCTGCTATAGGGTTGAAATTCAGCTTAAAGTTTTCAAAAGCAGAAGCGTTTTTATCTTGAGACTCTTTAAATTCAGGCAGTTTTGTCTGAAGATTAATATTAAAATCGGTAAAATTTTCGGCGCTGCCTGATTTTTTTAAGTATCCGCCTGTTTTTATTTTTAGCGGCCCGCTTAAACCTGCAAAGGAAATTTTTGAATTGTTTGCTTCAAGAATGTATTTTTCGGATATATTTTCATCTTTAAGAGCAAACTTTATAAGCGGTATATCAATATTTATATTTCCGAGCTTTATAGCTGCAGGCGTAGCATTTTGCTGTGTTTTTGTATTTTGTGTTGAATTTATGATGTTTGAAATATAGTTTTCAAGTGTATATTTTTTATCTTTTGTAAAAGTAAGCGCCAGATTAGCTTCCGAAGCGTATATTTTATCAAGATTTACGCGTCCGAAAATAAGCGGCACTAAATTAATTTCAAGCGACGGCGAGATAAGGTTTATAAAATCTTCGTCGTTTTTGTACTTAAGCGACATCTTATCCGAACTTAATTTTATGCCTAATTTCCACGTTGTTTTAAATTTCGGATTTACAAGTTCAAATTTAAAACCGCTCATTTCTTCGACAGTTTTATTTATCAGGGGCGTAAACCTGTTTATATCTACCACGTTCGGCAGAACAAACAGGAAGGCAGTGTAAACAATTGCAAAAAACAAAAAAACGGTGCCGAGCAGCCATTTGATATATGTGTAAGCTTTAGGATTGTTCTTGATTTTTTTAAAAATCATTTTCACCCTCCCCGTGTCAAAACTTAAATTTCAGTAAGTGAAATACTGCGCACTCCTGCATTTCTTGCCGTATCCATTAGTTTTACCACGCATCCGTGCTGGCTGTCGCCTTCCGCTTCTATCATAAGTCCGTCAGTAAGTACTGCAGATTTTTCCTTTATCATATTAAAAAGTTCTGACTCTGCAATTTCTTCGCCGTCAACATAGTATTTGTTGTCGGCGCTTACCGTTACAGTAAGAATTTTAGAGTCTTTTGGGGTGTTGTCTGTTTTTTCGACATACTCAGGTATGGCAAGATTTAAACCCTGCTGGTCAAGCATGGGTGCTATAACCATCATAATGATTAAAAGAACAAGAAAAATATCCGTGAGCGGCGTGATGTTTATTTCGTTAAATGTTTGTCTTCTCATTGTTCTTCACCGTTTCTTTTTAGTTCTCTCTGTTCTTTTTTGCTTAGGGGCTCGCCGGCCACGACCAATTTTTCAAAACCGGCATTTTGGGCGGAGCGCATAATCTTCATTATGTCGGAACTTTTTGCCTTTTCGTCAGCTTTTACAACAACTTCTTTTTTCTCCAGATTGCCAATGAGTGCGGCAAGGTCGGCTTCAAGCGAGTTTTCATCGGTTCTCTCGCCGTTAAGGAACATCTCGCCCTCTTTTGTAAGAGATACAGTGGCATTTTTTTCTTCAATGCTGACGCCCGAGTTGATTTCGGGAATGGTGATATTCTTATCAAGAGTTTGAAAACTGGGTGCTATAACCATCATTATGATGAGCAGCACAAGAAAAATATCCGTCAGCGGCGTGATATTTATTTCGTTAAATACGGGCTTTTTGCCGTCAGCATTAAGTTTTATTGCCATATATTACCTCAATTTACAGAGCGATTGAACCCGATTCGTCTACTTTAACCTCTTCATCGGAATCAATAAAGCTTAAAAATACAAGTTTAATGAGTTTAAAGTCGCTTTCAAAGCGGGAAACAACCGTTTGGAAGTAGTTGTACAGTACAACTGCAACGATAGCGACGCCAAGACCGAAGGCCGTTGCAATAAGCGCGGAGGCGATACCTGTTGCAACCGCAGCAGATTGGTTACCCTGTACGGCTAAGTCCTGAAATGTATAGAGTATACGAACAACTGTGCCGAATAAACCCAGAAACGGAGCAACACCGCCGACAGTCCCGAGAATTGTCAGGCCTTTTTCAAGTTTTCTTGTGGCAAGGCTGGATGAAATATCATATGCCCTTGAAAACCCCGAGCGCTGTTCCGTGTAGATTCTCAAACCTTCGTCCACCATCTCGCTTATAATGCCGCCTAATTGCACCGAAGCTCTTTGTGCGGCGCCTATGTTATTTTTAACAAGTGCTTTTTGCAGTGTCTGAATAAATTCGCCTATGTTGCGGTCATTCTTTTTGTAGTAGCAAAACCTATTGATTGCAACTGCAATTGTAAGAATTGAGCAAATGAATATGGGCGTTAATACGGGCCAATCCATTTTAATTGATTCTAAAAAAAGTTCCATAGTTATATCCTCATTTTTCTGATTTTATCTGTAACTTGCTCCGAGTACGTTATAATCAAACGTAAACTCAATATCTATACTGTTTCCTTTATACTCGGGAGGCAGGGGCTTGAACGGTGCGGTTAATTCAACCGCGGCCTTTGCTGCAGCATCAGACAAGGGCTGCCCCGAGCTTTTTACGGTTTTGATGGATAAGAGTCTTCCGTCGCGCCCTATTGTAAACAGAAGCACCACACGTTTACTCTGGTCGCCTTTGGGAGGGTTCCAGTTTCTTTTGATTCTTGCTTCAAGGTCGCGCATATAAGGCCCCCAGTTGGGCTGCCTTATCGCATCTATTCCCGGGGGGCCGGAAGGGTTACCCGGGCCGGGGTTGCCTATGTTTCCGCCCGAATAGCTTGAGCCTCTTGAGCCTGAAGAGCCTCTGGAGGCGCTTGAGCCTGATGAGGAGCCCCTTGAGGCTGAGAATTGCGGTGATGGCATAGAACTTCCGCGCGATGCAGACCCTGATGAGCCGCCGGAAACTTTTGAGCCTGAACCCGAGCCGTATGTCGGTGCAGGGCCAATCGGAGCAGTGCTTTTGGGTACAGCAACCGAGAACGGACTTTTGGGCACCTGAGATAACTTGGGCGCTTGTGTCCTTGGAGGTGTCAGTGACGGTTTAAATGCGGGTTTGAAGCCCGGTGCCGGAGCCTTGGCGGGCCGCGGTTTGCTTGGAGCTTTTTGTATAGGTGTTTTAGCCGGCTGTTTCACGGGTTGTTTTGTAATATTTTTTGGAGCCGCAGGCTGTTTTTTGGGCTGAAGCACTTTTTTTGGCGCTGACGAGGGTGAGGAAACCGCTTTTTTTACTGCTTTTGAAGGTGCAGAAGGCAGAGATACTTTCCTTTTGGGGTCGTGCTTGCCGCCGGCTCTGGAATTTCTGTCAGAGCGGTATTTTGTATTTTTATTTATCGGAGTTGCTTCATTCTGTGTGATTACAAATTCAATATCTCTGGGTTTTAAGGGCGGTTTTTGAAAGAAGTTCAGGCTTATTGCATAAGCAATTAATGCCCATATAATGAAAAATACAATAGGGTGCAGGAGTGCCGAAATCAGAATCGAGCTTCCTATTGATATCTCGTCTTTGTCATCTTCAAACGAGTTTGGAAGCGTTTTTATTTCGCCTTCAAGCATATCGTCCGGGTCATCTATATTGAATCTGTCTCTTAGTTTTGTCATATTTTCCTGTTTTTGCTTTTGCGATAATTGTTATTTAAATTGACTTAATTTAAATCAGCCGATTTACTATTTTTATTAATACCCGTTAGGAGCGCTTATTGTAATCGGCTGGTCAAAATAAATCTCTATGACTGCGTTTGCAGGTATTACAACATCTTCGCCCGACTGTCTTGCGGCATTGAGCAGCCCGAGTCCGCCGCCTACTGCAGTTCCATATACAGCACCTCTGCCAACTTCACCTCCGGAAAGCGGGCCCATTGCAGTGCCGAGAATTGCGCCCCCTGCGGCTCCGATTGCCGCATTTTTGCCATAGTCTTTGGCGCTGTCAAGTTTGCTCCCGCCTTTTAGCACCCCGGTTCCATCTGTTGTAGCTATCATTGCGCTTACGGGGATATTGTAACCCTGCGGGGTGCGGATATTGGTAAAGCGCACCTGAATTTGTCCGTTTCTGTTCCCTATGCCTGCTTTTTTGCATTTAACCACGGTGCCGTTGATTGTGGAGCCGGCAGGTGCAATGTTTATTGAATTGTAAGAAAAATCTTTGTTAAGGGTTGCATATACGCTTGTACCTTCGCTCAGGGTTTTTGAATCAAGTGTCTGCGATAGTATTGCGCTTGTCTTTGTTCCGACCGGAACATAAGTTACGCTGCCCTGAAGGGAGCTGTATTGTTTTGTCGAAATGTCGTATGAGTAGTTGGAAGCACTGAAAACCGTGTTTGCACACAAGATACATAAGGCGGTTAAAATAAGGCCTGTGCCTTTTGTGAATAATTTCTTCATGTCTCCTCCTTTAATTAATATACAATATAATTTTTGATAGTAAAGTTTAATAAGTATTGTAAATGTTGTTTAAAATCTTTCCGGACAGTAATATGGCTCGTCAAGAACTATAAAGAGTTTTTGTCCGGGTGTAATCCCTCTGTGACGGCCGTATTCGTATTCGCCGCTGGGCACCCATTGGGTTGTGCCCGACCAGTGCCATCTGGATTGATACGGATGAGCCATTTTATTGTATGACGCAGGAGGTGCAAGCTCTCCGCCCAGTATATCGCTTTTCCCGTTGCTGATTCTGCCTGAGAAGTTTTTTGTTTCGCCGTCAGGCAGTATAATGTGGGTGATTTTTATGCTGAACGCCGCATTTATTCCCTTTATGGGCATTTTTAACATGCTGACATATCCGACAAATACGGAGTTTTCAGGAACAATATTTGTTTCGTTTACCCATACATCCGCAGGTGAGATGAAATAAACCCTGTCACCCTCTTGCATTGTTTCGCTGGAGAGAGTTTTTTTTGAATAGACAAGTACAAATGCACCCTTATCAAGTTTTACTGTATTTTGTGAATACACGGGCAATATTAACATTGATATCAATATGGTAAGAAGAGCAGTTGTCCTGATGAATATTTTTTTCATAATTATAATATTAAGCGATTTTTTTCTTTTTGCCAAAAGAAATTAATAAATATGAAGAATTTTTACCGTAACATATTAACGTTATATAATTAATACCATGCGCATGATTCAAAATATATTTGCCGATAAAATATTTCTGCGTTTGATGCTTGCAGCAGCTCTGGCGGGAATTTTTTTGTTTGCGTTTTATTTGTCGCTCGGTTTTTTTGTAACATATTTTTTAAACGCACAGAGTATTGAAAAATATGTTAAATCCGAAATAGGCCTTGATATTATACTTGAAAACCCGACAGTAAGAACCATGCCGGATCTTTCATTTGTGCTTTGTTCAAAGCGTCTTGAGGCGGGTGTAAAAGCACAAAACAAGGTCTTTTTCTCTGCAATAAATCCGAATTTAAGAGTCCGCATTTTGCCGCTGTTTTTAAAAAAACTCTCAGTTGTTTCTTTTGACTCTGCTGATTTAGCGCTAAATGTTTCAAGAGATAAAAACTCGGTATTTGATTTTGAAAAATACATTCCCGGCGGAGACAAACTCCCTCTCAGGGCAGATTTTAAACGAACGCGGCTGAATATTGCAAAAGCGGGCATTAATTTTACGGACTTTAAATACGAAAAGAAAATCACACTAAACTCGGATAAATTCAAGGTTTATGATTTTACCGCAGGAAAACTGCTGCATGCTGACATTAACGCCAATTCAAAAATTTGTTCCGTTGATGGCAAAAACTGTGTTTCAACAGACCTGGACGCACTTTTTCATCTCAGGATTCCCGTTATAAAGTATCTTGACTCAAAGACAGCAACTGCGAATGTTTCTTTAAAGAACTTTGATTCACGGCTGATTCTGCCTTATGTGAATGAATTAAGCAAATTAAAATTTGATAAACTCTCGGGGATTTACAATCTGGATATTTCAACTAAAAAAGATAAATCAGGAAATGTTTTTTTGCTGAATATCAGTACTAAAGATGTCGGTGCAAATTTTCTTCTAAATAATAAAAACAGTTCCGTTACTCTTAAAGACCCTGCTCTTTTAAAACTTAAATTTAAAGCGTCGGACAATGAAATCCGGCTTTTTGATTCGTTATTTTCAAGCAGGGATACAAATGTTGCCTTCGATGGACGGGTCAGCAGATACAAAAGCGAAAAGCCGGTGCCTGATATAAATTTAAAAATAGCCGAGAGTGATTTTATGAAATTTATACATCTTATACCTGCAGGTTTTGTTGTGTATAAAACCGATGTGATAAATGAGTTAATAAAAATAAACCCGCATGCAAGAGTGCAGGGCGGTCTTAATATTTCAGGCAATTACAAAACACCCGATGTTAAAGGCTTGCTTGATGTATCGGATATTTACCTTTTTGAACGTCCCCGGGGTTTTAAAAGCGCAAATGCAGAGTGCGAGTTTGTCGGGGACAAAGTAAATGTTGATGTTGAGGTATACGCTCCAAATTCCCAGTTTGTGAAAGTTAAGGGGGTGTCGGAACTTTACGGCAGACAATCCGGCGATTATGATATAGATTCTTCTGACAATGTAAATCTTGCTTTTGCCCATAAACACTTAATTCCTGTTCAAAGAGTTGTCGGTTTTAAGCTGGGCCCCCTTCCCTGTATGAAAATCGACGGCACGGGAAAAATACATATAAGGGCAAGGGGTACTATTTACGATGCGCTCGTGGATGGAAAGTTTTTCGGTAAAAATATTAAAACCTCGCTGAACGGTCTTAATACCGAGCTTTATGACGGTGTAACCGAAATTGATTTTAACGGCAAAGTGGTAAATATTGTAAACACAAGCGCCAAAACAAAAGACGGAACCTTTATACTCTCCGGCTTTGCGGATGATTACGGCAACATTGATATTAAATCGGAAATTAAAAATATATCGGCACTTCATGCGCTGAATGTTGCAAAAACAAGCGACATAATTAAACCGATTACGGGAGATTTAAGCTTTATTAAGGCGGCTTCAGGCAAGTGTGACCTGACGGTTATTTTTAAAGGAAAGGCAAAAAGTCTTGAGGGGCTGGATTTTTTAAATGATATTTCTCCGGCAGGTTCGGTTGTGTTTAAAAATACAGGTGCTGTACTGGCGCCGCATTTGAGTGTCAGCGGGACAAACGGGAAAATTGTTTTTGCAAAAGACTACATGCTTGATTTAAGCACAATGTTTAAAAGCTCAAAAATTACATTAAAGGGTACAATTACTCCTGATTCAAAAAATCTTATGAATAAGGATACAAAATTAAAATTGAATATCGACTCGGCACTCTCGGGCATGCGCTTTTCCGATATTCTGGAAATTATAAAAGAGCAAAACTGTTTTAATGATAAAAGACTTAAATTTTTAGTGAATAACACTCCTTTGAACGGGCTTGATTTTGCATTTGATTCAAAGCTTAAAATCACAGGTTCCATGCCGGCAAATTTTGCGCTTAAGGATTTATCAGGAATTACGCTAAATGGTATTTTTAAGCCTTTAAACACACAGGCTTCTAAAAACATTAAATTTAAAAGCGGTACATATACGCTTGAAGGGCATAAAATAAAGCTGACAGATTCAAATATAACGGTCTTTGGGGCTGATGTATTCTCTGACGGCGAGATAAGGGATATATTTTCAAAACCCCGTATTGATATGAAAATAAAGGCTGATTCCATTGCGCTTTCAAATCTTGAAAATCTTGCAAATTATACTAATATTGCGCTTTTTAAAGCAATGCTTGCGGATTTTGGCAGCTACAAAGGAAGTATGGATTTAAATTTAAATATCAGGAAAAATTCTCCGCGCGGCAGTGTTTCTTTTAACAACGTAAGCGCTTATAATTCAAAACAGGGAATGGAACTTGCTTTAAAAAGCGGCGGAATCAGACTGCTTAAAAATAAGCTCATTCTGGATTCGCTCAATTTTACATATGGTACAACACCACTGTATTTTAATGCAACAGTTGCTGACTATCTTACTGAAAAGCCTGTGTTTAGTGCCTTTTTTACTACTAATATTGATGAAAACGCGACTGACAGGCTTGTTAATCCCTACCTTGTCTATCCTTTTAAGGTGAGGGGCGAGATTTTATTAAGCGGCAGGATTAAGGGCGATTTAAATAACTATTCTGTTTTTTCGCGCCTGGTGCTTCCCAGGGATACCGATATTTCATATATGGGGGCTAATGTCGGCGACAGTGAATACGAAAGGGAGTTTGAATCTTCCGCTGACTTTACAAAAAACACTGCAAAAATCAATAGTGCCAAATACATTAAGTATATCCCTTCGCAAAACAATAAACCCACGCCTGTTACCATGCTGAAAGTTAACGGCAGGGTGGTTTCTAAACACGACAGGCTGAGTTTTGATAACCTGCGCGTTGTGAGCGAGAATCCGGTTACAGCTAAGATATTTAATGTTATATTTAAGAAATCTGTTTTAAAACAGGGGCTTTTTACATGCAATCTTAATTTGAACGGCAATGTTGAACTTCCTGCTGCGACAGGTAAAATTAATTTTCAAAACATTAATATTCCTCTGTACAATACCAAAATCAGCGATATGGATTTTGTAATTACCAAAAAATCAATAAACGGGCTTTTACGGGGAAAGAGTTTCGATTCGGATGTTCAAATAACTGCAGATATCCAAAACAAGCAGTCATTCCCCATTGTCTTAAAAGAATTAAACATTAAATCAAAAAAAGCAAGTCTTTCAAGCCTTCTTGAAGGAATTTCGCAAATTCCGCGCGGTTCTTCCGATATTGTACCCGGGCAGCCGATTGTTTTTAAACCGCAGGATCTTGTTATTTTAAAGGGCAGTGCCAGTGTGGATGAAGTAGAATTATATGATATTAAGGCTCATAATCTTAAGGCCGACTTTTCAAATCCTACGGGTTTTATTTTTAACATTGATGATATGCGCTTTGACATAGCGGGCGGAAGTATTACTTCCCGGGGTAATTTTGATGTTGTTTCTCTTGTTTTTGATATTGATTCGGTTGTGTCTGACTGTGATGCAAACACGCTCAGTGAAAATTTCCTCGGTCTTGAAAATCAGATATATGGACGCACAAATGCCAAAATTAACCTGAAAGGAAAAGTCCCGCAAAATGCTGAGGATATAAAGTCTGTTAACGGGCGGGTGGACTTTAGCGTCAATAACGGTAAAATGCCTAAACTCGGTTCACTGGAGTATCTTCTGAGAGCGGGCAATCTGATTAAAAGCGGGCTTTTTGGTCTTACTTTAAACAATCTGATAGAAGTGCTTACTCCTTATAAAACAGGTGAGTTTTCCGCCATCAGGGGTAATTTTGAAGTAAATAACGCAATGATTCATTCTCTTGAGATTTTTTCAAAGGGAAAAAACCTTAGCCTCTTTATTTACGGCGATTATGATATAATTAACGACAATGCCGAGATTGAAATTTTGGGAAGATTATCTAAAAATGTCAGCAACCTGCTCGGTTCATTCGGCAACGCTTCACTGAATTCAATTTTTAATGCTCTGACGGGTAATAAAATTAAAGAAGGTGCAAAGGAGCAGATAATTAAAAATGTTAACAAGATACCGTTGATTGAGATTTCCGGCGATGACTACAGGCTTTTTCTTGCAAAAATCAAGGGACAGCTCAACTCGGATGACTATGTAAAGAGTTTTAACTGGCTGAATTAGCCCTATATGGCAGTTTAAGAATAAAACTTTACATACTTGATTGAATTGTAATTTGATTATAGAATCAAACACAAAAGGGACAGAAAATGAGAAAACTTACATTATTTTTGGCAATCTTATTTGTTAGTGTGCTTTGCAGTGCATGTATAAACAACATTGCCATTCAGGAGTTAAATAATAAGGCTCAGGAGTATATGCAAAAAGGCGATATTCAAAGCGCAATTTGCAGACTTGAGTCCAGTGTCGACCTTGACGGCACTGTATTTGAAACGCGTTACAATCTCGGTGTTGCATATATAAGCGCCCAGGACTTTAAAAAGGCGCAGGAACAACTGAAAGAAGCGGTTAAAATTAAGCCCGACTTTGCGGATTCATATTATTCTCTTGCCGTAGCTCAGGAAAGCGAAGGCATGGCGCTGCTTGAAGAAGATGAAGATGACACGTCGGATGTAGTTGTAAATGTGGTAAATGAGGATGACGAGTTTTCCGGCTTAAAAAATATTACAAAAGATGAGGCGATTGCTCTTGTAACCCTTTTGAACAGTGCCGTTGATTCTTATAAAAAATATTTAGAGCTTAAACCCCAGACGCAGGACAGGGCTGATGTGGAAGCCCAGATAAGTTATCTGGAAGAAACGGCGCTTAAATACGCGCGCAAGTATGAACTTGCGGAATCTCCGGATATCGAAGGCGAAGACTGATGTTTGCATCGCCATGTGTAAATGCATTCAGTGTCTTTGGTTTTGATGTAAAAATGTACGGGGTTATGATATTTCTTGCAATTATCTGCGGGGTATTTGTGTCGGAATATATTGCCAAAAAGTATTATAAAGATATTAATTTGGATGTATTGCTTGATTTTTACCCTGTTATGATAATCTCGGGGGTTATATGTGCAAGGCTTTATTATGTACTTTTAAACCTTGCGTATTATGTGAAATTTCCGCAGGAAATAATTGCTCTGTGGCATGGCGGTATTTCAATTCACGGCGCGATTCTAGGCGGATTTTTAGCGGGTATTATTTATTTTGGTATAAAAAAACTCAGTGTCTTAAGTTATGCTGATGTTGTCTCTTACGGTCTTGTTATTGGCCAGATGATAGGCCGCTGGGGTAATTTTTTTAATTCCGAAGCATTTGGTTCGCCTTGCACTTTACCATGGAAACTCTATATTGCCCCGGAGTTTCGTCCTCTGCAGTACAAGTCCTATGAATATTTTCACCCGACATTTTTATATGAGTCAATCTGGTGCTTTATAATATTTTGTATATTATTTTTCTTTGTGAGAAAAAACAAAACCGCAAAGCCCGGGCTTATTTTCTTTTCTTATCTTGCACTTTATTCTCTCGGAAGATTTGTAATTGAAGGTATAAGAATAGACAGTGTATTTAATGTGGGAAATATTCCCGTTGCCCGCATTGCAAGCGTTATTATTTTTGCCGCTTCGCTTTATGGTGTTTTTTACTGCACGCGGAATATAAAAATGCCCCGTAAACCTTAAGAACAGGTGTATGGAGGCATTTTTTGCTTTTAAAATATTTTATTTTTTCTCAATCAGGCTTTCACCCGTCATTTCTGCGGGTTTTTTGATGTCGAGCAAATCAAGCACCGTAGGAGCTATGTCGCATAATGCGCCTGTTGGTTTTAATTTTGCATCCTTAAGGTCGTTTGTCACCAGGATAAACGGAACGGGGTTTGTTGTGTGTGCCGTCTGCGGAGCATGTGTTTGTTCGTTGTACATCCATTCGGCATTGCCGTGATCTGCGGTAATAATCATTTCCACATTGTTTTCAAGTGCTTTTTCGGCAATTTTGCCTACACATTCATCAACTGCTTCAACTGCTTTAACTGCCGCTTCCATTACTCCTGTATGACCTACCATATCAGGGTTTGCAAAGTTTACGAGTATAAAACCGTATTCTTTGTTTGAGAGTGCTTCAAGGACGTTATCACAAACTTCATAGGCACTCATCTCGGGTTTTAAGTCGTATGTTGCAACCTTGGGAGAGGCAACAAGTTTCCTTGTTTCCAGTTTGAAAGGCACTTCTTCGCCGCCGTTGAAGAAAAATGTTATGTGCGCATATTTTTCGGTTTCGGCAGTTCTGAATTCTTTTACATTATTGTCATCCAGAACCTGTCCTAAAATATTTGTAAGTTTTTCGGGTTTAAAGGCAACAGGCAGCGGGAATGTTTCGTCGTACTGCGTCATACAGACGTAGTAAATATTATCTCTTACCGCTTTTCTTTCAAAGCCTTTAAAATCTTTAAGAGCTATTGCACTTGTGATTTCACGCGCCCTGTCCGGACGGTAGTTAAAGAATATAACCGCGTCGTTATTTTCTATTCTTTTTCCGCCTATAACAACAGGTTCTACAAATTCGTCGTTTTTACCGTTTTTGTATGATTCTTCAAGTCCTTCAACGGCTGTTTTTGCACTGTTTCCTTCGCCGAGAAGAAGCGCATTATACGCGCGCTCTACCCTTTCCCAGCGTTTATCTCTGTCCATAACCCAGTATCTTCCGATAACCGAGGCTATAGGGGGCAGATTGTATTTTTTTAATGTATTTTCAATTTCTTCCAGAAATTCTTTTGCACTTTGCGGCGGAGTGTCGCGTCCGTCAAGAAAAGCGTGGACATAAACATCTTTTAAGCCGTTATCCGCAGCCATTTTAATAAGTGCCTTAAGGTGCTCTATAGAGCTGTGTACGCCTCCGGTTGATACAAGACCGTATATATGAAGCGAAGAGTTGTTCTTTTTAACATGGTTAATTGCGTTTAAAAATTCTTCATTTTTAAAGAATGTTTCTTCTTTTATTGCTTTATTTATTCTTGTAAGTTCCTGATAAACAATTCTTCCCGCTCCGATATTAAGGTGTCCGACTTCGGAGTTGCCCATTTGACCTTCGGGAAGCCCTACATTATTGCCGTCGGCATGAATTTGTGTGTGCGGCATGGTTTTTAAAAAATTGTCGTAGTTTGGCGTGCTGCCGACTGCCACGGCGTTATATTTTGTGTCGTTTGAAATGCCCCATCCGTCAAGGATGCAAAGTAATACGCGTTTTTGATTTTCCATAGTTATTATCCTCTCTTATGTTTTAACTATATCACAAAAATATTTCTTTAATATTCTTAACAACATCTCAAAAATAATTAAGTTTTTTGCTTTTTCTCCCGATATTATATAATGTGAAGAATAAGGAAAATTTTTATGCCCGAAATACCCGAGATAAATCAAACTTTGCCCGTAGCACAGACTTCTGCCGCCGCGCCTTCCAATACCTCTCCAGCAGCCGCTTCAAACAGCACAAGTTTAAGCACTGCGGCGCAAAGTGAGGATGATATGCAGGCTTTAGAAATTGATACTTCCGATCCCGTTAGTATTATTGAAAGCCAGAGTGCATTGACACAGCAAATGTATCAGCTGCAAATTGAACAATGTAAAAAAGAGATTGCAAATGTTCAAAGAGAAATGCAGGAACTTGAAAGCGACAGGCGTAGTCTGCTTACACAGATGTGCGATGATGATGTTGATACATCGCAAATAGTAAGCGAGTTTAATAAGCTCGGCAACTCAAAGATAAAACTGTATTCGCAGCTTCGCTCAATTACCGCCGAAATTTCTTCAATACAGCTTAAAATGCAGCAGGACATACTCTCGGCCCAGTCGTCAATAGCGGAAATTAACGCACTTGCACAACAGTCCGCTTCCCTTAACAGCTCCTATCAAAACGGTCTTGCAAATGTACAGAGTATTAATACCTCATCCGGCGTGGGTGATGTTGCGGTACAGATGGGGCTGTCTTTTGTCGGAGTTATTAATTCAGACGCACAGGGCAATGCCGAGTTTTCCCCGGGCGGTGCTTCACAGCACTGGTGTGCAGATTTTGTGACTTCCATTACAAAACGCGCATACAAGGCAAAAGGTCTTGAAGTTCCTTCAGGCTTTGGCTCTTCAGCTGTAAGCGGTTTACAGTCATGGGGTAAGAGCAAGGGAGTGTACCTTGACACTGCCTCTGATTCAAATAAGGCTTCCGCAATTGCAGCTTCCGTTAAGCCGGGGGATATTATGATACAGAAAAGAAACGGCGCCTCGCATACAGGTATTGTAACAAAAGTATATGAAGACGGCAGTTTTGATACTGTTGAAGGCAACTCCTCCGATGCCGTAAAAACACGCCATTACGACGCTTCAAGCAGTGTACTCTCGGGCTTTGTGCTTATGAGCAGGCTGTAGATGTAATTTATGAAAAAGCATGTGATAATGTTGAGGAGATTAAAAAAAATAGACCTTTAGATTGATACAATTTTATTCTAAATATTGGATACTATACATGTGAATGAATAAGGACTTGTGAAATGTTGGATAGAATTTCTAACGACCACAGTGAGGCGGTTTCAAATAGCAGTATAAGTAAAATATCTTCTCTCGGTGTTTCAAATGCATACAGCACACAGGATGAGGGACTGTTTGTAGATGAGTCAAGCATTTCAGATACTGCACTCAGGCTGTATGAAAGAGAACGCGATGTTCAGAAGTTTACAAAACTTGCTCTGAGTGATGCGGATGATACAAGCGCGGATGCTCTTGTTATTTCAAAAGCACTGAGCGGAGAAATTTCTATAGATGACGACGATGCGATTTTTTCGCTTCTTTCAAACGAAGACTTTTTAAATGAACTTGCTTCATAAACTGTTTGGCGCGCTAAAGAGATTTTATTATCTTAAAATTTTAAGGCGTAAATATTATCGCAGCGGTAAATGCAACTGCTGCGGCAGTTGTTGTGAAAAAATTTATGTTAAGCATGGCAAAAATATTATTTGTGATGAAGAGCTTTTTAATAAACTGAAAACCTTGCACAGTTTTTACGATGACCTTGAGGTTATAGATAAGGATGAAACAGGTCTTGTTTTTCGCTGTAACAATCTTGACCCGATTACAAGGAAGTGTAAAATTCACAAGCACCGTGCAAAAATTTGCAGAAATTACCCGCAGGAAGAAATTTTTATGATGGGCGCGCAGCTGAGCGATGACTGCGGATATAAATTTACCCCCATAGTACCCTTTAGCGAGGTTTTTGAAAAAGTCTTAAAATCAAAAAGCAAAGACAGCGGCTGTAAGTTTTTTATTGAGTAAAAATGTTGCCGAAACGAAGTGCCTCTGCGGTTTTGGCAACGTTGTGCACCCTTATTATGTCAATTCCTTTAGAGGCAAAATAGGCGCTTGTGAATGCGGTTATATTATCCGCTTCTTTAGGGTTTTGTGTATTTGAGAGCTGCCGCAAAAATCTTTTTCTTGAAACCCCGGCCAGAACCCTTGCGCCAAGGCTTTTGAATTCTTCTATGCGCAGGAGCAGTTCTATATTCTGCTCGTAATTTTTTGCAAAGCCAAAACCGGGGTCAATAATGATGTTTTGCACTTTCACGCCTTCATTGACGGCATATTCATATTGTCTTTCGAGCTCTATATAAACTTCGTCAACGAGATTTTTATACTCACACATTTTGTCCATATCTTCAGGGGTTGAGCGGGAGTGCATAATGACAAGATGTGCGCCAAATTCCGCAACTGTTTTTGCCATTTCGGAATCATATCTGAGACCTGATACGTCATTAATAATATCAGCACCCGCATTAAGTGTCTCGCGCGCGGTTTTTGAATTTCTTGTATCAATGCTGACAAGTATTTGCGGGTGATTTTCTTTTACATATTTTACTACAGGCAGGAGTTTTTCGATTTCTTTTTGAATCTCCTGCGTTTTATTAGCTCCCGGACGTGTGCTTTCTGCGCCAGCATCTATTATTTGTGCACCGTCTTTTATCATTTCTTCAATGTGCCTTACGGCTTTATCAAAATTATAAAATTCGCCGCCGTCCGAGAAAGAGTCTTGCGTAAGGTTTAAAATGCCCATAATCTGTGTTTTTGCCGTTTTTTTGGAGTAAATTATCATATTTAGAATTTCATCACTGAGCCCGGGTAGCGTAAGCGGTTGTTTGCGGAGTTTTTTTGAAACTTCTATCAGCTGGCTTATTGTGCCGCTTAAAATACAGTCTGTCTTTTCGACTTTGCAGTCTATGCTTCTTCTGTGTACCGCGCAGTCGCAATCACAGGAAAGTGCCGTTTGTTTGAGTATATTTGCTTCAAGCGCCCTTAATGCGAAGATTTTAATATTTAAAAACTTATGTTTGTTTGCACCTATACTTACATAATCCGGGCTGAATCCCGTGTTTTGAATTTCTTTTTCTATAAAGTTTTTTGAAATAATTCTCATACTAAATTGCTTTTTTGTATTTACTACATATAATAGAATAACATCAAAGTAATAAAATTAGGAGATAATAAAATGGCAGAAACTACCATCATCAAATTAAACGCCCAGGAGCGTGAAGCAGATAAAAACCCCCGCCAGCTGCGCTCGGCAGGTTTTGTTCCAGCAACCGTATACGGCAAGGGTATGGAATCAAAAAACATCATGGTCTGCGCCCATGAGTTTGAAATGGCTACCAGAAACAATCGTGACGCCGTAATCGAGCTTCAGGCAGGCAAAGACAAATTCAAAGTTGTAATTCAGGAGCTTCAAATAAATTATTCAACAAATCAAGTTCTTAACATCGAATTTAAACTTGTATAGAAATTTCCGAAATAAAAAACCGCCCGTTATATGGGCGGTTTTTGTTTAGTCGTCTTCGTTAAACGTGGTTGTAAAGTTTGTGCTCTGGGAGTTTAGCGAATCGATAAAATGAGTATATCTTTCCATTCTGAGTTTTAACCAGCCCAGCATAGAGTTTGAACCTATGATTTTTACAATGCGGACAGAGCCGAAGCATTTCATTTTCGGATTATAACTTTCTTCAAAAAATGTCTGGCACTTGCAATTTAATTCATCAACAAGGTCATAGAGTGTTTTCAGCCATGCACTCTGCACGTTGAGTTCGTCGATTTTGTATTCAAGTATCATTAATGCCTCCTTGGCGTTTTGTATGCCGTATTTCCTTGCTTTGTGAAGAAAGTTCATGTATGCGATTGATTTTTACTACTTTTATAGTATTATATATTTATTATATCAGATGTTTTTAAAATTTCTAGTGTTTATGTCAAAAAAAGTTTCGATTTATTTGAATAATATTCCGGTGTCGGATAATGCCATGCTGCAAAGCACTTTTTTTGAGCGCCTTTTTGGTTTAATGTTTTCTAAAAAACCGGCGGGTGAAAAAATTCTGGTTTTTAAAAATGCACCATGGATTCATTCGTTTTTTTGTTTTTTCAGATTTGATGCCGTTTTTTTGGATGACAATTTTTGTGTTACAGCTTACAAAAGTAATATTCCACCTTTTTTAATTTTAAAACCTGTATTAAATTCTGCCTATACACTTGAACTTGTAAATACTTCCTTTGATATTAAAATTGGTGATAAAATGTATATTAATGAACACTGATATTAAACAACAGATTAAACTTATGCCTAAACTCCCCGGGTGTTATCAGTATTTTGATAAAAACGGAGAGATAATATATATCGGCAAGGCAAAAAATCTCTACAACCGCGTAAACAGTTACTTTGTCGGCAAAAAAGACTCGCCCAAGCTGCAGGTTATGGTGCCGCAGATAGTCCGTGTCGAGTGCATTGTGGTAAACAGCGAGATAGAAGCACTCATACTTGAATCGGAACTTATTAAAAAGTATAAGCCCAAATACAATATTTTACTCAAAGACGACAAGAAATTCCCTTATTTTCTTATTACTGACGAGGAATACCCCAGAATTACCGTTGTAAGAAAAGCAAATAAAAATATGCAAAAGGGCAGGTATTTCGGCCCGTATACTGATTCACGCGCGATGTACTGTACGCTTGAGACTCTGGGTAAAATCTTTCCCCTGAAAAAATGCAAAACTCCAAAATTTAACTCCCGTCCCTGCCTGTACTACGACATAGGCCAGTGCTGCGCGCCGTGCCAAAAGCTTATTTCAAGCGAAGATTATAAAAAAATACTTAAAGATGTTGAGCTTTTTCTCTCGGGCAGGCAGAGCGAACTTTTGAAAATAATTGAAAAAGAGATGAAAAAGGCTTCGGATAACCTTGAGTTTGAAAAAGCGGCAAGGTATCGCGACAGCTATAATGACATTAAAAAAACAATGGAAAAACAAAAGGTCGTGAGTGAAAACACCCGCCTGAACCAGGATTTTGTCGGTATAGTGAAGTCTGATTCTCTATATTGTGCAAGTATTTTGCAGGTTCGTCAGGGCAGGCTTATTAATAAAAAGGATTTTACATTCTCTCATCTTGCAAATTCAGGTGAAAATGACCTGCCGGAAATTGCCCGTGCCGTATTGAGGGAATATTATGCAATCATCACGGATAATGAAATCCCTTCAAAGATAACTCTTGCCGCTCTGCCTGATGATGCTGCCGTGTATGAAAAATGGTTGTCTTTGCGGCTTGGTAAAAATGTTGCCCTGAATGAGGCAAAATCTCTGCGCGATAAAGAAATGCTTACAATGGCTCAAAATACCGCAGCATTTAATCTTGAGCAGGCAAAGCTCAAAGAACTTACTCTTATTCAAAACGAGTACAATGAAATCGGTACATACCTTATGGAGAAACTTGCGCTTAAAAAATTTCCGCATACTATCGAGTGCTATGATATTTCACATATTCAGGGTACAAACACGGTAGCTTCGGGGGTTTATTTTGAAAACGGAATGCCAAAAAAATCAAAATACAGAAAATATAAACTGCGCACACTCCAAAAAGGCGAGGTTGATGATTTTAAAAGTATGAGGGAGATTTTGAGAAGAAGATTTAAAAGAATTAAAAAAGGCGAGATTGAGCCTGCGGATTTAATAATAATCGACGGAGGAAAGGGGCAGCTGTCAAGCGTTATAGACGTAATGAAAGAAATGGAACTTGATTTAAATATTGTTTCTCTTGCCAAGCGCGAGGAGGAAGTGTTTTTGCCAAACCAAACAAAACCCGTAGTTTTCCCGCTAAATTCTCCCGCTCTGCATCTGTTTCAAAGAATCAGAGATGAAGCGCACAGGTTTGCTATTACATACCACAGGCAGTTAAGGTCAAAGAATATGACCAAATAATTTCTTGCACAAAGGTGCATTTATGGTATTATTCATTTATGAATGTTATGGATGTCTGTCTTTCTACGGATGATAATTACGCCAAATTTGCGCAGTGCGTAATTATTAGTATACTGGAAAACAAAGCGCCGGATGATGAGTTTGTATTTCATATCTTGCATGCCGGTTTAAATGATAATTCTATTAAGGCGCTTTCAAGGTATAATGTTGTTTTTCATAGTGTAAACAGTGCTGATTTTGCGCCTTACTTTAATAACGGCGGCCCCTGCAAGCACATTACTCTCCCTACACTTTACAGACTTGCTCTGCCTTCAATTTTGCCTGACACTAAAAGGGTTTTGTATCTGGATTGTGATCTTATCGTCCTGAAAAGTCTGGGCGCTCTTTATAATACCGAATTGAGCGATAATCAGTATGCGGCATGTGTTCCTGACTGCGGCTGTGAATATCACATGCAGCGGCTTAATATAGAAGATGACGGCGAGAATTTTTATTTCAATGCCGGCGTCTGTCTTATGGATTTAGATAAAATTAGACGCGATAATATAGAAGAAAAATCTTTTAACTACCTTAGAGAAAACTATGAAAAACTTATGTTCTCGGATCAGGATGTTTTAAATGTTGTTTTAAAGGGGCATTTGAAAAGACTTGATGAACGTTATAATTTTATCAGTCCCAATTTTTATTTTTCAAATGAAAAAGACGTCACAATCGCCCATTTTGCAGGTATTAAACCTTGGAAAACCGGATTTTACAACAAATACCGCGAGCTTTTCTGGTATTATTTTTCTAAAACAGATGAGGGCAAAACACTAAAATGGAAAGTACAAAAGTCTAAAACATTGTTTATGCATAAACAATTATGCCAGATTTTCTGGTACATTAAAATGTATCCTCTTTTTATGTCAAAAGGCAAGAGGAGAGATAATTTTATGAAAATCATAAATAAATCTGCGTTTTAAATTCTCAGTATTTAATATTGAAAAGTTTTGACATCCAATATTTAAACGGCGTTATTTTCTTGTCTGTGATTCCGCGTAAATACGCATGCCCTCCGTACTTCCAGTGTTTTTTATCAAGGAGAATACCTTTTCTGTTTTTTGTATAACCTTTTATTTTCCAGTTTTCGGGTATTGCATACTCAGGGGGGATAATGAGCGGATTTTTATCCAGAAGGTATTTATTTATGTGGCTTTCATCATGCCAGAGAGCTATAATGCCGTTGTTAAAGTCTTTTCTTAAATTATCTTCGAGGTTTTTGCACATCGCAAGATATTCTTTTGTGCGTCCGCCGTGCACTCCGCCCATAAAGTAATGTTTACCCTCCCCGTAGGGAATGTATGCAAGCGACTGCGGGTTTCTGTCATAAGGAAAATTATCTGGATTTCCTTTTAATTTATGGTGATGCCATTCTGTTGCACTTATATACCCGTTTTCCTTTTTAGGAAAGAGCTCTTCGCCGACGGGGGCAATAAATTTCATGTTTGCATTGAAGTGAAAGAGATAATCGCACTCTGTGTAGTATTTTTTTCCGCTTAAAAGTACTGCATATTTATCACAGACGCTTATCGGCCATTTTGAGGACTGCGCAAATATTTTTGTAACATCGTCATTGCATTCGTATGGAATATTTTCAGAATCGGTAAAAACAAAAAACTTAAGTTCGCAGGATGGAAATAAAAACTCTTTTGCGCTTTTGTAAAATTCATCCCAAAAGCAGATATATCTGCCTGTTGCGTAGTATAAAATTCCGACTCTGGTTTTTTGCATACTCTTCCTTTTTTCTTATTTTACCCTATTTGTGGCGGTTTGTAAAATTATTTTTTTATCGATATTTAAAAAAAATAAATAAGTGTTATAATAGTAGTAATAAAACATGATGGTTGAAGCTTTGAAAAATCGTTTATATTACGTGTTGTCATGTGCTCTTGTGGGGTTGTTTTGTGTATTATCCTGCGGCTGCAGCAATAATCCGCGTGTAATTAACACGCACTCCATGCCCGGACACAAGGTAGGCGATATGCTGAGAGGTTCAGCCGCACAAAAAGTACAGAAGGATTCACCTCTTACAAGAACAAAATCCGGTGTTTATATTTACAAAGATACTTCCGTTGTAAATACTGCCGGTTATAATTTTCAGTTTAAAGAAAAAACACAGGTCGGGCCTTCTGATGTCAGATTTGACGCAGAGCATTTTAAGACAAGATACTAAACAGGAAAAGGATAAAAAATGAACTTTAAACACGGATCACTTGAAAGTATAATTTTAAACGCAATGTGGGAACTTGAAAAATCGGGCGTTTATAAAAATTCGGTAAAAGATGTTTATGAATTTTTATCAAGAACCGACTCAACAAAGCGTGCATATACTACTATTAAAACGGTCATGGACAGACTTTTTGAAAAAGAAGTCCTTCTGCGTATTAAACACGGCAAAAAGTTTTTTTACCGCACGGCATATTCAAATTCGGATATTATAATCACTTCGCTTAAAAAAATTGCAACTCAGTACTGTAACGGCGATATGACGCGACTTATGCATATTACAAAGTCCATGTGTGAAAAAGATGCTGCGGCAGCAATGGTTTAAAGGATGAATAATTCAAATAGCGACGCCTTATACATAAAAGACAGAAAAAAAGTTTCCGCACTCATTATTAATGTTCTTACAGGGAAAATGAGTGTGCTTGATGCACTTAAAGAATACCCTAAAAGCCTGAGTGATCCTACTTTAAATGCTGCCTTTCATGCTCTTGTGCATTTTGAAGCGGATGAAGACTTAAGAAATAAAGATTCGCTTTATCGTGATGAGCAGGATGAATATCTTGAAGATATTGCAAATATACTTTCGCGCGGAGAGTCTTTACCTTTTAATATAATTGATGAGTATGATAAGTACCACAAAGAGTCTTTAATTTATCCAAACATGGATAAAAAGACTGTGTTTGAGCGATTAAAGAAAATTATTAACTTATGATGCATTTAAAATCAAAAGCGCAGAATGTTATTGAGTTCAGCTTTGTTTTTCTGGTAATTATGTCAATTTTTCTTTCAATTATTGAACTTGCACTTTTCTGGCGTGCGCGCTTTTCTGTTGCAAACATTGCTAATGAAATAGTTGCAAATACCCAGATTGCAGCACAAAATGCAAATAGCGAGAGTGATGTGGTTTTATGCGCTCTTAATTCTTTGAAAAAAAGCGCCGGCCTTGTCAACCTCTCGGATTCTGCTTTTTCAAGCAGCGGTTCTAACGGAAGTTACAGAATATCAAGCAATTTTACAAAAGCAGGCTCGCCCGCACTTGTTGCATTGCTGAATATCAATAACCTTGAGCGCGGCGATATAAGTGCAGGGGTTGTATACATGTATACGGGAATTTTTCTTTTCAGAGAGGGCAGGGCTGTTTCTTCCGGAGCGGTTCAGTCTGTGCAGAAATATTAATCGTTTAACTTTTATGCAAATATCTGATACTATCTTTATATGTACAAAACTCTTGATATTATAATACCTGTTTACAACGAAGAAAAGACTCTTGAAAAAGTACTCTCCGCAATAGAAGAAACAGATTTTTGCGGCCTTGAAAAGAGAATAATTCTTGTAGATGACGCATCATCTGATTCTTCCCGTGATATTTTATTGTCTGACAGATGTAAAAGTCACCTTGTCCTGCTGCATGATAAAAACCGCGGCAAGGGCGCTGCAATTGCTACCGCACTCAAAAATTCAACTGCTGACATAGTGGTGATACAGGATGCGGACTTAGAGTATAATCCTGCCGATTACAATAAACTCTTGCCGCACATTATTAATTCAAACGAGCTTGTGGTTTACGGTTCAAGATTAAAAGAAAAACCATCGCGCAAGTCGTTTTTACTTTTAAGCTACCTTGCAAATACTTTTTTGACGGCTCTTACCAATATTCTCTACGGCATAAAAATTACAGATATGGAAACCTGTTATAAAGCTTTTTCAAAAGAAGCGCTCGATGGGATTGAGATTAAATCTTCAAGGTTTGAGTTTGAGCCGGAAATAACGGCAAAAATTTCAAAAAAAGGCATAAAAATCAAAGAAGTTCCGATAAGCTACAGAGGAAGAGCTTATCATGAAGGCAAAAAAGTAACCGCATATGACGCCGCGCATGCCGTTTTTACACTTTTTTACTATAGATTTTTTGATTAGTGTATAATTTTTCTATGCAGCCTTTTAATCACTATACCGTAATGCGAAATGAAGCCGTTGAGGCCCTGGAGTGCGATAATTCCGACAAAATATTTGTTGACGCCACTCTTGGCGGCGGAGGACACAGTGAGCTGATTTTGAGCAAAATTTCCAATGAGGGCAGGCTCATTTCTTTTGATGTAGACCCTGACGCTATTGAAACCTCAAAAAAACGCCTTTCGTCTTACAAAAACATTACTATTATAAATGACAGCTATGTAAATATTAAAGAAAATCTTCTGCGGCTTGGTATTGAAAAAATTACCGGCGGAATAATTTTTGACCTGGGTGCTTCCTATCACCAGCTTACAAGTGCGCAGAGAGGTTTTAGTTTTATGAAAGACGCTCCTCTTGACATGCGTTTTGATAAAACTTCAAAGTTTAGCGCATGGGATGTTGTAAACAAATATAAAGAACAGGAGCTTGTAAATATTTTTTCAAAATACGGTGAAGAACACTTCTCTAAGAGAATTGCGCGCGCAATAGTAAACTCGCGTCCCGTTAATACAACTTTAGAGCTGGTAGATATAATAAAAAAATCGACACCCCGTGTAAACTCGAAAACCCATTGTGCCACAAGAGTTTTTCAGGCAATAAGAATAGAAGTAAATAATGAGTTGTTAAATTTTGAAAATACATTGAAAGAAGTGGTTACATTATTGAACCCGGGTGCTATAATAAGTGTAATAACTTTCCACTCTCTTGAGGACAGGGTGGCAAAGTCAGTATTAAAGAGCTTTTCTTTGAATTGCAGATGTGACAGAAGTGTTCCCGTTTGCAAATGCGGAGGAAAATTGATAGAGTTGGTTAATAAAAAACCAATCTGTGCATGTGAGGCTGAGATTAAAGAAAATCCGCCCTCAAGAAGCGCAAAGCTCAGAATTGCAAGAAGAGTTTAAGAGAATTATCAGGAGAGAAAACTTGAGTTCGCTTTCTTTTAACAGAAATAATAAAAATAATAAAAATAAAAAACATAATAATTCCCTGCTGCACAAAGTTCAAAAAAGAACAGTGCCCCCTATTGATTCAGGTATAAATTTAAACAGGGGTGCATATATGAAAGGCGGCAACCAGATTATAAGCGGTTATTTTGTAAAGGAAAAATCGTATAAAGAGATGGCTATTGCAAGAGTTAATGCATGTCTGTGTGCCATTTTGGGTTTTCTGGTTTTGGTCTGTCTTGTCAGTTATTATTTTGTAACCATGGGCGAAGTTTCGCTTAATCAAATCAGAAAAGAAACTCTTGCCCTGAATTATGAAAATGAAGATTTGCAAAACAAATTGGATAACTTACAGTCTTATTACAATGTTGATATGGCCGTAGCCAAATCTAACATTCTGCAGCGCGCAACAAAAGTTGTCGAACTTTCGGCCGCGCAGATTCCGAGCGTTAATTTTGACAAACAGGAAAACAATCAGAAAAAAGCCTGGTCTATGGGTTATTAGGCCGTATGAGTAAAGACAGGTATAAAAAATTTGACAAACGAATCGGATGTCTGCAGTTTGCTTTCAGCGCTTTCATTGCAATTCTTTTGATTTACCTTTTTCTTATACAGGTTTTTGACATACGCCACTACAGGGACAGAGCAAAAAAACAGCGTTCCTCAAAGCTTTTCGTCCTAAGGGGCGAGATTCTTGACAGAAACGGATTTAAACTGGCTTCCGATAATACATCTTTTAATCTTTATGCGCACCCGATGTATTACGATCATACCCCGGAAGAGCTTGCTGAAATTCTCTCGCCGCTTGTAAATATTCCTGCCGCCTCTCTTTCAAAAACTCTTGCATCCGATGATGCAGTTATATTGATAAAAAAGGGGCTGGACAGAAAGGCTGCCGAAGCAATCAAGGCCAAAAGACTGCGCGAGCTTTCGCTGGAAGTTAAAAATAAACGTGTTTATCCTCAAGGCTCGCTTGCTTCGCACATACTCGGCTACTATAACCCGGATGCTGATGTCGCAGGCGGTATAGAGTATGTAGCTAAGGATTATCTGGAGTATTTTGATAAAAACATTTCTTATGAAAAAACACCAAACGGTGATATTATCTATAATTTTAACACCAACCCGGAGGATATAGCCGCGCCGATAAAGGGGAAAACTCTTAATTTAACAATAGATTCCGCGGCTCAGCATATATGTGAAAAGTATTTAAATAAAACAATCCAGAAAACAAAAGCCCTGAGGGGTGCCGTCATTGTTCTTGACCCCAAAACGGGTGAAGTGCTTGCCCTTGCTGCATACCCGTATTATGACCCAAATAATTACCAGAAGTATTCCATGCTTGAGATGAAAAACTGGGCCATAACCGATGTATACCCCCCGGGTTCAACTTTTAAAGTTATAACTGTGGCATGCGCTATGATTAACGGAAAAGTAGATAAGAATACAAGAATTCTTGATACCGGTAAAATGAAGATAGGCTGGTGGGAGATTAAGAACTATGACTATGACAGAAATAAAAACCCCGGTTTGATAGATCTTGTCTATCTTTTTGAACATTCAAGCAATGTAGCAAGCGCCAAGGTATCACAAATGATGTCCTCGCAGGAGTTTTACGATACTCTTAAAACGTTTAATTTTGGTGAAACAACAGGTATTGATTTGCCAGGTGAGTCATCAGGTATTCTTCCTCCTCCTAAAAACTGGGATGTTGCAACACATGGTGCAATGGGTTACGGATACGGTGCTTCGGTTACGGCAATTCAAATGGCTTCTGCCGTTGCTGCCATTGCAAATAACGGTGTATGGATAACGCCTCATGTAATAAAATATTCACCCGAGATTCTGCCGCAAAAGGTTATACAAAGGCGTGTTATGAGCGAGCAGTCAGCACAAGACTTAACCTGGCTTCTTGTGCAGGCAATGGAAAACGGAAAATCGCCTGCAAAAATGGATGAATACTATATTGCCGCAAAAACCGGTACTTCAAGACGCCCTCTGGATAACGGCGCCGGCTATTCAAATAAATTGTATACTTCAATGGTCGGCTTTCTTCCTGCAACCGATCCCAAAATTCTTGTATATGTCGTAGTAGACAGCCCGGGCGGGGAGGCCATCTGGGGCTCTACCGTAGCAGGCCCGATATTCAAAGATATTACAACCGAGCTTGTGAAAATTATGAATCTTAATCCTGATAAGAAAAAAGTTGTTAACAAATCGGGCATTTAAGAGTAGAATAGTTTTGCATCACCATATACGGGGAATTAAAAATGGAATTAAATAAAATTATAAAAGAAGTGGAACCGATAGAGGTATTAAATTTTAAAGATGTTGATATACTCGGTATTTCTTACAATTCAAATACTATAAACTCGCATGAGATATTCGTGTGCCTCAAAGGTGAGCATGCGGATGGCCATGATTATGCCCAGATGGCTTTTGAAAAGGGTGCCGTAGCTCTGATGTGCGAGAAACCGTTAAATATTGAAATACCCCAGCTTATCGTAAAATCTACACAGGAGAAAATCGCAGACCTTTCTGCCTGTTTTTATCATAACCCTTCGCGAGAACTTAATTTAATCGGTGTAACGGGTACAAACGGCAAAACTACCGTGACTCATCTTATTCAAAAGATATTTGAGCAAAATTCCAAAAAATGCGCATTAATAGGCACACTCGGATACAAGCTGTCCTCCTCAAGCGAATACTTTGAGGCTAAACATACGACCCCGCAGGCTCCCGAGCTGCAGCATACATTGCAAAAAATACTTAAATCCGACATTTTAAATGTTGTTACCGAAGTAAGTTCGCATTCTCTTGAGCAGCACAGGGTGAGAAAATGTAAATTTTCGGGTGCGGTTTTTACAAACCTTACTCAGGATCATCTTGATTTCCACATCACAATGGATAATTACTTTAATGCCAAAGCCAAGCTTTTTGAAAGACTTGAAACAGGTTCATATGCCGTTATAAACAATGACGATAAATATGCGTCAAAACTAATTGAAAGAGTGCCCGGAGGGGTTGAGGTTATTACTTACGGCGTGAAAAATAAATCTGACCTGATGGCGCAAAATATTGAATTTACTTCATCAGGTGTAAGCTTTACCTGTGTCTATAAGGATAAAAAGACCGATGTTAAACTCATGCTGAACGGTATGTTCAGTGTTTACAATGCCCTTGCCGCAATCGGCTGTGCGCTTGCAAACGGTATAACGCTGGACATATCAAAAGCTGCGCTTGAAGGCACAAGGAGTGTTGCGGGCAGATTTGAGATTGTCTGCACCTCGCCGCTTGTAATTGTAGATTATGCACATACTCCCGACGGGCTAGAAAATATACTTCGCGCAGCACGGGAACTTACCCCGAAAGACGGCAGTCTTATCTGTCTTTTTGGCTGCGGAGGCGACAGGGATGCTACAAAGCGTCCTAAAATGGGGAAAATTGCCCAGTCTTTAAGCGACAAGATAATTGTAACTTCGGATAATCCGCGCTCGGAAGACCCGCAGCAGATAATAACAGATATTTTATCGGGGCTTAAATTGATTAACCCTAAAACAGTATTTGTCGAACCTGACAGGGCATGTGCAATTAAAATGCTCAAAAATATAGCGAGCGATAAGGATGTTGTGATTGTTGCAGGCAAAGGGCATGAAGATTACCAGATTTTAAAAGACAGAACAATTCACTTTGACGACAGAGAAGAAGTTGCCCGCGTTTTTGGTGCAAATTAACTTTCCCGTGTTAATTTGTAAAGAGTATTTTCAAACTATTATTCTTGTATTAGAATAATAGTTGAAATGGAGGCAGCTTGAGCGAAAAATTAATAATAAGCGGTTCGCGCCCTCTTGAGGGTGAAGTAAGCATCAGCGGTGCAAAAAACGCTGTACTGAAGCTTATGGCTGCAGCACTTCTTGCAAAAGATGTATCAAAAATTCATAATGTGCCCGAGCTTACCGATGTAGAGATAATGCTTGATGTACTTGAGTGCCTCGGGGCTAAATGCATATATGACAAAGAAGAAAAAACCGTAGAAATAGACGCCACAAATATTACAAGTATTGTTGCATCGGATAGGTTTGTAAGTAAAATGCGCGCCTCTTTTGTGGTTCTGGGTTCTCTTGTGGGTCGTATGAAAGAAGCAAGAGTGGCACTTCCGGGTGGATGTAAAATCGGTGAAAGGCGTGTAAATTTTCACATTAAGGGCCTTGAAGCGCTCGGTGCCAAGTGTAAAATTGAGCAGGGTTATGTCCATGCAAAAGCACTGGAACTTAACGGAGCAGATATTTGCCTTGATATTCCTTCTGTCGGTGCTACCGAAAATATAATGCTTGCAGCTATACTTGCACAGGGTACAACCCGCATTCAAAATGCCGCACAGGAGCCTGAGATTGTAGATCTAGCAAACTTTTTAAAAGCAATGGGTGCACAGATTGAAGGTGCAGGTACAAATGAAATTTGCATTTACGGCGTTAAGTTAGAAGACCTGCATGGCGTGGAATACACTACAATATCAGACAGAATCGAAGCAGGTACTTATATGAGTGCAATAATTGCTTCAAGAGGACATGGTATTATTAAAAACGTATTTCCCAATCACCTCACGATATTTACGGGAAAACTTCTTGAAATGGGTGCAAAAATTAAACTGCTTGAGCCCAATGTCATGGAAGTGTCTTCAAACTCAAGACTTTTACCCATGAATTTTATTACCCAGCCTTACCCCGGTTTTCCGACAGATTTACAGGCGCTTGCCATGGCGCTTTTATCTACTTCAAACGGTATAAGCGTTGTAACGGAAAGCCTTTATGAAAACAGATTTATGCACATAAGCGAACTGTGGAAAATGGGCGCAAATATCAAGCAGAGTAAAAACCATGCGATTATAAAAGGTGTAGATTGTCTTGTCGGAACTTCCGTTACCGCTCCTGATTTGCGTGCGGGTGCAGCGCTTGTTGTGGCGGCAATAATGGCTCGCGGTGAGAGTGAAATAAGGGGGCTTCATCATATTGACCGCGGTTATGAAAAATTTACCGAAAAACTTAAAGGACTGGGGGTATGTGTTTCAAGAGTGAAAGATGAAAACGATTTCCCTAATGCCCTGAATGCGGCAGGAGGTAAACTTGACACATAAATACAAACGCTGGTATGACTACGACCCGCTTTTAATAGAGGTTATAAACCTTTTAAAAAATTATCAAACCGAGCTTCGTTCACAGGCAGAGGTTTTCTTGCAGAAGGTGGAAGAACAGGTGTCAAAAGAAGCTCTCGACAGATTTTATGAAATGGTAAAACCATTCAACGGGAACCGTTGGTATGATAAAGATCCTGTTATTTCAAAAACGGTCGAGCTTTTGCGTGTTGTTCCCCAACAGATACAAAAACAGGCGGCTGACAGTTTTATTGAAGCACTCAGAGCAAACGGGGTTGTGGTAGAGATTACCGAAAAATCCCAAGACAGGAATTAAGCCCGTTTTTTATCCTGTTAATAAAACTTTCGTTTTTGAGTCTTTCCATAACCCTTTTTTCAAGTCCGGGATTAAAGTCAGAGAATTTTCTTTCAAAAGTATAGTTGAGAATCTTTTTAAGTGCGTTAATTTTAAGAGTTCTGTGAACAAGTTCACATGAAAGCGCGAGCGAAGCTTCAATATTTTCTCTTGTACTTTTGGATACCTCATTGTCGCAGTAAGCGCTTAGCAGTCTGTACTGTTGAAATTTTTTTGCCCTCTGTATGTTTTTTTGTTTTATCGTATCAAACAAAGATTTAATGATTCTGTATTTTTCCATACAGAAAGGGCAATTCCGTAAGTGTAATGCTACCCTGTTTCTTTTGCCCTGCCCCAGTTTGTCATCTATGTAGGGTAAAATTAACCTTGAAATATCTTCACATGTGAGGTTTCCCTTGAGCATTTTCTCTCCTTTAGCTTATATAAGGTTTTAAATATTCCTGCAACTTTAGTCTTGCGCGCGCAATTCTTGATTTCACGGTGCCTATATTGCAATTTGTTGCGCGTGCAATTTCCTCATAGCTTAATCCCTGAAGTTCGCGCATAATTATTGCCGCCTTAAAAGGGTCAGGCAGTTTGTGTATTGAGCTTTTTATTGCGCGCTCCAGCTCCTTGTCCACGACTTTTTGATAAGGGTTTGAAGCAAAGTCCGGTATCTCGGAATTTGTTTGATTATTCTCATCCTGATTATCAAGGCAGACTTTTTTTACGGATTTTTGTTTTTTTCTTAGCGTGTCATAAAACTGGTTGATTATTATTTGATTGAGCCATGACTTAAAGGTTCTGGGGTTTTTAAGTTTTCTTATATTTTTTGCCACCTTAAAAAGTACTTCCTGTGTTAAGTCCATAATCTCGTCAGGTTTGGCGTTGAGGTAGTATAGCGTGGCAAATACCGTTTTCTGCTGTCTTTTTATAATTTCCTCAAGTGCCTCCATATCGCCTTTTTGTGCCAGTTCTATGAGTTCATCAAGATTATTGTTCTTCAGTGTGTATTTCATATACAAAAGTTAAAACTAATGCCCTTAATAAACCATAATCTTTGTTATATAATCACATAGGCAGTATTTTTCAGGAGGTCTTTTGGACAGAATAATTGACGCTAACCTTAACCGCGCAACAGAGGCGCTGCGTGTTCTTGAAGAAATTGCAAGATTTTATTTTAATGATGAAGAAATTTCCCGCAGTCTTAAGATGATAAGGCACAGTATTTGCAAACTTTTTGACAGCAGTTATGATAAACTCCTTTTTGCAAGAGATACTCAAAATGATGTCGGGGTGCATATTGAAAATCCTACAAAAGCCTGCGGATACAAGCCAAATGTGGAATCTGTTTTTCGTGCTAATTTTAAACGCCTGGAGCAGGCTTTAAGAGTGCTGGGCGAATACGGCGGATTGAGCGATGATTTCAGATACAAGACTTATGTTATAGAAAAGAAAATGAATGCGAGATTAAAAATGGATATAAAGAAGTATTTGCTTAAAGATAAGAAACTGTATCTTGTTACTAATTCGGATAACTTTAAAACAGATGAAGAGTTTCTGGATACAGTAGCGCTTGCCGTTAAGTCGGGTGTTGATATTGTGCAGCTGAGAGAAAAAACAAAGCCTGCGGCAAAAATTATTGAATACGGCAGAGTAATAAGGCAGCTATGCAGTGAGTACGGCGCATTGTTCATTGTTAATGACAGAGTAGATATAGCGCAAATTCTAAATGCTGATGGTGTCCACCTCGGACAGGATGATGTGGATATAAAATATGCGCGTGATATCTTGGGGGACAAACTGATAATCGGCATATCTACACACAAGCCTGATGATGCTATAAGGGCGATTCAAAATGGCGCGGACTATATCGGCGTCGGGCCGGTTTACAGGACTCCAACCAAGCCGGGGCGCGATGCTGCGGGTCTTGAGTATGTAAAGTGGGCGGCGCAAAATGTCGACATTCCCTTTTATGCAATAGGCTCAATTGATGAAACCACAATAGATGAGGTTATCTCCTGCGGAGCTAAACGAGTTGCTCTTGTAAGGGCAATTATGAATTCGCAAGATATTTGCCGGACTGTTAAAAGACTTAAAGATAAACTTGTTTAATTTGGCAACTTTTTTTCTTCAGATGTTTTATAGTTCTGTGTGAAATTCGCATACAAACTTTTTCTGAAAGGTAAAAATTTGAACATAAGCCCCGTTAATATTAAAAATAAGCTTTGTGCATTTAAAAATGAGCTCAAAGAATACTACAGTCCTGACAATGTTATGCCCGATGAAAAAACAAAAACAAAAGTCAGAATTCTTCAAGGATCGCTGCTGTGTCTTGCAGCACTTGCCGTTGGGGCGGTTGCACTTAAAAAGAGCGGAAAATTTGATCTTGATGTCCTTACTTTTAAGCAGTTTAAAAAAGGCGGCTTTACAAGAGGCGGTATTACTTATCATGAAAATAAGCCCTTTAACGGGAAAATCAGAAAATATATGGACGATAAAACACTGTCCGTTATTTCTTATTGCAACGGAAAACTTGAGAGCGTGTGCCATTATGACCCCAGTACCGCAAAAGTGCTCAAGCGCAAAAAGTATATCTATGACAAGGAATACAATTTAAGGCGCGTTTGCACAAATGGCCCAAAATTTAACAGTGTACTCTCCATTGAAGAATCGGGCAGAATCGTAAACGAGAGAAACGGGAAAATTACAAGGGTAATACAACCGCTCAGCGGTTCAAGGCTCAGAATCACAGACTATAGTAATTGCAGTACAGGAAAAGAGACTATAGTAAATATATAAAATAAAGATTATATAAAATTTGAGATTTTTTTTCTTTTTTTGTGTTTTAATTAATAGTCGTGATTTTTGTCATCAGCTGATTGTATTATTATTTTAAAGCCATGAAAACACAGTCGATTAAACAACAAAACGTACATATAAATAATACACAAAATTTTAAAGGCTCGGGAGTTCTGGATATTGCCACAAAAGGGCTTGAGCTTTGCAATAAATACCCTATGGTCGGTGTTTCTTTTACAGATACCGTTGCAACCAATATACCGCGTACAATTGTGGATTTAAAAACAGGCATCCCTGCCGCCATGGAAACTTTCAGACGTGAGAACTCGGGCCTTTTTGTAAACTGTCTGATGCCTTCTTTTATAGTGTTAGGCGTATCTAAACTCCTTAATAAGCCCGTTATGGGTCAGGATTTTAGAGGCGTCAATATGTCATCCTCCTGGGCTAACGGCGAAAGTCTTGAAAAATTTGCGGATATATTTAAAAACGTAAAAAACCCTGATTTAAAAAGTACTTCACGGGAAGAAATTACTTCATTCTTTAAAACCACACTCTCTTCCCTTGAGGGGCTGGATGGCAGCGAGTGGGTTAAATTCTCTGACAAACTGTCTCCCGAAAAACTCAATGAAGCGGCTGATGTCTTAACAAGCGCTGTTTATGGCTCGACGAAGGGGAAAAAGTACACAAAAGAGCTTTTAAGAAAAGCCTCGGGAATTATATCCGATTCAACACATGCTACAAATACTTTAAGATTCAGCGGCGATAGTAAAATATTCGGCTCTAATCTCTCTGAAATCTTAAGAGATTCGACGGATATTGCGCGAAAATTCTGTGATGATTCTGTAAGAGCCAATCTTGACGGTTTTAAAAAACAGGCAACCAAGCTTGTAAATTCCAAAAGTATTCTGGGGCTTGCAATAATCTTACCCATAGCTATGTCTATGCAGTATATTAACAGAGCACTTACCCGCCATAAATATAAACAAAAGGGCGCCCCTATATATAAAGACTTTGAAAAAGGTGGTACGCACAAGGAAATGAATGCTGCCGAGAAGTCGAAATTTTTTGCGCAAAAGCTCCTCGCAACGGGTGCTTCTGTCGGTCTTGCACTTTTGTCCATGATGAAAAAGCCAACCATGTCTATGTTTCAGTTTAAAGGAATGTTTCCGACTGTTGATCAGTGCAGATGGATTGCGACTGCTACTTTTGTAAGCAGGATTTTTGCAGCCGAAGATTCTAACGAACTTCGTGAAACCACCGTACGTGATATGGCTTCGTTTGCCGGTTTGTATTTCCTTGGCGATTATGCGGCAAAAATAGCGGCTTCAGTTATTGAAAAAGTTAAGCCCGATGTAAAACTTTTAAACAGGCTTGAAGTGACAAAGCCCGGAGATTCTTTCTTTAAAAAAGCCGGAAACTGGATTAAGAAGACATCTTTAAAATCATTTGATGAAGTCCTTCCTAATGCAAAGAATATGCGCTCAATATGCGAAATTGCAAGTCTTGGTTTCTCAATTGTTTCTCTCGGACTTATTTTGCCTGCTTATAACAGAAAAGTTACGGAGAAAAAAGTTGCAAAAGCAAAAGAGCTCGAGAAAGCAAATGCTCAAAATTTGACTAAAAACACTGACTCTTCAAGACTTATTGTTGAGCTCAGGGCGGATAAAGCTCTTGGCGAAGACGGTGTGTACAGGGTGATTGCAAACGACTGTTTTAAATAATTAATTCGTCTATAATAACAAAACCGCCCGTTGTATAACGGACGGTTTTAATTTGTCTTTATTGCAAATTATATGACGCCTTGAGCCATCATGGCTCCTGCCACACGTTTAAATGCGGCAATATTTGCGCCTGCAACGTAATTGGTGCCGAGATTATACTCATCAGCCGTTTCTTTGCATGCATTAAATATATTTGTCATAATGCCGTCGAGTTTTTTGTCTACCTCGTCAAAGCTCCAGGATAATCTCATACTGTTCTGGCTCATTTCAAGGGCAGATGTTGCGACCCCGCCTGCATTTGCAGCTTTTGCGGGTGCAAGTAAAACGCCGTTTTTAAGGAAGTAGTTTATTGCGTCAATATCAGTAGGCATATTAGCACCTTCGCCGACAGCAATTACACCGTTTTTAACCATAATTTCTGCGGTTTTTTCATTGATATCATTTTGTGTTGCACAGGGAAGAGCGATATCTGCTTTAATTGTATAAACAGCCGGTGTTTCACCTTCTTTGTTTTCCATATACTCTGCGGAAGGGTATTTTTTAAGATATTCTTTGATTCTTAAACGCTCAACTTCTTTTAAGCGTTTAATTTCATCTAAATCTATACCGTTTTTGTCGTATATGCAGCCGTTAGAATCGCTCATGGCAACTACTTTTGCTCCGTATTGTGCTGCTTTTTCGGCCGCATAAATAGCAACGTTGCCCGAGCCGGAGATTGTTACAACTTTGCCGTCAAAGCTCAGGTTATTTGCCTTTAGCATTTCTCTCATGTAATATATAAGGCCGTATCCGGTTGCTTCTTTTCTTGCAAGGGAGCCGCCGTAATCAAGACCTTTTCCCGTGAGAACTCCCGCTTCAAAAGTGTTTCTGATTTTTCTGTATTGACCGAAAAGATAGCCTATTTCTCTTGCGCCGACGCCGATATCACCTGCGGGCACATCAAGGTCGTGGCCGATGTGTTTTTGAAGTTCGTTCATAAAGCTCTGGCAAAAGCTCATAATTTCATTATCCGATTTGCCCTTGGGATCAAAGTCCGAACCGCCTTTACCGCCGCCTATAGGAAGGCCTGTCAGGGCATTTTTAAATATTTGTTCAAAGGCTAAAAATTTCATAATGCTCTGATTTACACTCGGGTGAAATCTTAAACCGCCTTTGTAAGGCCCGATGCTTCCGTTGAACTGAACGCGAAAACCTCTGTTAACCTGTACCTTGCCGTTATCGTCAATCCAGGGAACGCGGAAGGAAATAATTCTTTCGGGTTCGACGAGTCTTTCAAGAAGGGCTGTTTTTTCATACTCGCTATGGCGCTCTATAACGGGCTTAAGTGTTTCAAGCACCTCGCTCACAGCTTGAATAAATTCTTTTTCGCATGCGTTTTTTCTCTTCGTAACATCCAGTACGCTTTCAATGTAGTTGCTCATATTTACTCCTATTTAATTGTCGCAACAATAATATCACTTTTTAATGTGCTTCACAATTTTTTTGTTAAGTTTTTTGTATAAAAATTTTATAAATATGCTATAATTAACTTCTGTATCAGGTTATCAGGATTTGTTGAAAAGTGAATTTTAAAGAGCAAAACGATAATGCACGCGCTTTTTTTAAAAAAGATTTTACACCCGTAAAAAATCTTTTAAATGCCGTCAGAAATGCCCTTGTGAACGGTGGAAATATTGACTTTGACTTTAAGAGTTTAGGGGATATTATAAATTTCTCTCCCGAAATTAGTTTTATGTACATCTCTCTTTTTGAAGAGGGAAATAATATGATTCGCTTCGGCTCAAAAAGACAGACTCTTGAAGAAACTCTTAACCGTATTGTAGCTATGCTCAAAAAAAACAAAAATTTTCACGCATTTCATATATCCGATTCAAAAAAATGCAGAATACTTTTTGAGTATGTGACAAACAGGCGCGAACTTCCTTTTGACAAGATACATTCCAAAAAATTCAACTCGCTGCGCTTTGAAATCGGCATTGACGGTATTGAGATAAACGATAGTGAAAGGTCTTATTATTTTATGCCGACAGACGCCATTGTTGAGTCGCATATGGGATATCGAAGCGCGCTTAACTCGGTATTAAAGAAAACTCCCATAGGCAAGGCCACAAACAGAATCTCCGAGCGTATAAAGCTCTTTGGAGAGCAAAAAGGCTGGAAGTTTTACCTTTTTAACACACGTGCTTTTGTTACATACACAGATGAATGCATACCGCTTTATCGCGCAAATGTAATGTATAATAACTTTGACTTTGACATTCTGTTAAATCAGTTTAAACGCTCAGCGGATTGGCTTATTAAAAACATGCAGGATGACGGCAGATTTTTATATTATTACGATTGCTGCAGCGACTCTACAAAAGACCATGAACATCCCTCGCGCCCCGAACATGACCGCTATTACAATGACCTCAGGCACTGCGGCGGCGCTATTACCATGATTCGTGCTTACAGTCTGACGGGTGATAAAAAATATATCGAAGCGGCAAAGCGCGCCCTTGATTTTACGGTAACAACGGCAAAAGAGCACATTGTAGACGGTAAAAAAGCTTATCATGCCTATTATAATCAAAAAAGTAAACTGGGCGGCAGCGCAATGGCACTTGTCGCGATGATGCAATACAGAAGAGTTACGGGTGATAAGACTTATGACGATTATATAAAAGGTTTCACACGCCACATTCTTTCTCGTATGACGCCTGAAGGAGAGTTTTTGGGCTACTATATCCACCCCTCGTACAATAACGGCGAGCCGCTTTTAAATATGTCTGATAAGGAACGTATGGAAACATTTTCTTTCTATTACCCGGGTGAAGCGCTTCTTGGGCTGGGGCTTTTTGCAAACCACTTTAAAGACGATGAGGAGCTTAAAAATCTCGTTGTCGAAAAAACAAGAGTCGCCATGGACTGGATTGTCGACGAGCGTCCCAAACGTTATTCGCACCTTTTTACCGCGCTTCCCTCTGATGCGTGGTTAATGCAGTCGATTGAGGAATGGGCTGATTATCCGGGATTTGTAAAGCAAAATCACTTGAATTTTGTCTACAACGACGCAAAAGAAATGATGAAAAGAATGTACAAACGCGATGACAGCCCCTATATTGACTATGAGGGCGGAATGTATTATGAGTACGGCGACCATTATTACCCCGACGGTGCGCGCTGCGAGGGGCTTATTGCCTCATATTATCTTGCCGATAAAATGGGTGAAAAAGAGCTTGCCGCTCAAATTCTTGAAGCCTGTAAAAAAGCGGCAGTCTGCCAGTTTCATCTCTTTAACTGCGAGCGGGCAAATTTTTCACACAAAGCACCCTCAAAATCCCTTGATTCAATCCGCTTCAAAGCCACCCGCCAATGGGTTCGCGTAGACTCCATCCAACACGTCGCCTGCTTCTTTATAAGACTATACTGGACATCGCATGAGATGTTGATAAAAGAAGTATAAGTCTACAAACTAATCAAATAATCAAAAAACCCCGCCAATGGGGTTTTAATGGTGTCGAAGGAGGGACTTGAACCCTCACGGATTGCTCCACACGCTCCTGAAACGTGCGCGTCTACCATTTCGCCACTCCGACAGGCTGTTATAATTTTAATACAAGGGGGCTTAAAAAAGCAAGCCCCCTTGTATCTTTAACTAAAATACCCTTATTGCGGCTTTTTCTATTTCTCCATAGCTTCGTAATTTGCTATTATTTTCTCTAATTTTTGCGCACTTACCGTGTCCGGCGCCTGTGCTTTTTTCTCTAATCCTCTGGATAAAAGCTCCACCTCTTTGCCTTTAAGCCCATCAGAGGCTTTTATAATATCCCTTCCGATATGCCGGCTGATAATTGTTATTGTACTTTCCGTGGGCGAGCCTTTTTCGCCCTGTTTTTTCTGCACATCATAGCTTGCCCAGTTATCGGGAAGCTTGTCTATTGTTGTATAGCCCATCTTTTCACTTCCGTCCATTCTTTTGTCAATTTCTTCAATCAACACCTTTGCCACATATTCTTTCTGGCTTTTAAATCTGCACGGGAGAATTATCTTCTCACCCGTAACTTCCCGTGCATCACGTTTTTCATGTTTTTCAAACAATTTCTTTGCGCATTGCAAATGTGCAATTTCAAACTGCAAAAACATTTCCCATATCTTTTTAAGCTCATCATTTATTTCATCTTCATAGCAGTTATAGTAGTTGCAAACTTCGCAATACTCGTGTAATAGAAGTTTTTCATAAATTGACTCGTTTGGGTCAATTAAGGACTCATACATGCTTACATGTTCTTCTTCCACATCCTTAATTTCCGCATAAGTTTTCCTTAAAACATTATTGCCGTAGGCAAAGCCGTGTTCTGCGTAGTAATTATGTGTCTGTTGTTCGCCTGCCACAAGAGTTAAAATATTTATTTTAGTCTGTGCTGATGCCTTGTCTTTATCATAAGGTTTTCTAAGGCGCATGGCATTGTCGTTATGGTGGTTTTGCGTGGGTCTGCTCAGCATGATGTCTGTCTGTCCCTGTACAATGTAGTCGGGGTCAATCCCTTCTTCCATATATGCCCATTGAGAGTATCTGTAAAGATGATCAAAGTCCTCAAGCAGTCCGAAATCAAAAGTTTCTTTTACATACGGGTCGGGCTCATTTTGTGCAAGCCAAGCAGTAAGGTCAACAGCCACCTGCTCATAGCCCAGAGTTGTTTCTAAAACAGACTGGTCTTTTGGTGCAAGCCAGTTAATAGTTGTCTGCTGTGCGTCTTCTATTCTTCTGGTGTGTGCTATTAACTTGCAGGCGTCACTGTCGGAGCAGAATCTGCCGAATGCATGTTTAAAGTTCCACGCCTCGACTTCGATTCCGTTCATAAGAATCTGCCTTGTTCTGCTGTAGCAATCAACATCATATTTATTATATGGGCTGCGCACGACATCTTCCCAGTTTCTAATCTGTTTTTCTATCGCGATTCCCTTTTCTTCATATGGATTAAAAGTCATTTACTACCCTTTCTTTTTTGTATACGGGGTAATATTAACAAAATAGTATGCGTTTGTTATTCCGCTCCGGTTTAATCTTTTTATCCGCTTATTATCTGGGCTGGTAATCAAGCGCTTTGATAATCCGCCACAGTGCTCTTTTTTTCTCGGTATCAAGTGTGTCTACCGCGCTGTAAATATCTTCTTCTATTGTTTTTATATCATTTAAATATTCGATATCAAAAATCTCCTCGGGGCTTACATCAAACTGCTGCTGTATTTGAATTATTGTTAATGTCGAGGGGAAGCTTTTTCCGTTTTCAATGTTGCTGAGACTGGAGGGTTCAATACCGATTTTTTCACTGAATGTATCCTGTGTAAGGTTTTTCTTTTTTCTTATTCTTCTTATATTTTCACCGAGCGCAGCTCTGTACTTTGCTTCATCCATGTTGCTTTTACCGTTGTTTAGTTACAAATATAAGAATAATCTATATACGTGTCATATAACATAATCTTTACATAAAATATTTGCTTGATTTTTATTGTATACATTATTATAATATTTGGTAAAGATTAAAAAATACTGGAGAAAATGTTGTTTAGATTAAATTTTAAGCGTAAAACACGCTCGACTTGTCGTGCTTTAAGCACAAATTATTATGCCTTCACTCTGGCTGAACTTCTAACAGCCGTGCTTGTAATTTCCGTAATTATGGTAGCATTAGCACCCGTAATTACAAAAAGGATGAAAGATAATGTATCGGTAACTACCGACAACAAAAAAGGTCTTGAGGTCTACACTAACCCGGGGACTTACACCTTTGACGTTCCAATCGGTATAAACACCCTTTTCATTCAAGGCTCGGGCGGAGGCGGAGGAGGTGCTGGCTCAACATATGTAGAGAAAGAAAAATCTTTTACTTCTTCAACCACATGGACAATCCCGACAGGAGTTAATGAAGTAACTCTTAAAATTACAGGCTCGGGCGGCGGGGGAGGCGGAGCAAATGGAGCAGGCACGGGTAAATCATCCTGTCCTGATGCTTCAAATGAGTTTCTTGCGATACGCGGCGCGTCTGATGAAAGTGACTTATGTTATATGCGCGGATATCTCAATCCCGATGTTTCTTCTTGTGGTAAGTGCTATGTAAAAGTATTAAATCCCGGTGATACTTGTACTACAAATTCATGCGCCTGGAGGTACAAGAGTACTTCGGGTTCTTCAGTGGCATATGTTGCCCAAACATCACCCAGCTCTAATGGTGCATTGCCATCTACGGACAGAGGGATATATACTTTAAATGCCGCAAACTCTGCCTGTTCGTGGTATAGACAGTCACCCTGTACTTGTAATACTAATTATGGTGCGTCAAAAGGTATATATAGACTGCCAAACCAGGTTGAGTTGCAAAAGGTTATAAAATATAAAGACAATTGGTCAATAACGGCAGGCTCTTCCGGTTTAAATCTCTGTTCTCGCGACTACCCAAATTACAATACTAATGCAGACAAGCGTGTAACATATTGTTCCGAGGGTGGCAGCTGTTACGGTTGTCAAAATGGCTGGTGCTTTTCATATGCCGTTGCCGGCTCCTCGGGTTCTCGACTTTATTATGACGCCCTTGGCCCGGGTGGTATATCTGTACAATCTGGATTAGATATTCACACCCAAACTGCAACTGTAAAATGTGTAACTGCTCTAAAATATTACAATAACTACTCCGCCTCCGGCGGCTCTTCAGGCGCCGTGTTAGAAAAAACAATAAACGTCCTGCCTAACGATACCTTTGAAATAACAATAGGACAGGGAGGAGCAGGAGGTGCTTCAAAAACAAAAGGTTCTCAGGGAGGAACAACAAAGATAGTACACAAAAGAAAAAATATTGAACTTGGAACATACTATGTAAAAGGAGGATTAGGAGGAAACCCTGCAACAACCTCAGCTCATGGCAGCGCCTATTTAAATAACACAACCTCATCAGGAACAACCCCGTCAGGCACATGTTATTCAAGAAACAGAAAAGACACATCAGATAGTTTCACAGGCGGAAATACCTCCTGTACTACTATCTCCTACAGCGGTGAGAGCGGATCAAGCACCAAAGGAGGAAACGGAGGAAGAGTTAAAAACGAAGGAACAATAAATAACGGTGAAGCAAGTTCGGGAGGATATCTCTATGTAGACAGTTCAAG
>ERZ1643249.399-NODE-399-length-50544-cov-7.532611_pt1 | contig 50544 bp, 35 predicted proteins | sample MGYA00579263_ERZ1643249 | MGnify/ENA primary metagenome ERZ1643249 (study PRJEB29033, sample SAMEA4952264) | chicken gut metagenome | biome: Broiler Chicken; feature: Gastrointestinal Tract; material: Caecum | place: Ireland | collected 2018 | study: Broiler...
AACCAGCAGTCGATGACCTCGGGCGTGCGCTTCATCGTGCCGCCGCACTCGCACTTGAAGGTGCAGTTGTCGATGTACGGGCGATGCAGTTCGATGTCCCCTTTCAGCCCGCACAGCTCTTTGAGCTCCGCCTTGCTCCCGACGACGTGGATCTTGCCGCAGTCGGGGCAGACCCAGACGGGAAGCGGCGTGCCCCAGTAACGGTCGCGCGACAGGCCCCAGTCGATGACGTTTTCGAGGAAGTTGCCCATGCGGCCGGTTTTGATGGTCTCGGGCATCCAGTTGACGGACGCGTTCGCGGCGAGAAGGCGGTCCTTGACCGCGGTCACCTTGATGAACCAGCTCTCGCGCGCATAGTAGATGAGCGGCGTATCGCAGCGCCAGCAGTGCGGGTAGCTGTGCTCGTAGAGCATCTCCCTGAACAGCAGTCCGCGCTCTTTGAGCAGCGCGATGATGCCCTTGTCCGCCTTCTTGACGAACATGCCCGCAAAATCGGTGACGGCGGGCACAAAACAGCCGCGCTCGTCCACCATGTTGACGACGGGAAGGCCGTATTTTCTGCCGACGCGGTAGTCGTCCTCGCCGAACGCGGGCGCGATGTGGACGATGCCCGTGCCGTCGGTGAGCGTGACGTAGCCGTCGCAGACGACGTAGTGCGCCTTTTCGCGGTATTTGCCCTCCGCGTAGTCGAAGAGCGGCTCGTATTCCTCGCCCTCGTATTCTGCGCCCTTCTTCACGGAGAGCGTCTTGTAATTTTCAAACAGCGAGGGTGCGAGCGCCTGCGCCAGAACGTAGTGCGCGCCGTCCTCCGCCTCGATCTCGACGTAGTCCTCGTCCGCGTTCATGCACAGCGCGACGTTGGAAGGAAGGGTCCAGGGCGTCGTCGTCCATGCGAGGAAAAAGCTGTTTTCCGCGCCCTTGCGGCGGAAGCGCACAAAGACGGAGCTCTCCTTGACGTCCTTATACCCCTGCGCGACCTCGTGCGAGGAGAGCGCGGTGCCGCAGCGCGGGCAATAGGGAACGATCTTGTGACCCTTGTACAGGAGGCCCTTCTTCCAGATCTCCTTGATCGCCCACCACACCGATTCGATGTAGTTGTCGTCATAGGTGACGTAAGGGTTGTCCATGTCCGCCCAATACCCGACGCGCTCGGACATCTTCTCCCACTCGCCCTTGTATTTCCAGACGCTCTCTTTGCACTTTTTGATGAACGGCTCGATGCCGTACTTTTCGATGTCCTGCTTTCCGTCCATGCCGAGCAGTTTTTCCACCTCGAGCTCGACGGGAAGGCCGTGCGTATCCCAGCCCGCCTTGCGCAAGACGTGCTTGCCTTTCATGGTCTGATAGCGGGGGATGATATCCTTCATCACGCGGGTGAGGATATGCCCGATGTGCGGCTTGCCGTTCGCCGTCGGGGGCCCGTCGTAAAAGGAGAACTCCTCGCCGCCCTCGCGCTCGGTGACGCTGTCGCGGAAGACGTTTTCCTTTTTCCAGAAATCGATGACTTCCTTTTCGCGCCCGACGAAATCCATCGCCGTGTCCACTTTGGAATACAGTTTCTTCTCTTTCTTGTCCATGCTGACTCTCCTTTGCGATTCAAAAAAAGCCCCTCTTGTTTTCGGAAAACAAAAGGGACCCACCAAAACATACTGACATACGCCCCTTTTGTCAACGCGGTAGGAGGAACCGCGCGCGAAGCTACTTTCAAAAGAGTTCGCCCCGCGGGCTGAGAGGTGATACCTTCGCACGGACCGGACGCCGCCTTTCACCCTCTGCGGCTCGCTTTTCGTCTGCTCCCGTGCGCGGCGCGTCCTCTGTCGTCGCCACACTATTTCTGTCTTGTTCTATTTTAGCAAGTCGCACGCGTTTTGTAAAGCGATTTTGCACGCCTTTGCAAATTCTTGAAAGTTCAGTCGTAATCCTCCATCATGCGCGCGATCTTCACCAGATCCGCCGCCGTGATGAAATCGAGGATGCGCTCGCCCGCCCTTCCGTTTTCGCTGACCGCGACGGCGAGCAGTTTGCGGTTCTCTTCGAACGCGTCCAGCACCGCCTGCAGGGTGTCCTTTTTGCCGAGGTATTTATAATAGACGAAGAGGTCCTCTTCCGAGAGGATGTCCCCGACGCTCGTCGTGCTCAGAAATTCGTCCGCACTGCCGCCCGCGCGCAGCACATCGCCGAGCGCGCGGATCAGACGGCGGTTGTTGACGATGCCGATCATGCGCTTGCCGCGGTAGACGGGAAGGTTGGAATAGCCCGTCTTTGCGATGAGCAGGACCGCCTGGCGCAGGCTCAGGGAGTCCTCCACCGAGACGATGCGCCGCTCCTGCAATTTTTCGCCTATGGTCGGCGGCGTGCAGAGCAGTTTTTCGATCGCGGAGAGCTTTTCGACCACCTCGTCGCAGGGCACGGCGATGATCTGCCCGTCCGTGCTCTGGTGCACGATGGCGTTGCGCAGGCGCGCATAATCGACGAGCTCCGTCTCGTATTTCCGAACGACCGTATTTTTCTCCGCGCTGCGGCGCACCACGTCCGTGAAGGACTGCGAAGGCTTGAAGCCGTACAGTTCCCGAAGCTGTGCGTCGATCTTGTTGTAGCTGTTCAGAAAGAGCGTCGCATTCCGCTTGTCCATTTCACGCACCCCCTTTTGCATAATGATAGCACATCCCGCGGCATTTGAAAAGGGTTTTTTCAAAAAATCAGAAATCTTCGCGGATCCTGCGCGAAAAGCCGCGCGTGCGGCGGGTGGTGAGGCGATAGGTGCGCGTAAGGCGCAGATCGAGCAGGCACTCCTTGCGGATACAGCGAAGGAGCACGTCCCCGTCCGTCGCCGCCGCCTGCGCGAGCCCGTCCGCGCACATGCAGACGGGCACCCCCGCGCTGAAGGCGCAGGCGCGCATCATCAGCTGCGGAACGCTGTCCTCCGCGCCGCCGAACACACTGAGGATGACGTCCGCATCGAAGAGGGCGAGCGCCTCCGCGAACGAGGGGCGATAGATGTCCTCGCCCACGCAGACGCCGAGTTTGCCCGCGCGCGTCTCGAACACCTTGAGATGCGCGCCGCAGGAATAGGGCTCTCCCTCCCCCGCGCTCAGCATATCCGCGACGCCGAGGATCTTCCCCCCTTCCGCGACCGCCGCGCTCTTGTGCCGAATGCCGCAGGAATCGGTCAGACAGCCAGAGACGACGACGCAGCCGAGCTCGCGGCTCAGAAGGGCGAGGTCCTCCAGCTTGGAAGTCGTGCCGTCCAGCTCGGCGCGGTAATCCACCCCCCCGAGGCCGTTGAAACCGAAAAAAAGAACGTCGCAGTCGCAGGGCGGCGAACTTTCCCAGTATTCGTTGATGCTCCCTTCCGTCACAAACCTGATTTTCATAAGCCCCTCCCGCCTTATTCAATATACGAAAGCGCGCGGTTTTTTGTGAAGAAAGAAAAAAAAGTTTGCGTTAAAGTGCGCGATTCGCTTGCAAAAGAGAGCGATTGCGTATATAATTTCTATGAAGTGTCGGCGCGCGCCGCGCGCGCACTTAAAAAAACGGAGGCTTGCATGCAACGAAAAATAAGGATGACGCCCGTGAGGCTGCTCGTGTTGGGCTACCTCGCCATCATACTTCTGGGATCTGTCCTGCTCGTTCTGCCTTTTGCGACGAAGTCGGGTGAGTGCGCGCCCTATATGGACGCACTGTTTACCTCCGTCTCCGCCTCCTGCGTCACGGGACTCGTCCTGCACGATACCTATACTTACTGGTCCACCTTCGGACAGATCGTCATTCTCATCCTCATCCAGACGGGCGGCATCGGTTTCATGACCGTCGTCTTTGCCTTCTGGAGGCTGGGCGGGAAAAAGATCGGGCTCAAAGGGCGCACCTATATGCAGGAATCGGTCAACGCACCCATGGTGGGCGGCATGGCAAAGCTCACGAGCACCATTCTGCTCGGCACGCTGATCTTCGAAGGGCTGGGCGCTTTTATCCTGTGCTTCCGCTTCGTCCCCGACTTCGGCTGGGGGCTGGGCATCTACTTCTCCGTCTTCCTCGCCGTCTCCGCCTTCTGCAATGCGGGCTTCGACCTCATGGGGATCAACGAACAGTTTTCCTCTCTCACCGCCTATTCGGGCGACCCGATCGTCTGCCTCGTCGTGCCCCTGCTCATCATCGTCGGCGGGCTCGGGTTCTTCGTATGGAAGGACATCAAGGACAACAAACTGCACTTTCACAAATACACACTGCACACCAAACTCGTGCTGATCACGACGGGTTTGCTCATTCTCATCCCCACGCTCATCATCCTGCTCGCAGAGCATGACCTGCCTTGGGGCGAGCGCATCCTCTCCTCTTTCTTCACTGCGGTCTCGCCGCGCACGGCAGGATTCAACGTCCTTCCGCTCAACGGCGCGCTCCGCATCAAAGAGGTCACCCTTTTTCTGACCATCCTGCTGATGTTCGTCGGCGGCTCTTCCGGTTCGACGGCAGGCGGCATCAAGACGAGCACCCTTGCGGCGCTGATGCTCTCCGCATTTTCGCTGTTGCGCGGAAAGCGCTCCGTCGAATGCTTCGGGCGCAGGATAGACGAGGAAAACGTCAAGAGCGCCGTGCAGTTCGTCATCATCTATCTCTGCTTTGCGGTGCTCTCGATCGTGCTGATCTGCCTGTTCGAAGAGGACAACACGCTGTACGACGTGACGCTGACGGACGTCGTGTTTGAGGTGTTTTCCGCGATCGGCACCGTCGGGCTGACGCTGGGCATGACGCCCTACCTCAGCATCGGGTCCGAGATCGTGCTCTCACTGCTCATGTACCTGGGCAGGGTGGGCTGCCTGACCTTCATGCTCTCTCTGCGCACGCCGAACGCGCCCGCGGCGGTCCTTCCGCTGGAAAAAGTGCGCATCGGCTGAAAATCGATCCTGCCATACGCGCGCCCTACGCAAAAGAAGCGGGCGCGAAGGAGAAAATATGAAATCCATACTCATCATCGGTCTCGGAAGATTCGGGACGTACATGGCAAAAAAATTCACGGAACTCGGCAACCACGTGATGGTGCTGGACACGGACGAGGAGAAGATCGACGAGATGCTCCCCTATGTGACCAGCGCGCAGATCGGCGACGGGACAAAGACGAGCGTGCTCGACAGCATCGGCGTCGATAACTTCGACCTGTGCGTCGTGTGCGTCGGCGAGAACTTCCAGGCATCGCTGGAGACGACTTCCCTGCTCAAAGAGGCGGGCGCAAAGTTCGTGCTCTCTCGCGCGTCCACCGAGATACAGGCAAAATTCCTGCTGCGCAACGGCGCGGACGACGTTGTGTTCGCGGAAAAGGAGATGGCGGAACGCCTCGCCGTAAAGTACAGCGCGGACAACATCTTCGACTACATCCAGCTCACGCCTGAATACGCGATCTATGAGATCCCCGCCCCCCGCTCGTGGGAGGGAAAGACCATCCGCGAAAAAAACGTGCGCGCAAAATACAACCTCAACATCCTCGCCGTCAAGCGCGGAAAGGAGCTCGTGCCCCTGCCCGACGCGGACTATGCGTTCAATGGCGCGGAGAGGCTGATCGTCATGTGCCGCCGCGCGGACATCGACCGCATCATCCACTGAAAACAAGACGAAGGCGCGGGGCGCCGCCTTTCTGCGGCGCCCCGCGCCTTTGAATGTATCCGAAAAACACAGCCGCCGAAAAGAGATTTCGCGGCGAACTGACAGAAGGAGGCGGCTCCCGCGGGAGCCGCCTCCTTTACTTAAAATTCGAATTTCGTGTCGCGGGAGAACAGCTTTGCCAGCATCTCCATGCACAGTTCCTTCCCCGCCTCCGCATTGAGCGGGCCTTCCTTGAAGCAGACTTCGTACACCGCATTGGTGATGGGAAGATCGACGCCCAGCTTTTCGCCCAGCTTTTTCATCGCCGCGGCGGTCATCACGCCCTCCGCGAGCTTTTCAAACTTCTGTCCCCGCACCAGCATCTCGCCGTACATGCGGTTGTGCGAATGGCGGGAAAACAGCGTGGTCTCGTAATCGCCGAGGTGCGCGAGCCCGTAGGCGGACAGCTCGTTTCCGCCCAGCGCGCGGATGAGCCGCGCAACTTCGCGCGCGCCGCGGGACATGAGCGGACCTTTGAGCGTGGATACGCCGCCGCCGTCCAGAACGCCCGCCGCGATGCCCATCACGTTCTTTGCCGCCGCGCCGATCTCGGTGCCGATGATGTCGTTGCCGTAATAAAAGCGGATGAGCTCGCTCTTGAAGTCGCCCGCCAGCGCCTTTTGGAGGGCGACGTTGTTGCTGTCGATGACCATGCAGTTGGGGATGCCCGCCGTGAAATCCTGGATGTGCCCGGGGCCCACCCATACGGCGATCTTGTCCGCGGGAACGCCCGCCTCGAGCAGGATCTGCGACAGGCGCTCGCCCGTCTCCACCTCGATGCCCTTCATGCACAGCACGAACACCTTGCCGCTCGTTTCGCAGCAGTCGAGGATGCGGCGGATAAAGCCGCGCAGGCCCTGCGAGCTGATGGAGATGATGACGATCTCCGCGCGCGAGACCGCCGCCGTGAGATCGCAGGTCAGCGTGATGTTCTTATCCAGCGTGACGTATTCGTTTTTCCCGGTCGTGCGCAGCACTTCATAGGAATAATCCCCCTCGGGGCCCCATGAGTACACTTCCTTCCCCTTTTTCGTGGCGAGATACCATGCGATGAAGGAACCCCACCTGCCGCAGCCTAAAACGGATATTTTGTTCATTCAGACCTCCGTCCGATGCAGGGCATCGGCTTTTTATTTTCGTTGCTCAGACTTCCTTGCGCTCGATGAACGCGCGGGAAAGCGTGACGTCGTCCGTGTACTCGATCTCCGAACCGATCGGGATGCCGTGCGCCAGGCGGGTGACTTTCACGCCCAGCGGCTTGACGAGCTTGGCGATGTACATCGCGGTCGCATCCCCCTCGACGTCGGGATTGGTCGCGAGGATGACCTCCTCGACCTTCCCCTCGCCGATGCGCGCGAGCAGTTCACGGATGCGGATGTCGTTGGGCCCGACCCCCTCCATGGGATTGATCACCCCGTGCAGGACGTGGTACACACCCTTGAATTCGTGCAGTTTTTCCAGCGCGATCACGTCTTTCGGCTCTTTGACCACGCAGATCACGCGGCCGTCGCGCTGTTTGCAGATGTCGCAGACCTCCTCTTCGGTGAAGTTGCCGCACACCTTGCAGTAATGCACCTTCTTTTTTACGTTCAGGATCGCCGCCGCAAACTCCTGCGCCTCGCTCTCCGTCATGGAGATCACCTTGTAGGCGTAGCGCTGCGCCGACTTCTTGCCGACGCCGGGCAGCTTGGAAAATTCGTTGATGAGCCTGCCGATCGGCTCGATGAACACCTGCATTTACAGAAGGCCTCCCATGCCGCCGCCCAGCGGCCCCATCTTCTCCTTGTAGACCTCGTCCGCCTTGCGATACCCGTCCTGGATGGCCGCGAGGATGAGATCTTCGAGCATCTCCACGTCCTCGGGGTCCACGACCTTCGCGTCCAGCTCGATGCCGTCGATGATCTTTTTCGCGTTCATGTACACGACGACCGCCTCGCCGCCGCTCGTGCCGACGATCTCCCATTCGTCGAGGAGCTTTTCCGTCTCCTGCAGCTGTTCCTGCATCTTCTGCGCCTGCTTCATGAGATTTTGCATATTGCCGCCGCCCATGCCGCCTTTGAATCCTGCCATCTTCTCTCCTTTCCGTCCGCAGACGGTCTGCTTATATTGTTTTTGTTATTTGACTTCGATGTCCGTGTCGGGGAAGTCCTCGCGCAGTTTCTGCACGCCTTCCTGCACGGGATCGCGCCGCGCGCCCTTTTTTCGGATCTCAAAATCCGAAATGCCGATGCTCTCCAGCGCCTGCGCGATGCTCCTGTAATGCTCTTCGCGGTTGAGCGAGCGGAAGATCACGTCGCTCTCCGCAGAGAGGATGAACTTGTCCCCCTCAAAGGAAGGTTCAAGGTCCTGACACATGGTGAACAGCACTCCGTTGCGCGCCCCTTTGCGCAGTGCGCGCATGAAATAACCGAACGCCGCCTTCCGCTTTTCGGGCGAGAGCGCGTTGACGCTCTCCTCCCGCCGCACCGTCGGGGGCGCCTGGCGCTGTTCGAAAAAGCTCTCGGGCGGCGCTTCCTCGTCCGTGATCTGCATGCGGGGCACTTCAGAAGGAGCAGATTGAACCGCGGCGGGAGCGGGCTGTGCCGCCGCAAATGCGCCGCTCTTCAGCTTTCCCTCCAGAAGGTCGAGACGACGGGACAGGGTGAGAATGTCCGCATCCGCCGCGGGAAGGCACGCCTTGACGATCGCCGTCTCGAGCACAATGCGCGGCGAAGAGGCGTAGCGGAGCGCGCTCTCCACGTCCGCGAAGATCTCGCAACAGCGCAAGATCTTGCGCGCGTCCGCCTTCTCGGCGATGCGCCGCACCTCCGCGAACATCTCGGCGGGAAGGTTGAGAACGCCGTTCGCGTCGCGACAGGTCTTGGCGACCGTACAGCGGTTGAAAAAGCCGAGCAGGTCCTTGGCGAGCACGCCCGCGCCCTTGCCTGCGGCGATCACCTTTTCGGTGCCCGTGAGCGCGGCGGAGGCGTCGTCTGTCAGCACGCTCTCGCCCAGCTTTGCGATCTCATAAAAATCCGCACTGCCCAGGACCTCGCACACGTCCGCATAGGTGAGCTTGCCGCGGCTGTACGAGATGCAGATGTCGGCGACGGAGAGGCTGTCTCGCATGCTCCCCGCGCCCGCGCGCGCGATCGCCGCGACCGCCTCTTCTTCGTATTCCTTGCCGATCTTTTTGAAGACCTCGCAGAGGTGCGCCTCGATGTCCGACTGCGGGATGAGCTTGAAGTCGAAGCGCATACAGCGCGAGAGAATGGTCGCGGGGAGCTTGTGCGGCTCCGTCGTCGCGAGGATGAACACCGCGTGCGCGGGCGGTTCCTCCAGCGTTTTGAGCAAAGCGTTGAACGCCGAATCGGAGAGCATGTGCACTTCGTCGACGATGTAGACCTTATACTTCGCCGCGACGGGCGGATACTGCACCTTTACGCGCAGATCGCGCATCTCGTTGACGCCGTTGTTGGACGCCGCGTCGATCTCCGTCACGTCGAGGTTGGAGGGATCGGAGAGGGCGCGGCAGACCTCGCACTCGCCGCACGGCGAGCCGTGCACGGGGTGCAGGCAGTTGATCGCGCGCGCAAAAATCTTTGCCGTGCTCGTCTTGCCCGTGCCGCGCGGGCCGCAGAACAGGTAGGCGTGCCCCACCCTGCCCGTCTCGATCTGGTTTTCGAGTATTTTTACGATGTGTTCCTGCCGCACGAGCCCGTCCAGCGTGGTCGGGCGGAAGGTGCGGTAAAGCGCAAGATATGCCATTTGTCACCTTCGGATGCTTTCTTTAATTTTCGTCTTTGCCCTGCTCGCACAGAAGGCGCGCCGCCTTCCTCTTTGCGCGCTGAACGGCGTTCTCCGCACTCTTCTCGCCGATGCCGCGCTCCGCGGCGATCTCAGCGATCCTGCGCCCTTCCATGTACAGCGCAAGCGCCGCATATTCCCCCTCCGAGAGCGCCTCTTTGAGCCGCAGGAGAAACTCGGCGCGCGACTCTTCGGAAAGGAGCGCGGATTCGGGGTCGTCGGGCGAGACAAAGTCAATGCCCTGCCCGTCCGCGTCGAAGAGCGGAAGCGAGCGGTTGAGCGGCGTGTGTTTTTTGCGCGTCGCACTGCGCACCGCCGTGCGGATGCGGCGGTTGATGCAGAGATAGGCGAAGTTCTTGAAGCTCATGCCCCCTTCGCGATAGTCGGTGATCGCATTGTATAGCCCGATCATCCCCTCCTGCACGAGGTCCTCCGCGTCGCCGCCTTCCAAAAAATAACTCCGCGCCGCGCCGCGCACGGCGTTTTTGTATTTCTCCAGCAGCCGCTGTGCCGCGTTCTTGTCCCCTGCCTGCGCCGCGAGCGCGAGGCTTTCGTCGCGTTCCGCGTTCATCGGCGCTGACGCACCGCCTCATAGGCGGCGATGCCCAGCGCGACGGAGGCGTTGAGCGAATTGACCTGTCCGCACAGGGGAAGAGACAGGATCTTGTCGCATTTTTTTCGGGTGAGCGCGGCGATGCCGCTGTCCTCCCCGCCCACGACGAGCGCAATGTCGCCCGTCAGGTCACAGGCATAGAGGTCTTCGCCGTCCGCCTCCAGCCCGTACACCCAATAGCCGCTCTCTTTGAGCTTGTCCACCGCGTAGTTGACGCCCGCCACGCGCGCGACGGGGAGATGATTCGCCGCCCCCTCGCTGATGCGCACGACCGCGCCCGTCACCTGCGCGCTCTTGTTCTTCGGGATGATCACGCCGTCCGCGCCCGCACACTCCGCGACGCGCAGGATGCTGCCGAGGTTGTGTACGTCTTCCACCCCGTCGCAGACGATGACGAAGCGAGGCTTTTCCTTCTTTTCGAGCAGGACGTCAAGATCGGCGTAGACATAGTCCGAGACATACGCGATCACGCCCTGGTGACGCCCCGTCTCGCTCTCGCGGTCCAACGCCTTTGCGTCCGCAAACTGCACGCGGATGCCCTTTTCGCGCGCCATCGCGAAGATCCTGCCCGCGCTGCCCTCGGCGCCCTTTTGCATGAGCAGTTTGTCCACCGTCTTGTCCGTCTTGAGAAGTTCAAGGACGGCGTTTCTTCCTTCTATCTTCATGTGTTCTCTCCGCTGAGTAATTCGTCCATGCGCGCATAATCGCCCACGAGATACAAAAAGCCGATGACCGCCTCGAAACCCGTCGAGAGATTGTACTCCGCGACGGTGGCGTTTTTGCTCTTGGTCGGCTTTTTCGCATTCCTGCCGCGCAGGAAGATCTCGCGCTCCTCCTCGGTGAGGCGCGGCTCGATGCGCTCCCACAGCGCCGCCTGTCCCTTCGCCGAGACCTGCGCGGCGGAGAGCTTTTGCAGCATCCCCGTCTTGTAGTCGGCGGAAAAGACGAGCTTTTCGCGCACATACAGAGAATAGGCCGCGTCGCCCACAAAGGCGAGCACCACGGCATTCATTCCGCGCGCCCGCGCGCGCGGCATCGTCTCGTTGAATTTGACCATGCGTTCATTATAGCACACAAACGGGAAAATTTCAATAAACCGCAAGGATTTTTTCGCGCGCGGCGCACTTTTAACACAAAAAAGCGAGCGTCCCCGCAAAGATCGCGCGCGCGATCTGCGCGCGCGACTCCGCATCGCAGAGCATCGCCTCGTCTTCCGCGTTGGACAAAAAGCCGCATTCGACGATCGCCGAGGGATAGGGCGAGCAGTTCAGCATGTAGTAATCGCCCGCGAGCGCGGAAAAATCGTACCCGCCCAACGCGTTGAGCGAGCTTTGGATGCTCTCGGCGAGCGCGCGGCCGTTTGCGTCCGAAGGGCGGAAAAAACACTGCCCGCCGCGGCGGGTGCGGTCGGCAATAAAGTTGTTCTGGTGCACGGAGAGCACGAGATCGGGCTTTGCCTGCGCGATGATGCGCGCGCGCTCCTGCATGTCGCGGCGCTTGAAACCGTCCGTCGCAAGGCCGTACAGCCCGCCCTCGTCCGTGCGCGTGAGCACCACGGCAAAACCCGCGTCCGAAAAGCACTTTTCCAGCTCGCGCACGATCGCGAGGTTGATGTCACTCTCCTTTACGCCCGTCTCTTTTCCCGTGACGCCGGGGTCTACCCCGCCGTGCCCCGCGTCGAGCACGACCGTAAAGAGCGCGCGGCTCACCGCCGCCTGCGAGGAAAAAGAGAGCGCCGCACCCAGCGCCGCGAGGCACAGGAGCGCGAAGGCAAGGGAAAATGCCGTCCATTTTTTTATCAGTATCATACAAGAATATATGCGGAGGCGCGCGGCAAAATGCCGCGCGCCTCCGCTTTCGATCTCCTTTTCCGCGACCGCGGCAACACCGCATAATGCCCGGACAAAGCCGATCTACAGAATATTGGGTGAAATTCTCCTCTTTATCTGTGATCTGTATACCAGATTGACCATCAGATAAAAGAGTGTTCTGCCCGGATGTTTAAAAAATCTTTTATGAAAGAGAGTCCTCTTTAAAATGGCGGGGATCGTATATAGCTTTTCGTAAACCATCCAAAAGCACTCGGTGACTTCGTTTGCCTTTAAATTGGGGGTGTCCAGGACGGAAATCGAAGGCTTGTAGGAAAAATAGTCGTAGTCCGTGATCTTGCCCTTTTCCTTCATCTCTTCGTGAAGATCGGTACCGGGAATGGGCGTAAGGCAATAGAATTTAGGGGCGATGATGTCCGATCTCTTTACAAATTCCACCGTTTGAAGCAGACTTTCGCGCGTGTCCCCGTCCGCTCCCACGATCATCTCGCTTGCGACCTCGATCCCCGCCGCGTTCACCTTTTTTATGATGTCGGTATAATTGCTCGGGTCGCACCACGTCTTGTGAAAGCTCTCCAAATTTGCCTTGCAGATACTCTCCAAGCCAAAGCTCAGAGTATAACATCCGCTCTCGGCCACCGCCTTCAGCAATGCGGGGTTGTCCGCGATCTGAATGGCACACTGGCTCATCCATTTCATCTTTAACGGCTTTATTTGCTTACAAAGTTCGAACATGTATTCCGGGTCCGCGACGATGTTGTCGTCGATGAGCAGAAATTTACGGAACCCGAGGCTTTTTACATATTTGATATCGCGGATCACTTCTTCGATCGGGCGTTTGAGGTATTTGCCCCGATAGATACAATAGATCGAACAAAATTTGCAGCTGTTGGGACATCCCCTGCCCGCCTGCACGGGTAAAAAATCGCCGATCTTTTTATGTATGACGAGGTCGTACCTCGGCAGCGGATAGGACAGCGAAGTGAGCGGCTTATTATAAAACGGCTTCAATTCTCCCCTTTCGAGGTCGCGGCACAATTCCGCCATGGTCTCTTCGGAATCGCCGATCATCACGGAATCGCAAAACTGTTTCGCGAGATCGGGCACGAGGCTGACCATGGGCCCGCCCATAAAAACGATCTTCCCGCGCTTTTTGAATTCCGATGCGATATCCTTTCCGCGATTTGCCGCATGCCCCATGCCGCCGATCCCGATGACGTCCGCATCTGTGTCAAACGGTATATCTTCGATCGTCTCGATACAGATCTCACAGCTCCAGCCCTCCGGCAACAATGCCGCAAGGATAGGATATGCCAACCCCACAAAATACAGTTTTCTTTTCTTTTGTGTATCAGAAAAAGTCTTGCTGTCAAGCCAAAAAAATATAGCGTAAACCTCAAAGTAGAACAACCTATACGGCAATATTTTTTTACCGAAAAACTTTCAACCTCTAAAACAGCTTGACCGGCTGCGCCTTTTCCTGATTGGCGGAGGCTGTCGAAAGACAGAGCAAGAAAAAACGAAAAGAGCAGAAAATTTTTTCAAAGTGGCAAGAAACCTTGCCCCTTTGACTTATAAACTGCTCTCAAAAAGGAGGTTTGCAATGAAAACTGCGGTGATCTACGCGAGGTACAGCAGCGATCGACAGACGGAACAGTCCATCGAAGGACAAGTCCGCGTTTGCAACGACTATGCCGAGCGTAACGACATTTTGATCGTAAATCAGTATGTAGACCGAGCCACAACGGGCACGAACGACAACCGCGACGCCTTTCAGCAGATGATGAAAGACAGCGACAAAAAGGCTTGGGATTTTGTGCTGGTTTACAAATTAGACCGATTCAGCCGTAACAAATATGAAATGGCTATGCACAAAAAAACGTTGAAAGACAACGGTATAAAGCTCATATCCTGCATGGAAAACATTCCGGATACACCCGAAGGAATTATCCTCGAAAGTTTACTTGAAGGCATGGCGGGTATTATTCGGCGGAATTATCTCAAAAAGTTAAGCGCGGAATGAACGAAAGTAGGCAAAAAGGAACCTTCACTGGCGGCTTTATCATATTTGGCTACCGAGTAGAAAACAAGAAAGTTGTTATACACGAAGACGAAGCGAAAGTTGTCAGATGGATGTTTAATGAATGCGCGTCTGGCAAACTCGTAAAAACGATTATTGAAGAACTACATGAAAAAGGTATTCTATATCGCGGAAAACCTTTTGCAAGGAACACCGTGTATCATCTGCTTGCCAACGAAAAATACAACGGAGTATACAGACACGGCGATGAAATTTTCACAAATATGTACCCACGTATTGTTCCCCAAGAAATTTTCGATGCCGTAAAAAGCAAAATAGACAGCAATAAATACGGTAAACATAAACCGAATGTCGTCTACTTATTAAAAAACAAAGTGTGCTGCGGTTACTGCGGTAAATCTGTTAAAAATATCCGTCTGTGATTGCCTTTACTTTTTTCTTTGGGCCTGTCATCCTTAGTGTCTCCTTTACTTATATTGTTTAATTGTTCGTTTCCTCCATACAATCAAAAAGCAAATTTATATAATGATGTTTCTCTTCGTTCTCTTTCAATATCGGCGTTTCAAAGCCTTCCACGTTCACCGCATTAGGATAATATTGCGGCTCCAAGCAGAACCCGCAACCGCCGCCCTTGCCGTTATATGCGGCAGGCTTGCCGACATACAGTTGCAGTCCCGGAAGGTCTGTTTGCATTTCCATTTTTATGCCGCTCTTCTCGCCTACCGCTGTTACGGCGCGGCTGTTATTCAGGCAGAAATTGTGGTCGTAGGTCTTACCGCCTAACTTTACATAGTCCTCACCTATTCTTTTCAGCTCCGTGAAGTCGAGCGGTGTCCCCTTTACGCTCTCTGTTCTTCCCAAAGGAATGAGCTGTTCGTCCACGGGCGTGTAATTATCCGCGTTGATTTTAAGGAGATTGCCCATCACCTCGCCACCGCCGTTCATATTGAAATAGGCGTGACAGGTGGGCGAGAACAACGTGGTTTTATCGCTGATGCCGTAATATTTAATGGTTAGAGACCTGCCTTCAAGCGTAAACTCGGCTTTGAAATGAAGATTTCCGGGGAAGCCCATATCGCCGTCCTTGCTTACAAGCGAGAGCGTAAGCGTATCGCCGTCCGTTTCCGCTTCGTAAAAGCGTTTATCGAAGCCTTGCTCGCCGCCGTGCAGACAGTTTCCGTTTTCGTTGGGGGATATATGCCACTCTTTTCCGTCAAGGGTGAACTTTACGCCCGCGATGCGGTTGGCTACCCTGCCCACCGTTGAACCGCAGTAGGAATGACTGCTCAGGTAACCCTGCACGCAGTCGTAGCCGACAAGGATATTCTTTTCGCCCTTGGGCGTTTTGATTTTAATAAAGTTTAGTATGCCGCCGAAGTCTAATACGCCAACGGACATTTCGTCATTGGATATCGTATATAGATGAACAGCTTTGCCGTTATAGTTATCAAATAATGTTTTAGTTATCATAATTTCTCTACCGTAATGCCGTCTGAAACGTCGGCTTTGTAACACTCGGCTCTGTATCCCGTCGCCCTTTCGTATTTTTCAAGTACGACGTTCTTAAAATCTTCCACTTCCGCCGTTTTAACGAGCGATATGGTACAGCCGCCGAAACCGCCGCCCGTCATACGCGAACCTGCGCAGGCGGGATGCTCCTGCGCGGCATACGCCAACGCGTCCAGCTCCCTGCCCGTTACTTCGTATAGCTTGGAAAGGGATTCGTGCGATTTGTTTAAGAGCTTGCCCAAAAACTCCATATTGCCCGTCTTCATTGCCTGCACCGCAAGCCGCACGCGCTCGCACTCGTTTATGACGTGCGTCGCCCTGTCCCGTACCTTTCCGCTCAATACTCTCGAATACTTTATGAACTCTTCAAGCGTTAAGTCCGCAAGGCAATCTATCTCTATATATTTCTGCAAAGTTTTTAACACCTCTTCCCGCCTTCGCTTTTTTCGGATCGCGGAATTCGGGTTTGGCTTTATTGATCGTGATGATCAGCCCTTCCGAATCGAAACGCGGGTTTTTATCCAACTTCGCCTTTTTGACGTATTCATTATGTACGCAATAATTATAGAACCAGTCTGTCGCCGCTTTGCTTCCGCTCTCTTGATAGATTTCGGAAAAGCGCCTGTTGATTGCGGACGGCAACAGCGAAAGTACGCCGTATACCTCGTCTGCCTCTTCCGAAAGCTCTTCATTCTCACAATTCTGCAATATTTCCAACAGGCGGTTCTTTACATAAAACCCGTCCCGTTCGTCTAATTCCAGATGCGCTTTTGCGTAGGCGGTCAGCTCTTCCGCTCTTTTTAATATATCGTTCATTTTTTATATCCGTTGGGGTTCTTCGTCTGCCAGTTCCAGAGAGAGGCGCACATTTCGTCGATACCCAGCTTTGCCTCCCAACCCAGCTCTTTCTTTGCCTTGCTTGCGTCGGCATAGCACGCCGCAATATCGCCCGCACGGCGGGGTTTGATTACGTACGGAAGTTTATGCCCGCACGCCTTTTCGAATGCGCGGATCACGTCCAACACGCTGTACCCTACCCCCGTGCCGAGGTTGTAGGTATATACGCCGTTCTTTTCTATTTTATCTATCGCCGCAACGTGTCCCTTTGCGAGGTCTACGACGTGGATATAATCGCGCACGCCCGTGCCGTCGGGCGTGGGATAGTCGTTGCCGAATACGCCTATCTCTTTGAGTTCCCCTATCGCCACCTTTGCGATAAAGGGCGTTAAATTGTTGGGAACGCCTTTCGGATCCTCGCCGATCAGTCCGCTTTCGTGCGCGCCCACGGGGTTGAAATATCGGAGCAGCACCACCGTCCATTCGTTATCGGCTTTGTATACGTCGTTTAACATTATCTCCTGAAAGAACTTGCTCGTGCCGTAGGGGTTGGTCGTACCGCCCGTCTTACACTCTTCGGTCAAGGGCAATACTTCGGGGTCGCCGTATACCGTTGCAGAAGAGGAGAACACGATTTTCTTGCAGCCGTGTTCGCGCATTGCCTGCAACAGCACGAGCGTGCCGTTGAGGTTATTGTCGTAATATTCGACGGGTTTAGCGCAAGATTCGCCCACGGCTTTTAAGCCTGCGAAGTGGATGACCCAGTCTATCTTATGTTCGGTAAAAATTTTGTCGAGCGCGGCTTTGTCCCGCACGTCCGCATTATAGAACGCAACGGGTTTGCCCGTTATTTGCTCTACCCTTTTAACGCTCTCTTCGCACGAGTTGGAGAGATTATCCACGACAACTACGCCGTAGCCGCTTTTCAATAATTCGACGCAGGTATGTGAGCCGATATAACCCGCTCCGCCCGTTACTAATATTTTCATTTTATGCTCCCATCTTAATTTTAACGAATACAAATACTTCGTATGGAGTTATATCAACCCTTCCGCAAAACCGCTTGCCGGATATCAGGTCGTTATAATCTCCGTCTAAAACTATATATCCGTCTTTATTTTCTATCTCTACCGCTATAATTCCGTAAGAGCCGCCGCAACGCTCGACAAGCACGATATTGCTGCTTGCTTCGGCGATCGGCTTCCTGTTTACAAGCTTTAACAAATCTTTTTCCGAAACAACGCTTCCCGTAAGAATGACCTTACCTTTCCCCACCATCCTTTCTGTTATGACCGAAAGGGGCGCAAATTCGCATTCGGAATAAGTCGCAAGGCTCTTTGTTCCCTCTTTACGTTCGTAAGCGTCGAAACACCCGCCTACGGAGCATGTTTCGCCATCGCTCCATTTTGCTTTAAACACGTCGTTATCTATCGGCTTTTGATATTTTGTATATACGCCCGCAAGCTCCTCCAAAAATCCGTACGGAGCGTCCGTGTACTTGCTTACGTTACCATCCATAATATCAGTCATCGGTCCGACTATCCAAATCCCGCCATTATACACCCAATCTATAATGCGAGCTTTAAAGTCGTTTTCGTCCGCCGTAGAAAGGAAGGGCGAGATTACTACCTTGTAATCGTCCAGACCGTGCGGCGTGTCAATGACGTCTACGTTGTAATGGCGGAGCGCCTTATGATATTTATCGATAATCGTTTGGCGGTAATCGAAATTTTTAACAAGCGGCGCAACTTTAAAGTTGATTGCCGAAGTCGAAGAAAAATGCAACGCAATCTTGCTTTCGATTTTGGTTTCGGTAAGGAATTTTTCACTCTTTTTCAAATCATCGACAGCTTTTTTCACCTCTTCCGTTACCCTGTAACTTCTGCCGGCCGAAGAAAACAGTGCGCCGTGTCCGAGTTCGTGCCCATTCGGATGAGTACGAAAGAGCCAATATAAATTCATCTCCGCACCCTTTACAAACGGCAGCAAGGTATTGGCATAACAATTTCCCTCGGGACGGTAGCCGTTATCGGCGTATTCGCTTCCGTTCCAACCGACTTGCGTTTCCGTTACCCAAAACGGCTTATCTTTTACACAACGCAAAAAATCGTATGCAAAAGCGTTTGTGTACAGCCTGTCCGCGGTATCGTAGTGATTGTACTGAACCACGTAGAGCTTTTTATTTACGGCATAATAATCCAATAAATCGTCGGGCATCATGTCCGTACCTATATTTTTACAGCCGTATTTCCGTAAAATTTCCGCCTGTTCGTCTACGTACGAGCATATAAGCCCGCATTGGTAATCCCACCACGCCTTTCTGAGCGACGGATGCCTCCACTCGTCGGGATACGGAGGTTGCACGTCATCGAACGAATTATATTCCAACGACCAGCGCGTCATTCCCCACGTTTTGTTTAATTTTTCGGGAGCGCCGAATTTGTCTTTTAAATATTTTCTAAACCCTTTTTTGCAGTTTTCGCAAAAGCAACCGTCCTGGTAGGGATAGAGTTCGTTATCTATCTGCCAACCTATTATCCCCTTATTCCCCGCAAAAACCTTTGCCATCTCTTCGACTATGAGCGCGTTTTTTTCGCGGGCAACGTAAGAGGATTTGCAAACGTGGCAACGGCTTGATACGTTTTGTCTTTGGTTATCAGGCGTCACCCTGCGCATTTGGGGATACTTGTCCAACATCCATCTCGGCGGGGTACAGGTAGGCGTGCACATCACTGTATAAATTCCGTTTTCGTAAAGTTTGTTCACGACGTTTTCAAGCCATGAAAAAACGAATTTACCCTCTTCGGGTTCCATTTTTCCCCAGGCAAATTCGCCGACGCGCAAACAGTTTATGCCTAACTCCTTGCAACGCGCTATATCTTTATTAACCTCCGCCTCGTCCCACATTTCGGGATAATATGCCGCGCCGATAAAAATGTCTTTCATTGTCGCATCTCCTTTATATTGTTTATCATTTTTCCGCTGTTTTTACGCAAAAACCTCGCGCTTTTAACCAATCCAAAGACAATTCAAACCATTTTCCGATATATTCAAGTTGAATTTCAGCTGCGGTTTGATCGTTTACCTCTTCACTACACAAACTTAATCCGTGCCAACCTTTTTCGAAAATATGCAGCGATATCGGCACGTTAGCCCGTCTGTATGCCTCCGCAAGCATGAAAGAATTTTCGACGGGCACGCAGTCGTCTTCGAACGTATGCCAGATGAATGCGGGAACGCTGTCTGCCGTTACGCGTTTTTCCATAGAAAGTTTTTCATACAAATCGGGATTGTTGCCCGTAATGATATTGCGACTGAATTCGTTCGCGAACCGCCCCATGGTAACGACGGGATAGGACAGCACTACGGCGTTTAATTTTGCCGTTTGAGCTCTATCGCCCAATATTTCGACTACTTCCTTTTCGTCACAGATATTTGCAAGCATAGCCGCAAGATGTCCCCCTGCAGAAAAGCCTACTGCCGCTACTAAATTTTTATCCACGCGGTACTTTGAAGCGTTTTCGCGTATATACGCTATCGCCATACACGCTTCGACGAGCGGTACGGGATACGCCGTATTTACGCTGTAATCCAGCACGAACGCACAATATCCGTTTGCGACGTATTTAAAAGCGACGGGCGCGCTTTCCCGACGGGAAACAAAGGAGTACCCACCGCCCGCCATTACCAGCATAGCCGGACGAAGCTTGGGCTTTATCTCCGAAACTTCAAACGGCGCATAGATGTCTAAATATCCGCCGTGCCCGCTTATGCGCTTCAAATTAAAATACCTATATAAATCTATTCTTTCCGCCTGCATTTAACAGCCCCCGTATATCACTCCTCGGTTTCGACTTCTTCCAATATGAGCAACTTACAGTCAAACTCATCGCGCCAAACGCCCGAAAAATTAAATCCGACGTTCATATAATAATCTCCGTAAAAAGCGCAACCATCAAAATTGTTCTTATATCTTTTATCCGGATCGAGTCCTTTAAGTTTCAGATATCGGAAACACTCTTTTTCGTGTAATAAATTCATCAACAAAACAAGCGAACAGGTTTTTGAAGAATTTACGCATTGCATAATATACCAGTTATCCGTCTGAGGCGACGCGAGATGATACAGCGTTCCGTTTTCTATTACGTCCTTATGGTGCTTTTTATATAGCTCTGCCGTGTTTGAAAGCGTTCTTTTTTCATCATCCGTCAACAGGCTGGGATTCATTTCGAGACCGTATGTTCCGAACAACGCAAACAGACTTTTCTGCTCGTAGTTCATCAATTTACAGTCGTTGACGTGCGTAGCCATACATGAGAGCGGATAGCCCAACGAAGTATTGTAATTGATAACGCTTCGCCTTACGGGATTGCTTTCATCGCTCGTCCAAATCTGCGGGCAATAATAAAGCGTGCCCAAATCGAACCGCGAACCTCCGCCCGCACAGCCCTCGATCATTATCTTCGGGTTATCTTTTGCAATGCGGGAAATGAGCGAATAATATCCGAGCGTTATTCTGTGGTACACTTCTCCCTGCCGCTTCTCGCCCAATCGGGTTGAAGAATGTTCGTAAACGCGTCTGTTATAATCCCATTTGATATAATCGATTTCATATTCTTTCAAAAAGGTCTTTATCTGTTTATAAATTGCGTCAATCGCCTGAGGGTTGGAAAAATCCAAATGAAATTGATGCCGCATAACGTGAATATCTTCACCGTCGTCGCACAGCGCGTATTCGGGGTGAGCTTTGTACAAATCGGAATTGTAGTTTACCATTTCCGGCTCGAACCAAATACCGAATTTTATTCCCAAATTATGGCAGTGTTTTATTATGCGATGTAAATCGAGTTTGCTTTTATTTACCGTCCAATCTCCGAGTCCGTCCGTATCGTCGTCACGCCGTCCGAACCAGCCGTCGTCCAGGACAAACAGTTCCGCGCCCGCCTTTGCCGAATCGTCTATATACGAAATAATACTTTCAGTAGTGAAATCGAACAAACAGCCTTCCCACGAATTAAAAAGCACGGGTTTATATTCTTTATCAAACTGATAAGTTATAAGATTTTCCCTAACGAACGAATGAAAATTCTGACTCATTTTATCTATGCCGCAATACGAGTACGAAATAAGCGCCTGCGGGCAAACAAAACTTTCGCCGTCTCCTAAAATCCACCCGAAATCTTCGTCGTTTACGCCGTAGGTGATATGCGTGCCTTTATACCAATCGGAAAGAAGTCTGAATTTGAAATTTCCGCTGTATATGAGATTAAACCCTATTACCTCTCCGTGGTCGTAATCGGCGTTTTCGCCTTTTAAAAATACGAACGGATTCTCCTCGGCAGAGGAAGTTCCCAAATTCGAATAAATTTCAAACACACCGTCCGTAACCGCATTTTCCACGCGAGTACGTTCTTCCGCCCAACGGCCGCAGAAATGATTTATAGTAAAATTTCTTCTCGGCAAATCGAGCTGCATGGACATAGCCCGCTTTATTACCGCATCACGACCCGTTTTATTTATTATTTCAAAATTTTTAACGATGATATCTTTATCGTCGAAAATCGTAACGCGGTGTTTAAGATAAATTTCCTGCGAACGCTCTTTAAGCAAAAATTCAACCGTTTGGCAGTTATCGCCGTGTGCGCACGGCAAATTATCCAATTGCACCGCACCGTCGAATATTTTATGCGAAACGTAAATAAAATCGGTAACCAAGCTACCGTTCTCGCGCTGTATAACAATCGGCGCGTCGCGTTTATCCCTGCGTCCGTGAACGGACAACTCGACGGGGGCTATTCCCTCTTTATATCGGTCGATATAAGCGATTTCCCTTTTCTGGTTAATACTGAAAATATTACTTTCGACTCCGCCCGTCACTCGTATAAGCGAAATATCAAAATCCTTTACCGTCTTACCGAAATAGACAGTTTCAAGATATCCTTCCCGATTAATATAAATCCAATAGCTTATACTGCCGTTACTCAACTTTACGACGCTTTGTTTTTTGTCAAAAGTAATCATACGTCAACTCCTGTTGTCACCGTTAACCGAACGCTTACAAATAAAATACGATTATGCAGTCTTTTTTTAAATGCATTTGTAAGGAAAGAGAAATTACGCCGCCGTCCGGTGCGGTTTCGCCTGTGTTAAGCGGGAATGCCGCGCTCTTTTTAAATTTTTTAAAACCGTACTCTTCACCGTTTACGGTGACTTTTTTAACGTCGTCGACGCCTTTTAACAAATGATATTTGAGCGTGATTTCGCGCATAATGCAGGCTCTTTCGCCCGAAAATTCACCCTCTGCGGCGCAAAGTTTAATTATAAAGGCATTCTCGCTTGAACTGTAACGCGCCTCGTATGCGCTCTTTCTGAACCGCCCGAGTTTGTAAGCCGTAGTTTCACCGTCATCCTCGTATAAATATCCTCTGTCGGTTGACTGTTTATCGGGATAGAAATCGTAAACGAGCTTATCCCATTTTTGTTCTTTTGTGTTCTTCGCCTCATAAGCAAGCGGAATAAGCGCGCCCAACCGAACAAAGAGCGGCATTTCGTACAAGCCGTACGCCCGTCGAACGCTTTTCCCGCCGTCATAAATTTTTCCGCCGAACGCGTCCAACCACCTTCCCTCGGGCAGATAAATTTCGGTATCGCTACAATCCGTATCGCAATAAAGCCCTATGGCAGCTTCGCCGTCCGCCTGAAAATATTCTATTTCGATAAAGTGCTCTATATCCTTTTGAACAGTCCCCAGCGAAAAAAACATTGCGGGGTGGGTAGTTTTATCCTCGTGCACCTTTACGCCGTCAATCCATACCGTAGCCCCGTCGTCGCTCCGCAAGAAAAGTTTTTTGTCTTTGCCGAATTTGACGCTTGTTTTACATCTCGCTGAAAAATCGTACACGGGCACGCCCTTTTCAGGCGAAACGTGCGCAAGATTGATATCGAGTTTTTGATACTCTGCCGTTGCTATCGGTTCGCCTTTCAGCTCTCTGCCGTTATAGTAAACGGCTGATATGGGACTCGTAAAATATTTTTCTTCGATTACGCCGAACAAAGCACCGACAACGGGTTTGATTAATATATCGTTGCCGAGCATATACTCGTCGTTAATTTTTAACGCTTTTTTATCTTCGGGATACTCCCAGCCCAACGCTTTGAAAATCGGCTCGCCCGTTTCGTATGCGTTATAGGCGCTTTTGTAAATTACGGGCAACAGCCTGTACCTTAAATTATTGTAATCGCGAACTATATCAAGCGTTTCGTCATCGTACGCCCACGGCTCGCGCGTGCGTTCGACCGAATTAGTACAGTGCGGACGGAATACGGGGGATAATGCGCCGTACTGCATCCAACGGATAAACAGCTCTTTATCGGGATTGCCCAAATGGCCGCCGCAATCCGAATTCATATAAGGGATAGCGTTGTCTCCGCACTTAATCAGGCTGTCTATCTCCTGTGCAAGGAAATTAGGCAAACTGTCTATATCCCCCGTCCACTGTATGGAATACCTATGGCTTGCGCTGTCGGTTATGCCCGCATACGTTCCGTTGAGGATATTAACAATGTTGCCCATTATTACGGGACGACGGTAAACTGCTTTATCCCCGGCTGCGTCCTGGTAATAATGCCTCGTAATATCTTCAAACAGATACAGCCCGAAGGTTTCCCACCGCACGCTTTCGGTAGGGGGTATAAGACGGGTGACCCAATTTCTGTCGTACCACCATATATCCAGCCCTTTTTGCATTAAAGACTGCAAATTTCTTTCTCTGTACTCTATTTCCTCGGGCGCGAAAACCTGCGCGCCGTTTACGGGCTCGGGGTGGTCGTTGAACATTACCTCCACGCCGTGCGAATGCGCAAAGTCGAAAAACCTTTTCAAATCGGGGAAAAGCTTTGTGTTTATATCGTAGCCCCAGCCGTTTTCGCAGGAGCGCCAGTCGGTGTCTATAACCATTACGTCCAAAGGCACGTCGTGCTTTTCGTAATCTAATATAAGCTGTTTCGCCTCCTCTTCGGTGTACGCGTAGTATTTGCTGTTCCACCCGCCGAGCGTGGAAAGGCGAACGAGCTCAGGTTTACCCGTTAATTCTACGTACAGTTTTCTCAAAAGCTTTGCGTCCTTTTCGCAAAGCAATAAATATATATCTTCTACGTTTTCTTCAACGGTATATTCGCCCTTTCTTTCCGACGAATATCCGCCCTCGGGGACGGTGATTCGCGGGGTATCCGATATCGCGAACACTTCGGGAGTTTTATATAGAGGCGGCAGCTCGCCGCTGTTTTTTATCTTTTTATAAGTATACACCCTTTTTCCGTTCTTTTTAAGCCTTACGCCCGAAAGAGTTTTTGCGTTTTCCGGTATGTACAATTCGTAGTCGCCGAAGCAAACTAAGTTCTCGTTCTCCGAGTAAGCTACGCAAGTATCTGCATACTGTTCCCTTTCGGGGATGAAAAAAGTGTTTTCGTTACAAAATTTACCGTCTTTGCCGTATTCTATACGGATAATATTCCCGCTTAACAGCTGTACCCGAATGTTGCCCGAAATAATTTGTTCCATGTTTTTTGTCCTTTAAATTTTTATTTGCATTGTTTCGATTACAAACGGCTTCCCGAATTACACGGGGAAGCCGCAGAACGTCCTATTTAAGAAAACTCTTTAAAAATTCGCGAAAGATACCGTACCCGTGTTCGTTTGGGTGAACGCCGTCGCTATGAAAACAGCTTTCGCCGCTTTCCGCAATCAACCCGTTCCAATCCACGACTTTAACCCCGAACCGTTCCGCCGAATTTTCAAGCGCTTCGTTAAACGCGTCTTCCAATCCTTTATGCTCGCCGAAATTCGGCGCATGTACCGTTTTAATAATATATATCTGCGCTTTCGGAAAAATTTTTTTTGTAAGCTTCAAAAATTCAGTATAATGATAAACCGTTTTTTCATCGCTTCCGGTCGAGTGCAAATCGTTAAAGCCGAGGTTGACTACTATTTTTTTAAACTGCGGCAATCCCTTCAAGCGCGGCAGATAACCGAGCCAATCTCCGAAAGTAGAACCGCCTATGCCCGCGTTTGCATAGCTTTCGGGGAAAAAGGCTGAAAACTTGTTGCCGCCCGCATAGTCCTGCGCTTCGGCAAGCTCGAAATAAGAATCCCCTATAAACAGCACGTCCGCGTTTTCGGCGTTTGTATACCTTTCGCATACTCTCTTTATTGTCGTTTCTGCGTTCATATTTTTCCAATCGCAGAAAAATTCCATTTCGGGAGTGTATCCCTCCAAAAGCGGCTCTTTAAACTCGCCCCTGTATTCGCCTATGACCGACAACCCCGAAAAGAAAGCTTTTCTGAAATGCGTGGGTTTACCGTCAGCGCCCTTATAATACATTACGCCGTTTCCGTAAATCCAGTCCGTTTTTCTGTAATCGAATTTCCCGACGTACTTATAGAGCACGTCTGAGGATACCGCCCCGCAAGAGCTCAGCGTCGACAGCGTAAAATCCTGCTGACCGTACCCGAGTTTTTCGAAGTTTTTCCCGTCGTAATATATATCGCCCGAGTATACCGAGCCCTCGACGTATTTTATGCTGCCGAAGCCCTTGCAAGGCTTACCCTTTTTAAATACGCCTTCCGGCACGAAATACCATATTCCCGCGGAGTTGGTTTTGAAATTTTCGAAAATTAAAATATTTTTGTTCATAGGGTTTAAATCTCTTTTAATTCTCCGTTTTCGATTTTGATTTTTCCCGTAAGGCGGATATCCGCGGACGAAGCACCTACGAGAATTTCGTAGATTCCGTCCTCCGTTTGCCTTTTCCCGCTTTGATAAGACCAGTAGGAAAACGCCGATTTATCGAGTTCGAGCTTAGCTTTTACACTTTCGCCCGCCTTTATTGAGTATTTGGCAAAAGCCTTTAATCCCTTTACGGGGCGGCTTGCGCACGAGCTTTTAGCACCGACGTAAACCTGAACGACTTCCTTTCCGTCTGTCGCCGAAGTATTTCCGAGTTCGAACGAAACCGTTACCTTTTCTCCGTCTGCTGCAATATTTAAGTTTTTGTACTTAAATTCGGAATAGGACAGACCGTGTCCGAACGGAAACAGCACGGGAACTCCGTATTCGTCGTAATAACGGTATCCAGCGAAAATCCCCTCTTCGTAAACTGTAACTTTACAGTCTGTATAGGAATTTGCCGCCGGGGTATCCTCATAGCGGACGGGGAATGTTTCGGTGAGTTTTCCCGACGGATTTACCCTGCCCGTTAAAACGTTTACGACGGTTTCACCACAACGTTCACCCAAGAAACCCGCATATACTACGGCGGCTACGTCGTCTATCCACTCGCTCATATCCACGGGCGAACCCGCAAAAAGCACGACTACCGTATTCGGGTTGATGCGCGCCGTATCTTTTATGGCGCGTATCTGCACGGGGTGAAGCCCCATATACGCCCTGTCGCCGTTCTCGCCCTCAACGGCGGCGCCCGTACCGGCAAACACTATATTCACGTCGCACGCGGCGGCATTGTCTGCGGCACGCCCGGGATTGTGCCCCGCGTGCGATACGCCGTAGATAAACGCAGGTTCATATATCGACTTCCCGTCGTGAATTTCTTTGAAAATTTTAGGGATATCGTAAGGAAGACTTAAAGGCGTAACCCGCCCTGAACCGCCTCCGCAAACGTCGATTTCGCCGTTTGGTCTGGCAAACTGTCCGCACAAAGACACACTAAGCCCTTTCTTTACGGGCAGGACGCCGTTATTTTTCAACAGCACAACTCCCTCTTCCGCAACCGTCTGCGTAAAGGAAATGCGTTCTTCAAGCGTATACTTACGCTTTTTTTCCTTTGAAAGCTCTTTTACACCGTAGATATAGTCTAACACTCTCTGAGCGCAGGCATCGATTTCCTGCTCGGAAATAATCCCGTTTTCAAAGTCGGAAACGAGCTTTTGATAGTTCTTTTCGGAAAAGGGCATTTCAAGGTCGAGCCCCGCCTTTGCAGCTTTGGCACGATCGTACACAGCATCCCAGTCGGACATGATAAGTCCTTCGAACCCGAACTCTTCGCGCAGGATTTTAAACCCGAACGCATTTTCCGAGCCCTGCACTCCGTTGATTTTATTGTAACAGCACATAACCGACTTAGGTCTCGCCTGCATTGCGATTTCAAAAGGCGTTAAGTAAATTTCGCGCAGAGCGCGCTCGTCCACTTCGCTCGATTGACGCATACGGTTATATTCGAGGTTATTACAGCAAAAATGCTTTACGCAAGCCGCCGCGCCCTCCGACTGCAACGCGGAAACGTATTCCCTTGCCATTATACCCGCAAGATAAGGGTCCTCCGAAAAATATTCGAAGTTGCGCCCGCATAGCGGACTGCGTTTGATATTTACCCCGGGACCAAGCAATACGTCAGCGCCTGCGTCAAGACAATCGTCCGCAACACACTCGGCATATTTGCGTACAACGTCCGTATTCCAGGTATTTGCAAGCACTTGCAGCGACGGATACGCAACCGAAGGAATGTCCTTACCGTTTTCATCGGGCATTCTTACACCCATAGAAGCGTCGGTCACCCTGATTTTTGGCAGTTTCCCGTCCAAATCCGAGGTATGCCAAAATCCGTCGCCGCACAAAAGCCGCAGTTTTTCTTTATATGATAGATCTTTAACCGTGATTTTTTCCATATCAAAGTCCTTCGTTTAAAAGCAAAATGAAGTTGCCGCCCTGCACGGTGCGTGCGCGGAACTGGAAAAATTCTCCGCTTTTTACGTCGAACCAGTCGCTGAAAGCAACCCGCCCGGGCGACTGCTCGAGGAAATCGCTTATGCACTTTATAAATACCGAACGCTTATTTTCGTCGTCCGTCAGGCTTGCCACCCACATAATCCAGTCGCTCTTGGAATAATCCTCGCGCGAGTCGAGAGGCACGCCGAATTTTTCGATTTTTGTGAGATAATAGTCTATTTCCCTTTCCAAAAAGCTCTGCGGGAAAAGTCCGAGTTTCAAAATCTTATCGAACGCAAGGTTGTATTTTAAGGAAAAAGTCTGCTCGCCCGAATTCCAGGTAAGCGGCAAGTGGGTAAACCCGTTGCCGAACTCAATAATTTCCGCCGCATAAGATTCGGCAATTTTACGGTATTTTTTATGCTCCGTCTGCTTTCCTGCGGCAAGACATAATTCGGCATACGCCGCAATGCCTACCGTAGCCTTTATGGCAAGATTGATATTGTCTGCCAGATGCCCCGCAAAATCGTCCGTGCAAAGCTGGTTTTCGGGTTTCAATCCGTATTTCACGAGATACTCCACCCATTTTGCGGTAAGTCCGCTATTTTCTTTATACAACGACAAATCGCCGTCCGCGCGGAAGCATGCAAGCAACATTATAATCATATTCGCGCACTCTTCGACCGGCATCTGAAATTCGAAATCATATATATCGGCGCTTGCAGGCAACATATAAAACGGGAAACGCGTGTCGCCGTCGCCGTATATGCGATAGGTAAGGCTGCCCAGATTTTTCAACCCGTAAATCTGTCCGCAGCAAGCGGGATAAGTGCCTACGTCGTGCGGGGCGAAATCGCAGTTCCAGATCGGCATTTTTGCAAACGCGAAAATAGGACGAAGCATACCTTTTACTAGCTCCGCATTGTAAACAAGATAGAGCGGCATAGACGGATAGCTTACGTCTACCGTAGCCATACAGCCGTTGGAATAACACTCCTTGGAAAGAAACAAAACGTTCCCCGCATTATCTTCAATGAGTTTATGCCCCGCCACGCTCTGTCTTAAAGAAGCATATAAAATATTAAGATATTCCGTCCCGTACTTTTCGGTGCGGGCTTTTAATCCGTTTTCGAACTTTGAAAGTTCGGCATTGATTTTGTCGCCGTTATCCCATACGTATTTAAGGGCGTCGGTTATCTTATAACGTTTAAGATAGTACCCCTTTAAAAAATCCCCGAAATAATCTATGGAAACAATATCGTCATATCCAAGCGCAATCCGCCCCTGCGGCTTGCTTGCAGATGCGCCTATGTACCTGTCCTCGCCGTTATTGACAAACTGCGTTTTTCCGGTAGAAACAAAATTTCTTAAATCGTCTCCGTCAAGCGCATACGCTTTTTCGCCCGCAAGATACCAATAGCCCCAGTCGGCGCCTATCGCATCGTCGTTATTCGACAACGGAAGCTGCTTTTTCAATCCGAACACCGCGTATTCGAATCCGTCCGACGCTACCGCAATACTGCGTATACGTTTATCCGGATGAGACTTATTGCACGCAAGCTCCCTGCCTGCGAAAAGGTATACGCTTACGTCTTTTCCTCCCTCTACTTCATACTCCATATAGCAAACGGGCATGGAAAGTAAAGCCAAATCGTCGGGCGGAAGGGGCGAAACAAAGCGTACCTTTAATTTAGCCGAGCCGACTTCAAATTCGTATTCAGTAGAAAACGCCGTCACGTTTATGTAAGTTTGTTCGGCATTTTTAACGCAGCCGTACCATTTGGCGGCGTCGCCCATAAAGCAATATATTTTGCCGTCGGTTTTTATAAAGCCGTAAATTTTTTTCTCTTCTCCGTACCAGGTTTGAAGGTTTGCGGCATTGAGCCTTTCTGTTACGCTCCAAAGCGAAAAATTCGGGTCTTTTAAAAAAATCGGATAGGCGGGTAATTTTCTTTTAAGTTTCATATATTTATCCTTCTTTGCTAAAAAATATTGTATTTTTCACGTTTCCTTTTTTGAATGTAACGATACGGGTAAAACAATCCTTTGTATTTTACTGTCCGGTTTTTCAAGACGGTTTTCCATAACGTTAAAAGTCGCTTCGGCTAATTTGGAAAAGTTGATTTTTACACTGTCAATGTCCTCAAAACCAAATACATAACCGCTTAATTTATCGAACCCCACAATGTGTATATCGGGATACAGCTTGCGTATCCCACCCCTTCCAACAATTTTGTCAAGCTTCGCCATTACTTCGTATGCGAGCATATCATTATAAAAAAAGATTTTACGGAAACCGTCCTCTATATATTTATAGAGGACGGAGATGTCTTCTTTACTGTAATTAAACATACGCACGTCATTTTCTCCCGCAAATTCCTGTAACTCCGTTTTGAATATGGAATAGCGGTGTGCGGAAAGAAAGTAATCGATACCCACGTAGATATATTTGTTTCCGTCCTTAAAACTTTCCAAATGATGCGCCGCAAGGATACAACCCTTAAAATTATCTACCGTTACGTTATCTACCACATCCTCTTTTATACTGCTACCGACAAATAATATAACAATGTTATTCAATTTAGCAAATTCATACACTTCATTCTTAAACGGCATATGCGTAATGAGCAAATCGGCACGTTGCAAAATACATTGCTTTATCGTATCCTTATTTAGCTCAGAAGCATATAAAAGCATAAAATCATATTCGCTTTTTAGGTGCAATAGCTTGATAAATTCGTTGATAAACGTATTGAAATACAGATTACTCAACGAATCTATCAAAATCGCGATCAACGGTCTTTCGTCTTTGTGCATTTTTTGTGCTACACGATTGGGCATATAGCCGAGTTCCATAGCTTTCCTTACGACTTTTTCCTTCATTTCAGCCGAAATGTCGTCCATATCGCGCAAAGCGTGCGAAACCGTATTTACGGAAACACCCAATTCAGAAGCTATACATTTAAGACTTACGTTTTTAAGGCTCATATATTTACTCTCATTTTATAACGTCGCCCGTTATCGGGTCGAATATGAACAAATCGTCCGCCGAAAAACTGACGGCAATTTTATCGTTTTGCCCGAGCTTGTCTTTCGCATCGATTTTACCTATCATGTTTTTGCCGCAAAATTCGAAATAGACGTTATACTCCCCGCCCAAAAGCTCGGTAAGATCCGGCTGCACGATGTATGCGCTCTTATAGGTTTTACCCTCTTCCGCTTTTTCTATCTTTATTCTTTCGGGACGGATACCAACAAATACTTTTCTGCCGTCTTCCTTATAGGCTTTCAGCGCAGCAAATTTTTCCGCCGCAACCGTACGTTCTTGAAGCCAGGGATCTTCCTCGGTTTTCTTGGCGGCAAGGCTTTTAAAAAACTCTATCATGCGCACGACAAAGCTTTTCTTTTTTGCGGAATTGTTCTTTACGCCTTTCCCCTCGCCCGTTACGGAAAGTAATTTGAGAATTTTTTCACGTGCGGCGCTATCGAAATTTTCGTTGATCGCCGAAAACTCCGCGCACTTGCATTCGTAAAATTTATCGAATATCTCTTCGAATCCATTCTCAACAGGCAAACGGAAATCCCCAAACACGAGCATTTTTTTGCTTCTATCGAATTCCATTTCGAACATATTCATAGTAGGCGACCCGATAAACCTTGCGACGAAAATATTTGCAGGGGCATTGTAAACCTCTTCGGGTGTACCCACTTGCTGTATAAATCCGCGACTCATAACAACTATGCGCGATGCCATCGTCATCGCCTCGGTCTGATCGTGCGTTACGTAAATTGTAGTCGCGTTTATCTTGTTGTGGAGCTTTACTATCTCGCTGCGCATGGTGAGCCTAAGCTTCGCGTCGAGGTTGGACAGCGGTTCGTCCATCATAAATATGGGAACGTTTTTAACGATAGCCCTGCCGAGCGCAACCCTTTGCATCTGCCCGCCGGAAAGCTCCTTAGGAAGCTTATCGAGATAAGGCGCAAGGTCGAGTTTCTCCGCCGTTTCGTAGACGCGCGTTTTTATTTCGTAATGCGTAAGCTTGCGCTGAACAATCTTTCGCGTGCCGTCCTCGGAAAGTTCGCAGAACTCGCCGTCGAGTTTTTTGCCGCTTTCGTTAATTTTTGTCTGCTCCGCACTCTCCGTCTCGGAAAGTTTTGCTTCCCAATCGGAAAGAATTCCGTCCTCTTTATCCGCTACGTTTTTCCAATCGTCCGCAGATACCGAACCGTGTAGCTTTAAAATTAGTTTTGCGGTTTCGAGTACTACGTTTAACAGCGTTGCAAGATTTTCAGCTCTTTCGCCGAACTTAGGCTTTTGTGCGTCTACCTTAGCGATTGCTTCATTTATGCCCGCAAGCCCGAATCTCTCGATAATTTCCCTCGCCTGCGCACAGCTTAACAACACTGTATTCACAACGGGCGCAGGGTAAGTATTTATCGTCAGCGGAAAGGCTATGTTGTCGAACACGGTCATCTGGGGATAGAGCGCGTAGCTTTGGAAAACTATCGCCATATGTCTGTCCTTGCTCGGCTTATAGTTCAAAAGTTCGTCGCCGAGATATATTTCGCCCGACGTTATATCTTCAAGCCCCGCAACCATTCTTAGCGTGGTTGACTTGCCGCAGCCCGAAGGTCCGACAATTACAATGAATTCGTTTTTGGCGATATCGAGATTAAAATCGTATACCGCTTTTTCGCCGTTGGGATAAACCTTTTCAAGATGTCTTAAAGACAAAAAAGTTTCGCCGTTTGAAGTATTTTCGTTCATAAAATCACCCCTTAACTCCCGTAGACGCGAGTCCGTCTATCATTTTGTTTTGCGTAATAAGGAAAATTATGAATATGGGTATCAATGCGAACACGCCCGTAGCCATTTCTACACCCTTTGCGCTCACCCCGTTGCCGCCGGTGTAACCCGTAAGCGCAACCGTTATAGTTTGGAAAAACGGATCTTTTCCCGTCATTAAAAGCTGCGGCCAGACTAAGTTGTTCCAAGCTCCCGTAAACGTAAACAGCACTATGAGCATCATGGTCGATTTTGCAAGCGGACAGACTATTTTTCTGAAAATAATGAAATGTCCCGCCCCGTCGCTCTTAGCGCTGTCTATAATATCGTTGGGTATAGACAGAAAGAAATTGCGCATTAAAAGCATATTGTATATGCCCGTACAGCCGGGAATTATAAGCCAAAAATAAATATACGCATAAGTTGCCGTAAAACCCTCTATGTGCAAGTTGCTGCTGAGCATATTGAACAAAGTAAGCGACGGTGCGGTAGTTATAACGCCGGGTATAGCCATCCAAGCGAGCAAAAAATTCATAAACACTTTTTTGCCCTTGAATTTGAGAAAAACCACCGCATAGGCCGTAATTAAATCCAAAAGCAGAGTAACGCCCACCGTTGCCAGCGAACTCCACAGTGAATTGATCATCCAGGCGGGAAGCAGATCCAACCCGCCGTCGCCCGAGATGAAGCCCAAGTAATGTTCTATGGTCCACTGTCCGGGCGAAGGAAATATTCCACCGGGATTCATTTGTAAATCCAGATCGGTTTTAAAGGAATTGCCCAGCATATATATCAGCGGGAACAGAAAAAACACGGACGCTATTGAAAGAACTATAAACGAAATCGTCTTTTCGCGACGGGCGGTTTTTTCCGACTTGGTTAACATTCTTTTGGCTTTAACGAAATTCATTTGCTGCCTCCTTTTGCAGCTTTTAAACTCTGCACCTTGAAATCGCTGTACCGTTTGCACGCGGCAACGTGTTTTGCCGCAGGATGTCTTTCCTCCATTGCCATCCTTTCAACAAAACTTATTACCATAATAATCAAGCCGAAAACTATCGCACTTGCACAGATATACCCCGTCTGCTTTGCATAAGCAAGTCCGTTGGAAAGATAACTTTGTATAAACATCATCGGCGAGACGAAAATATCCTGATTTTCGACAGTATTCAATACAAACGGCTGACCGTAGAGGTTTAAAAAGGCTATCAACGTGTTAAACAGCGTGATATTAATTGCGGGGCGAATATTTGGGATAGTTACACGGATAATACTTTGCCACTTCCCGCCGCCGTCCATTTCACACGCTTCGTACAGGGATTGGGGAATGTCCCTGAGCGCACCCGAAAAAATTACGAAATTGCTACCCACACCACCCCAAATACTTGCAAGCAGAATTATCACCCATCGCAAAATATCGTTTTCGAACGGTTTGCCGCCCAACCAATCGATATTCGTTCCCAACCAACTGTTGATAAGTCCCGTTGCGTCACTTGCAAAAATTTCGCCGAACATAATTCCCACTATGGAGATGGAAACTACGCAAGGGAGATATATGCACGCCCTGAAAAATTTATAGCAAGGCGGGCGCTTATTTATGAAATAAGCGAGAATAAACGGAATGACCATCATCAACGGCACGGCAACCAAGTCGAAAACGAGCATGGGTGCAAACGAATTCCAAAACTGCCTGGAAACATTGATATCGTTATTGAACAGGTTAGCATAGTTTTTAAAGCCGTTGAAAGCCGTGTATCCGGAGTCATAAGGGTTATAGCGCATAAACGAATAAGCGAAACCCATTATGAACGGTATTACGGAAAACAGCACGAAAATTATTACGAACGGGCTTAACATTGCCAATGCAAATCCCTGTTCGCGCCGCTTTGCGCGTTTTCGTTCAGCTATTATATCATCACCGTTCCCGATAAAATATTTTTCCATACCGGCTCCCCTTATAATTCGCCGCCCCACAAAGCTATGTTGGAATTATACTCGTTTTGTTTTGTGCGGATAAGCTCCTCGTCGCCCGTGTTATCGCTCTTCAAAAGCCCTTCGCTCATCATTGCGCGGATTTGCTTTACAAGCTCCTGATAATAGGGGTTTATGCCTACGGTGTTGAGCATATCGATATCGGGATACCACTTGCTTATAAAGTTAGCAACCACAACGTCGTTTTTGTATTCGTCGCTCGCATTAATAACGTTAGAAATGCTTACGTGCCCCGCGCGCGCCCACTGCGCACCCGCGCTCGCATTGGAGGTGAACCACTTCATAAATTCGAGGCAGGCCGCCTTTTGAGTGATATCCGTAACCTTGTTGCTGAGGTTAAACATATGAGCGTCGCAATATATTTTCTTTGCATAATCCTTGGTGGAATCCAACGCAAACCAACCCGCTATGGAGGTTGCGCCTAATTTTTCTGTCATTGCGACCTCTTCCGTACAGCCGTTTTGCGCTGCATAGCCCTGACATACGGTTTCGAAAGACCAGGGCACTGTCATATAGAACAGCGTCTTGTTTTCACGGAATTTACCCAATCCGCTACCGTCCGAGCCGCCTACTTCTGCAAGCTTGGGCGTATGTGTAACGAACTCTCGCACAGACGACAGAGCTTTTTTGTATATTTCGCGCTGGGCGGTATTATCGTACCAATCCACGCGGTAATCGTCCTTATAGAGCGTACCGCCGTTTTGCAACACCGCCGTATCCATAACGAATTCGTTAAAGAAGTCGCTGCCCGTATCCCAGGTAATGGGGATATTGCCCGTGCCCTTTGCGTATGCTTCGCACACTTCAAAGAGCTCTTCGCGGGTGGAAGGAACGGTTTCGGAATAGCGGCTAAGCAATTCTTTATTGTAGAAAACAACCATGCTCGCCGCGTCTACCGTAACGCCGAAATTATGGTCGCCCGTGCCTGCGTCGGCATATTGGTTGATGCCTGCGGAAAAGGCGTTTAAGTCGAACTCAACGCCCGTTTCCTGCATAGCTACGTCTATGGGTTGGATAACTTTATAATCCAGGAAAGATTTAACCGAACTTTGGTGCCCCATAACTATATCGGGCGCAGATTTATCCCCCTGCGTAACGGTGCGGGCGATATAATCTTCAAAGCTTTGATATCCGACTGTTGTTATGGATACCCTTATTTTTCCCGAATATTCGGCGTTGAATTGAGCAACGATTTGGCTTAAAGCGCCCTTATCTTCGCCCGCGACTATAGAAGCCAGACGCAAGCCCACGTCGTTGAACACTATTTCGTCGCCGTTTTTTTCAAGCGTACCGGTGGTTTTCCACCAATCTCCGCCGTCGTTCTTGTCGCCGCAGGCCGTTATCGTAAAGAGCATAGTCAGCGCAAGCGCCGCGCTTAAAATACCTAAAAATTTCTTTTTCATGCAATTTTCCTTCCTTATATTTTTTTATTTAACGGGGGTAAGGCGAATTGCAAAACCGCCGTTTTTAATCATATTGAAAAATTCAATATCGTCTTTGGTAATTTGCATCATCTTCTTTTCGACTTTTTTAATATCTGTCGCGTGGTTGGTAAAAATTTCCGCTTCGTACGTCACGCCGTCTTCGAGGAACGAGAAGTCGACCTTTGCCGTAGTGGGCAATATGGAGTTAACACCCGCCACGAACCACTCGTCGCCGGAACGCACCGCGCCCACATAATATTTGTCGGGTTCGCCGCCCAAGAACAGAGTGTCGTCGCACACGGAGGGAATATGTTTATAGAATTCCTTTATGAGCCTATCAGTATAAACATATTCAAAATCCGCCATTGAAGGCGTACCGCTCTCCAAAAGCACCGCAAGCGCCATTTGGTAAGCCATAGTCATATTCGACCCGATAGGATTTACCACGGGTGTGAAATCGCTAGGTCCTACAACCCTGCGAACAAACAGCTCGTTCACGGTTTCGGAAGCCGTACAAACGGCTTTCATTTCGTTGCCCTTTATCGCCTCGCGGTTGATTACGTTGGGATAAATTCTTCGTTCGCCCGTAGGCTTGTTACAACCGTGGCAGTTGACTAACATTTCTCGCTTTGCACACTCTTGGTAGATTTTCTCGTACCAATCTATAGTTCCCGTATCCTCGCCGAAGAACTTGGGATTATCCGACGACTGTCCGTCAAAGAAGTCGATTTTTATGCCGCTTATGCCCCAACTCTTCCAGAGGTCGAGTCCTTGCTGTAAGGTTGATACGTTGCCCGAAGCAAAATCGTTGAACGAGTGACACCATACCAAAATTTTAACGCCCTTGTCGTTTGCCTCTTTTACAAAGTTTTTAAAATCGTTTACGTTTAAACCGTCGTCCCAGCCGCCGTCAAGCAATACGTATTTCCAACCCATTTCCGCTGCAAGGTTTACATACCGTCTGTGCAATGCATAATCGCCCTGCCCGGAAATATTGAGATATACAAGCCAGTTCCAGGCGGCAACGCCCGGTTCTACCCACTCGTAGTCGTAAGTCTTTTTCTCCTCCTCGGAAAGAGAATCGTAGTTGTCGGGGCGCCAGGGCTGAACGTCGTCAAACACCTTTTCCACGAGTTCGCTCTCTTCAACCGTTTTAAGGTCGCCGACTATGCCGACGCGCCAGGGTGACTTAAAGGGATAACTTATTTTATTGTCATCAAACATATATCCCGCAGGCGTTTGAACGGTTTGCAATATGCCCGAACCCTCCTTGTCGGCGGATTCTTTTAAGAAAGTACCGTAAAAGCCGCTGCCGATTAAATCGGACTCGGTGATAAGCGAATACACTTGCGTACCTTTCACCCTGTAAAGCATAGGCATAGAAACGTAAGTGCCGGCAAGCTCTTCCGTACGTAGATTCTGGAAGCCGTTCTCATAGGCGAAGAAATTGCCGTCGCTGTTTATGGGGGTATACGGCTGTACCCAGGTTGTACTTCCCTCGGGCAAAGCGAACTCGGTTTTTTCCTCATTCCAAACCATAACGCCCGAGGTTCCGTCGCACTTTCTCACGTTGTAACGGAAAGCGTAGCCGTCATCGTAGGTGCGCATTATCAAATCGTACTCGAACGTCCAACCCTTTAAAGTTATTGTTGTCTGATTACAGTCGTACTCTACCGTTTTGTGCTTACCGGTGATATTGTCGTACGAACCCTTAACCCTCTCCGTTTCAACATTTTCAACGGAGAGAAGGCGCAAGTCGTCCTCGGCTATGTCTATACCGAGCGCGGATTTTTCTATAACGGTTACGTTGTTGCGTTTTACCGTATAGCTCAATTCGCCTGCATAGTCCATTACCACTTCGGCTTTAATTTTGCCGTCGGGGGAAGAAGTTAACCAACTGCCCTTGTTTTCAAACGCGGAAGTATCCACTTCCTCCGCGCAACCGCCAAGCAGTGCAATTCCGCCCAAAAGACTTACGACAAACATTATACCTAATAAAACGTATAAAATTTTCCTTCTCATTATACACCTCCCTTACTGTACTTCCGCGCAAATTGCGGCGGTTAAGTCGGTTAATATTTTGTCGAAGTCCGGATTAGCTTCCGCAAACAACGGCACTAAATATGTTCCCGAAACTACGGAGTTATAAATCTTTTTCCCGTTCTTGTATCCGTCGTACGTATAGAAGTTTTCTGGTTTGCCCATAGCAAGAACCATATCCTTATATTCCGCGTTCATTTTTTCCGCGTCGTAAGCCGACTTCCTTACGGGTGCCCAACCCTTTTCGGTAAACTCGTAGGAGTGCTTACTGCAATAGTCCACAAACACCGCCGCAGCCGCGAGCTGCGTATCCGTACAGTTTTGCGCCTTGTAGAACGCAAGTCCGAACGTGTTTACCGGTATGCGCGCCGCTTCGGGAGTGTCCGCGTCGGAGAACAGTCCAGAAAGGGGGACTATTCCCACCGTGGAAAGATTACTCTTTACTACACTTGCGGGTTCTTTGTTCCAGGTAACCATTCCGAAGAGCGATTTTCCCGCAACCACTCGGTTGAGCGGAGTCAATACTTCGCCGAAATCGTCGTTGCCCGTATTTGCACCGTGCAATTCGCCGTAAGGCGAAAAGACGTTATATGTGTTTTTAAGCGCGGTGAGCGCGTTATTTCTGTCATTCGCCCAATGGTTTTTATAAAAGCCGTCAGAATAGGAATAATATTCTGCGCCGTTTTGCAGAAAAGCGGTATGCACTGCGCCCTCTCTGAACGACCAGTCGCGGTTGGTATACACGGAAGTAAATTCCTCGGAAGCTTCGCCCTCGTAAGCCTTTTTGCACAGTGCGGAAAATTCGGTGTAGTTTTTGGGCAACACGCCGTTATTGTATTTTTGCAAAAGTGCTTTGTTATACACAAGATAAGGCACGTTTGCAAACATCGGCACGGAAGTCATTGCACCGCCGTAAATGCTGTCCTTTACAGCCCCCGCGTACCAATCTTCGTAGTCGAGCTCCAATCCCGCCATAGCAAAAATATCGTTCACCGAATAATACGTGTTTTCGTTAACGCTCTTTTCGGGGGTGTTCTGCGAACGCAGGGAAAAAGTCCCTTGGTCGGTGAGCGCTTCGGTTGCGTTGACCTTTATCTTGCCCTGATATTCCTTATTGAACTCCTCTGCGATTTTTTGATAGGTATCGATATTCTGTCCGTTGCCCGAAAGCCATACGTTTACCTGAACATTGTCGTAAATTACGTTACCGTTTGCGTCACGTCGGATAGTATCGTCGTGCTCCCACCCTGCGTACAGAGTGATATCGCCCTCGGGCTTGTCTGCGGCAAAATCCCACTTTTGGGTAGCCGCCGCATCCTTGTACCAGCCCGTATGCTTCATAAAGTTGCGCTCAACATTCGCGGGAATATACTTTTCCGCAATAAGCTCGTCCCTTTCCACGCTCGCAGTAACGCCTATGCGACTGCCGGGGTAATTGTAATCAAACGTAACTATAGCCCTGCCCTCGGATGCCTTCCACGCAGCATAGAGATTCGTATCCTTTTTTATGCGCTGCGAAAAGTCGTATTTGTTTTTGCAATTCGCGTCCGAATACCAACCCGTAAGCTTGAACCCCTCGCGCGGGGCTTTCCAATCCAATGCGAAAGTGCCGGTATAAACCTGCACCGTTCTGTTCTCCGCGCCCTCGTAATTCAAATGATAAACCACGTTTACCTTTTCGCCCGAGTTCGAGCACGCCGCAAGTGATATGACGGAAAACACCATCATAAAGCATAGTATCAGAGAAATGATCTTAATTTTTTTATGCATAAAATTCTCCTAATTGCTTATAAGCGTCTAACCGCTTCCCCGCAGGGAAAGCGGTTAGACTCATTTTTATTTTGTTATGCCTTAGGCTCTTCGGTTATCTGCTCGCCCGTCGCTCCGCCGAGAGTCGTACCGTAATTTAATACGCAGTCGATTTTGAAACCGCCTGGACAGTTATGGTAGCCGTAATCTTCGCCTATCGTGCCTACGCCAAATGCGGTGAGCTGTTGCCCCGCCTCGAACATGCCCTCAAACGTGCAAACTTCGACGTAACCGTCCGACTTTGCAAGCAGAACGTCTACGTTGCCCGTAGCGGAGTCGTACTTCATAACCAGATAAATTCCGTCCGCCATAAACGCCTCGCCGTAAGCGTTCATATCCCAACCGTGATTCTCAAAACTGAAACCTTCGATAGGCTGCCATAAATTCGCTTTTAAAACGGCTTCACCTTTATTGCTATGATCGGTATCGCTGTGAATTCCGAAGTGTGCGTTTTCCCAATTTCGCCAATGTAACTCTACCCAATGTTTAGCGCCGCCGACAGTCATCCACACGCCCAAGTGAATTTCTTCGAACTGCTCGTTAGTCCAACCGCCTTTCGCACTGTCCGTAGAAAGCTTCAAGGATACATACGCATCGCCGCTTACCCCCTCAGCAAGATTGACGTCAACATTAGGGGAGTTTTCTTTATTCTGTTGATATACGAACGCACCAGTATCGATATTTATATTAGCCGTGCCCGCTAAGAATCCGGACAGGTCAAGAGAAGTCATACCGTCATTAAGGGTTACCGTAGTTTTAAGGTTCATACCCAAAAGATTGCAAATCGCCGTCCACTCGCCGAGCTTGACGTTCGTAAAAGTAACTTTGCCGTCTGCTACGGTAAGTTCGAGGTCGGTCTGCCCGTCCTTTTTGAGGGTAAGCGTCTTACCATTGAAAGCCGTATCTACGGCTACCTCGCCCGTAAATTTGTCGTTCGCAAATACTACGTTTACAGTATACTGCAATTTGTTAATCGCATTTATAGTAACTTCGCCCGACTCCTCCAAAACAACGGGAGTTCCATTGTCAACGGTGACGGTTGCAATCTTGTTTGCGGGTACGGTTACGGTAATCGTAGCCGTTTCGCCGTAGGCGTAAGCCGTTTTATCTGCCGTAACTTCCGCGCCTTCGAAGTCCGTTTTATTGCCCGTGATATTTACGGTGGACTTCCACTCGGAAACATCGTCGCTAACCGCCGCATTCATTGTCGCGCCGTAGCCGAGCGTGAACGTAAATTCTCTGTCCGCAGTACTACCATATTCGCCTCCGGCATATCCGTTGTAATCGTCGCCTTTAACGACTCCGAACGCCGTTAGCTTGCCGTTCTTTGCGAACAGTTCGGTTTCGGTGTATACGAGCATATAAGTCGTGCCGTCGGATAAATAGACATTCACGTCGCCCGTTTCCGCTTCGTATTGGAATACGAAATACACGCCGCCATCTATGATTGCCCCGCCGTATGTTCCGAACTCCCAACCGTTTCCGAATCCGCTGAATTTAGGCTTGAACAGGTGAGTCATCAACTCATCGTGTCCGCGATAGCGTTTAGGCGATAAGTGCGGATCTCCGCCGTCGGCTTCCTCCCAATTATTTACGTCGCTTGAAAAACCGATATTATCGTGCTGCCAGTTTCGCCAGTTAAAGTTTATAGTGTGCTCAACGCCGTTTACGGTCATTGCAATGCCGAAATGCATTTCGTCGTATTTGTTTGCCCAATCGAGAAAATCCGTGCCGGTTGCAATCTTTATCGCTACGTACTGATCGCCCGAAACTTCTTCGGCAAGGTTGACTTCTGCTGTTTTACCCGACTGTCTGTACCACTTGAACTCGCCGTTAGCTAAATTCATATCCGCCGTACCCGTAACGAATCCGGACAGGTCAAGGGAAGTCATACCGTCGTTAAGGGTTACCGTAGTTTTAAGGTTCATACCCAAAAGATTGCAAATTGCCGTCCACTCGCCGAGCTTGACGTTCGTCAAAGTAACTTTGCCGTCTGCTACGGTGAGATTAATGTCGCTTTGTCCGTCCTTTTTGAGGGTAAGCGTCTTACCATTGAAAGCCGTATCCACGGCTACCTCGCCCGAGAATTTGTCGCTCGCAAATACTACGTTCACGGTATACTGCAATTTGTTAATCGCATTTATAGTAATTTCGCCCGACTCCTCCAAAACAACGGGAGTTCCATTGTCAACGGTGACGGTTGCAATCTTGTTTGCGGGTACGGTTACGGTAATCGTAGCCGTTTCGCCGTAGGCGTAAGCCGTTTTATCTGCCGTAACTTCCGCGCCTTCGAAGTCCGTTTTATTGCCCGTGATATTTACGGTGGACTTCCACTCGGAAACATCGTCGCTAACCGCCGCATTCATTGTCGCGCCGTAGCCGAGGGTAAACGTAAATTCTCTGTCCGCCGTGCCTGGATACTCGCCGCCCGACCAACCGTTATCTTTGTCGCCTTCCACTAATCCGAACCCTTGGAGTTTACCGTTCTTTTCGAATAATTCCTCTTCGGTGTGTACAAGCATATAGGTTTCACCGTCGGAGAGATAGACTTTTGCGTTACCCGTCGCCGCTTCGTATTGTAAAACGAAATATAAACCGCCGTCTATAATCGCGCCGCCGTATGTTCCGAACTCCCAACCGTTTCCGAAGCCGCTGAATTTAGGCTTGAATAGATGCTCTGTCACTGCCGCACATCCGCGATATCTGTCGCGGGAATCGAAATCGCCCGTTTTTACGTCGGTCGAGAAGCCGATTTGGTCGTGCTGCCAATTGCGCCAATTGAAGTTTACGGAGTGTGTCGTTCCGTTCACGGTCATCGCAATGCCGAAATTCATCTCGTCGTGTTTGTTTGCCCAATCGAGGAAGTCATCGGCTGTAGTAATCTTTACCGATACGAATTGGTTGCCCGTAGCCTCTTGCGCGAGTTCGACTTTTGCGGTTTTATGGGAGAGCCTATACCACTTAAACTCGCCGGTAGCAAAATTTATATCCGCCGTGTTCTTGTCGCCTTCGTTCGCCCAAAATCCGGAAAGGTCAAGCTCCTTCATGCCTTCTTCTATGGTTACCGCAGTTTTAAGGTCTATATTCATAAAGTTGCAAACCGCCGACCACTCGCCGAATTTAACATTAGTCAAAGTAACTTTGCCGTTTGCAATTGTGAGTAAAGCGTCGGTCTGACCTTCTCTTTTCAAGGTTACGGTCTTGCCGTTGTACTTTTCGTCCACGGTAACTTCGCCCGTGAAGCTATCCTTTTTGCCGCATTCGCACTCGCCGTTTACAAAATTGTGCGGCGCACGGGAGCCCGCTTGCTCCTGATTGTCCTCGGGGCACACCTTCCAATGCTCGGTGTCGCTCGTTCTCCACTTGGTATATGCGTGAGTGTGGGGCTTTTCGTAACCGCATTCCACGCACTTGCCGTCAGTCCCGAACTCGTGATCCAAAACGGAGTTTTCGTCTTTCGCGTTATCGTCGGGGCAGACAAGCCAATGCTGCGTCTCGTCATTTGCCCATTTGGTGTAAGTGTGTTCATGCTTTTCGCCACAACCGACCAATGCGCCCATAGCGAGCACGCACATTACGGTCAGTACGGCAAAAATGAGCCAAAACTTTTTTCTTTTCATACATAACCTCCCTGATCTCTTGACAACAATTTATTTTCGGCGTTTATGCCTTGATTTGTAGTTTCATTATACATCACCGATAAGGGAAATGCAATCATTAAGTTTAATGTAACATTCGCTAAGCGAGCCCGTCGGCGCCGTTATCCTCGCTATCGGCGGAGCGTTTTGACGCCGCTAATTGCATTGAAAAAGATACGAATGTTCTTACCACTAATATAATACCGAAGATGAGCGGCATAAATTTTGCCACGCTGCGCGCCGAAAAAAAGAACCCGCAAACGAATGTTAATACCGCCGTAAAAATGGCAGAAAATAATACAAAACAATTTACCGTTTTATAATAATTCGTAAAACTTTGCATATTTTCCGCTTTCGTCGCCTTGCCTATAAGCCACAAAAACAGCGCCAAAACTATCGGGATAATCAGTATAAAAGGTATCTGCAAGATTACCGTATAAAAGTACGACGCTACCGCCGCGCCTGCCGAGGCGTAGAATATTTGCTTTATAAATCCGTTTATATCGGTGACTTCGCCGTCGGGCTGTCCGTCGTAATATCCGCCGAACACCACGGGCACTCCCCTGTCCGAAGTGAACGAACCCGTGCACAGCGTATCGAATATATACAGATAATCGGATTTGCCGCCTATCAAATAGTTTACATAATAATAGTCGCATAAAACAGGCGCTTTCGCACCTTGCAACAGCGAGCCCGCACCCACGTAATAGTATTTTATAAATAAATAATAAAGCTGCTCTGCGTACTCTTCGTCGTTCATAGTTTGTTTGTCGCCCTTTAACTTTTTGTAGTCTTCGGCGGCGGATTTATTATAATTTTCGCCCCCTTCTACGCTTGCCCGTTCCAAAAAACCTATATGGCGCTCAGTGTCTTCGGCGGTTAAAACAAGCTCTTCGTCAAAGTAGCGTATTCTAAGCGAATATTGCTTTTTATCCTCTTCGCTGAGCGCAAGATACGTTTCGTAACCGATTTCCTCTTCTTCCTTTAACGCATATTGAGTAAAACGTATAAGCGTATCAGAAGGGCGTGTGTCTACTATCAGATTGTAGCCGTCCAAGCAATATTTTTCTTTATCCGCTTCGCTTGTATAGGTATTTATCTTAACGGGGTACACGGCTTTTTCGGCATTAATTTTAACGGGAGCTTTACCGTTATCGAATGCGTTTTCCACAAATCGGCAATACTGTGTGGCATTATTATAATGGGTTGAAAACGGAACGATATCCGCCGCGTAAAAGCCGATAAAAAATAATAAAAACGCAAGAACGGCAGAAAAAATAATCGTTAACGCCCCCGTCCTATTGGATTTTCTCGCTTGCTTTTCCGAAAAAAAACCGAGAAAATAAAATTTTAACCATTCTACTACGCCCATTTTATCAGCTCCTTCAAATAAAATTTTATTACCGTATAAACCTGTTAAATTATATCATTTAACGATCAAAAAATCAATGGCTATTCCCCTTACGGTATACATTAAATTTAATGTAAACCGTAAGGGGAATAGATGGTATAGGGAACAAATGATATTTTGCGAACAAACAATAGAAAATCGCACATATAAAAGATGCCGCTTCCTTTCGAGAACGGCACCGTAGAATATACCGTTCTTCGTCAGTCGCCAAACTAAAATTACAATTCTCGTATGAGTTTTGTAAACGATTACTGAGTATAGTTCTACTCATACTCATACAAGAAAATCTTATGCAATTTAGTTTATTTTTTTATTTTAGCAAAAAAAATAGTATTAAAGTCAATAATTATTTATCATCCCTCAAGCCTTTCCACACAGATTGGCGCATACCGCCGCTTTCGGTTTCGTGCATAAAGTGCGCCGTTCCCATAAGCTCGGGCTTCAACCAAACTACATTTTTATATTTATCGAACCAAGGTCTTTTTAATGTAAATAGGTTTTAGAAAAATTTCTTAAAAAACTTTTTCTTTGCCTGTTTTGTGATTATTTCTCATTTTTTCTTTATTTTTTTGGCTCTATTTCATTGTTTTTACGGGCTTTTTTACTGTATCGTTAATTCTCTTTTCCCGTTTATGTTATGTTTTTCCACTGTATCCTAAAAGAAAAAAGAAACCGGAAAGCTTCTCCGATAAACCGCTTAACGCGATATATGCTTGTCATAGTTTCTCGTCGCAAAACCATTTCTTAAAAATGTTCAAAACATACACAGGACGAACGCCAAGCGAATTTCGTGATAAATAAAAAACCGGAACTTCACTACCGAAATTCCGATTCTAAACTTTCATTAGAGGTGATTTCCTCTCCATTCGCCCCTCTTAGATACAGAAAGGACGCATATAAACGCGCCCTATCCCGAGTTAAATTCCAATCCGATCAAATCGCAAAGGTTCAAATCCTGTTTTGCTAAAAATCGGCCAAAATGCAGCCGTCAAAATCAAAAATGTTTTTTCGTCCCCATTTCCCCTGAAAAACACAATATATAGCAAAAAACCACGAGAAACTTACCGTATCTCGTGGTTTTTGTGTTAGACAGCCTTTTCGTCTAACAAAGATGGCGGAAGGTGAGGGATTCGTAAGGAGCGGCATTCCGCCGCGACAGAACAGCGATCGCTGCGCTTGGCACCGATCGCGTCACGTCATTTCGGCGATCCCTCACCTGCAAGCATGGAAACGGGGACGCTTTTTCGGATTTAAAAAACAATATCACGGCACAAAGCGAGCAGAAGGGTTGCAGATTGTGCCCTTACAAATGCGAGGACGAGGGAGTTTACTTAAACGTAAATGACCGAAGTCCGAGACATGCAGATAAGGGCGCAAGATGCGCCCTTATCCTCGCTTTGGCGGAAGGTGAGGGATTCGTAAGGAGCGGCATCCCGCCGCGACAGAACAGCAATCGTTGCGCTCGGCGCCGATCGCGTCACATCATTTCGGCGATCCCTCACCTGCAAGCATGGAAACGGGGACGCTTTTTGCGTCCCCGTTCTGGCGGAAGGTGAGGGATTCGAACCCCCGGACCCTTGCAGGTCTTCAGTTTTCAAGACTGACGCCATCGACCACTCTGCCAACCTTCCGTACTTATTCAGTTGTGTTTGTCCGCACTCCACTGCCGAACATATTGATTATACCACATTTCCGCTCGGCTTGTCAACCGTTTGTATTTTTACGCTCTCCCGCAAAACGACAAAAGGGTTCCCCGAATCGCTTCGGGGAACCCTCTCATTTTTTACATCTCATCGGGATGGATCTCCCGTTTGCCCTCCTGTTCCTCGCGCCGCTTTGCTTCGCGCGCCGCGCGCTCCTCTTCCGTCATTAGCCGCCACTTGGCGTAGAGTACCACGTTTTCTTTCGGCATTGCCGAGATGATCGCGCGATTTTCAAACGCTTCATCGTAATACCAGCCCTCGAACACGGCATCTTCCCGCTCAGGAACAGGCATTTCGATCAACGCGCTCTCCTTCAGTTTTACGGAAGGGATGCCCGCATTCACATAGCGAAGTTCAAAGCGATTCCTGCCACGTAAGATGATCAGGATCACCGCCGCCGCCATTGCCGCCGCGGCGATAGCGACCAGGATCCAGACCCACGGCCCGATCCCTGCGGTCGGCGTGATGTCCACGATGGCATATACGCTGAAATGCTCTGCAAAGAAACTGATCTCTTCGCCGATAATGCTCACCGCAAGCTTTTGCACGCCCTCCGCATCGTAGTCGTCGGGAATATAAACGATCCCGTATTCGCCCTTCGGCTGTCCCAGCCCCTTCAGCGAGAGGGTGACCGCATATGTCTTGCCCGCCTGCACTGCGTTGCCGTTTGCATCGCGCAGGGAAATGTCATAGGCGATCAGCATCTGCACACCCTTGGAAAGCGCACCCTGCAAGAGCTCCGTATCGGACGAGCGCACCTCGATTACCACGTGTACGCCGTCGTCAAACCCGTCGGAAGAAGTCACGATGACCTGCACTCCGTTCTCCGCCGTCGCAGAAAGGACGGTCGTGCGCCACTTCGCATACAGCGTCATGTCCTTTGTGACTGCTTCGTCAAAGTCATATGCCTGCGTCAGAGCCGCATCCGCATACCAGCCGTCGAACAAATACCCCTCGCGAACCGCATCGGGTCTTGCCAGAATGCTTCCGTGTTCGACCGTCTTGTCGGCGATCGTCTCGCCGCCGTTGGTCTCAAACTTCACGGTATAGCTCTCGATCGCCCAGCGCGCGTACAATGTCACGTTGCCCGTGCTTCCCGCCGCGAGGCTCTCGATCCCGCTGCCGCCCTCTTCCGCATCGAACCAGCCAACAAAACTGTAACCCGTGCGCGAAGGCGCCGCAAAGGTGATCTGCCCGCTCTCGACGGTATAAGACGAAGGATTGCTCTCCGCGTTCGTGCCGCCGCCGAGGTTGTAGGTGATCGTATACTCGACGATCTCCCACTTTGCCGTAAGCGTCATATCTTTTGTGACCGCCGACGCAAAGTCGTATTCTTTCTCGCCGTCGAACCAGCCGAGGAAGGTGTAACCCTTCTTCTCTGCGGAAACGCTCGTTGCCTTGCCGCCGTAAGCCACGGTCTGCTCGGCTTTAGTTTCGTCTCCGTCCATAAAGGTGACGGTGAATTCCTCGATCGCCCAGCGCGCGTACAATGTCACGTTGCCCGTGTTTCCCGCCGCGATCTCTGTGATCTGAGTTCCTTCCGTCTCCGCGTCGAACCACCCGACGAAGGTGTAGCCCGTGCGCGAAGGCGCCGCAAAGATGATCTGCCCGCTTTCGACGGTGTAATTTGCGGGATTGCCCGCCGCATTCGTGCCGCCGCCGAGGTTATAGGTGATCGTATACTCTACGATCTCCCACTTTGCCGTAAGCGTCATATCTTTTGTGACCGCCGACGCAAAGTCGTATTCTTTCTCGCCGTCGAACCAGCCGAGGAAGGTGTAACCCTTCTTCTCTGCGGAAACGCTCGTTGCCTTGCCGCCGTAAGCCACGGTCTGCTCGGCTTTAGTTTCGTCTCCGTCCATAAAGGTGACGGTGAATTCCTCGATCGCCCAGCGCGCGTACAATGTCACGTTGCCCGTGTTTCCCTCCGCGAGGCTCTCAATCTCGTTGCCGCCCTCTTCCGCGTCGAACCAGCCGACAAACGCATACCCGACGCGCGAAGGCGCCGCAAAGGTGATCTGCCCGCTCTCGACGGTATAAGACGAAGGATTGTTCTCCGCATTCGTGCCGCCGCCGAGGATATAATTGATCGTATAGACATCCGCTTTCCACACCGCATACAGCGTGACGGAGCCGCCCGCCTGCGAAATCAGGTCAGAGACGGTCTGCCCGTCTGAATAGGATGTGCCCTTTCCGTCCGCCTGCGTGTTCCAGCCGACAAAGGTATAGCCCTTGCGCATGAAGGCGTTGGCGGTGAGCGCTTTTGCCTCGCCGTAGGTGAAAGACTGCGCCGCCATCTCGCCCGTGCCGCCGTTTTTGTCAAACGTGACGGTGTAGGTGTTCGCCGTCCACTTTGCCGTGAGCATGTGATTTTCAGCCGTTTTTACGATCGCCTGTGCCGTGACGGGCACGTCGCCGAAGTACCAGCCCGCGAAGGTGTGCCCTTCGAGTGCAGGCACAGGGAGCTCGCCGTAAGATGAGCCAAAGGTGACTTTTATCGGTGAAGTGTCCACCGCGCCGCCGTTCGCATCAAAAGTGACTTCGTATTCGTTCGGCGTCCAAATTGCGGTAACGGTGACGTTCTCCGAAACATTGATCTTCTCTCCCGCCTGCGTTGTCTCTCCGTTGACCTGCCAGCCGCCGAAGGTGTAGCCCGTGCGGGAAGGCGTGTCGGGAAGGGTGAACTCCTCCCCCTTTACGACGGTGACGAGGGAGTTCTGATCGCCGTTGTCATACACGATCGTGACGGCGGCGACCTCGTCGTTTGTCCATTCGCCCGTGAGCGTGACGGCTCCCGTGAGGGTATCCTGCAAGGTGCCGTCCAACGCGAGCGTATAGAGCTTGCCGCCGATCGTGAGACGCACGAACGCATCGCTTTCCAGAAGCGCACGGATACCGGAAAGGTCTGTGCCGTAGTCCGCCGTAAAGGTCGCCGTGATCTGCGCGCCGTCGACGAGCGCGGTAAACTTCACGCCCGAAAGCTGTGTGATGACCTGCTGTGCCGCCGTATTGTCGCTGCTCGGCAAGCGCAGTTGCAGCGTGACGGTATAGCGGTTGACGGTCCAATGCGCGTACAGCGTCTGAGCATCGGTGATGGCGACTTTGGTCGTGTGCGTGACGAGCGTGCCGCCCGTCTTGTCCGTGTACCAGCCCGCAAAGGTGTAGCCCGTGCGCTCCGCCGTCTTGCCGTCTATCTGCACGTAAGTTCCGTCATAGGTGACAGAGATCGTCTGCGCTTGCGTGCTCCCGCCGTTTGCGTCGAGCGTGACCGTGTATTTGTTTGCCGTCCACGTCGCGGTGTAGACCCTGTCGCCCGTGCTTCCCTTTGCGATCGTGACCGTCATCTCAGCCGCGGGAAGGCCCGTGCCCGTCCAGCCCGCGAAGGTGTAGCCCGTGCGGGTGGGAACTTCGAGCGTGAAAGTTTCGGTCTCGATGTTGTAATTTAAAGGATTGTCTGCCGTGCCGCCGCCGAGGTTGTAGCCGATCCTGTACCCGATCGCTGTCCAGCGCGCGTACAGCGTCACGTTGCCCGTGTTTCCTGCCGCGATGTTTTTGATCGGATTTCCTTCTGTCTCCGCATCGAACCACCCTTCAAAGGTGTAGCCCGTGCGCGAAGGCGCCGCAAAGACGATCTGCCCGCTCTCGACGGTGTAATTTGCGGGATTGCCCGCCGCGTTCGTGCCGCCGCCCAAGTTATTATAAATGATCGAATACTCTACGATCTCCCACTTTGCCGTAAGCGTCATATCTTTTGTGACCGCCGACGCAAAGT
>ERZ1643249.402-NODE-402-length-50111-cov-56.509230_pt1 | contig 50111 bp, 43 predicted proteins | sample MGYA00579263_ERZ1643249 | MGnify/ENA primary metagenome ERZ1643249 (study PRJEB29033, sample SAMEA4952264) | chicken gut metagenome | biome: Broiler Chicken; feature: Gastrointestinal Tract; material: Caecum | place: Ireland | collected 2018 | study: Broiler...
TACCGCTTTATAAGCGGACCAGTAACAACGCTTGCGATACCCGCCCTTTTGGGCGAGCATGTAACCGGCCCTTATGAGGGCCAACCCAAACCACCACTTGAAGTGGTGGTTGTGACTTAGAATAACAAACCGCGCCGCCCATTCCAATTCCTGTTCCGGCTGCCTGGATCAGCGCAACGATTGGATATGCCACATTAATCGCGGACAGGCCGGCATCCCCAACCTGGTTTCCTACAAAAAATCCATCTACGATCGAATAAATTCCCGACAAAGCAAATGCCAAAATAGATGGAATCACGTATTGAAAGAAAATCTTTGTATTTCTGATCATTCCTGCTTATCCCCTCTCATTTCGTTCTCAAACAGAATATTAAAAAGTTCCAGGGTATCCTGCATCTGTTTCATTCTCTCACAGCCTATTATTTCGAAAATCCTCTTCTCCGTCTTTAATAAGGGGTTCACCCATTTCTCTGCGTAAATTCTGCCCTCTCCCGTCAGGGATATCTTTTTTTCACGCCTGTCTGCCTGTCCCGCCTTCAAAATAATGTATTTATTCTTCTTTAGATCCCGGACAACTGTATTGACTGTCTGTTTGACCAGCCCAAATCCTTCGCAAATTTCTTTCTGCGTCATCTCACCTGCTGTCATTAACGCATACAGTACCATCAGCCTGGGATAAGAAATTCCATGGCGATTTGCCCACTGGACATACAGAGCAGTTCCTCTGTTCCAGGCAGAACAATAATCAAAACTCCATTTCAATTTAGACATTATCTTCCTCCTTTCATATTTCACAGAACCATTATAGTACCATATCGTACTATTATCAACTTGTCACTTTCCCTTAGAGAAGGATTCTTTCTTCGAGCTTATCCCTCAAAAAAACAGCTGTCATTTTACTGACAGCTGCTGACTCTATCATCCTATTTATTTTATCGCTGCAAATGCCGCATCCAGAGCAGCGATCAGATCCTCTGCTTTTTCGATTCCAATGGACAATCGTATCGTGTTTGGTTTGATTCCCTGCTGTTTTAATTCTTCTGCCGTGCACTGACTATGTGTTGTCGTTGCCGGATGAATGACCAGAGATTTCACATCTGCCACATTGGCCAGCAGAGAAAAAATCGGAAGATGATCGATAAATTTCTGTGCTGTTTTTTCATCGCCTTTTATCTCAAAAGTGAAAATAGAGCCGCCTCCACCCGGAAGATACTTCTTATATAGAGAATGTCCAGGCTCGCTTTCCAGAGACGGATGATGCACGGTCTCCACCTGAGGATGCTGGGTTAAATACTCTACAATTTGAAGCGCATTGCTCACATGCCGCTCCATACGCAATGATAACGTTTCCAGCCCCTGTAGAAATAAAAACGCATGGAATGGAGACAGAGACGCCCCGGTATCCCGTAATAAAACCGCCCGGATATAAGTTACGAAAGCAGCTTCCGGTGCCGCGTCTGCGAACGATACACCATGATAACTCGGATTTGGCTCAGAAATCCATGGATACTTTTCAGATTTCTTCCAGTCAAATTTCCCACTGTCAATGATCACACCGCCCAGAGCCGTTCCATGTCCGCCGATAAACTTAGTCGCTGAGTGAACTACAATATCTGCCCCATACTCAATCGGACGAATCAGATATGGAGTTGCAAAGGTCGAATCCACTACAAGAGGAATTCCATGCCGATGCGCAGCATCTGCCAGTTTCTCCAGATCCACCAGATTGGAATGCGGATTTCCAAGAGTCTCCACAAAAATCGCTTTTGTGTTTCCACGGATTGCCGCTTCAAAAGCGCCTTCCTCATCCGGATCCACAAAGGTCGTCTGGATCTTTCTTGTCTGCGGCAGTGTATTGGCAAGAAGGTTATAGGTTCCGCCGTAAATTGTCTTAGACGCAACGATATGTTCTCCCGCACCGGCAAGCGCCTGAAATGTATAGTCGATTGCCGCAGCTCCTGAGGCAGACGCAAGAGCCGCCGTTCCTCCTTCCAAAGCGGCAATACGCTGTTCAAAAACATCTTCTGTCGGATTTGTCAGTCTGCCGTAGATATTGCCTTCTGCCTGTAAGCTGAACCGGTCAGCGGCATTCTGGAAGTTTTCAAATACATAAGAAGTGGTTGCATAAATCGGAACTGCTCTGGCGTCTGTTGCCGGATCCGGATGTTCCTGACCAATATGAAGCTGTTTTGTTTCAAATCCCCAGTTTTTTGAATCTCTGATGTCTGTCATGAATCTATCCTCCATTTTTCTGATTTTCTGTTTGAATTTAAAATCATAGTAACATGGTAGGTTATCTTTGTCTAATAAAAAATAAAATGAACTGGTTATTCTTTTTTCTTATAACAAAACTCTTTTTTCCTGAGTGCGATACTCTGTCGGCGTGCATCCATATGATTTATGGAACATTTCCGTAAAATAACTGGCTCCTGAAAATCCCACCTCAAACGCGATTTCCGAAATGGTCTTATCTGTTGTCTCCAGCAGTTCCATTCCTTTCCTCAGGCGGTAACTGATCAGATATGATACCGGAGTCTCATTAGTATATCTTTGAAAGATGGAACAGCAGCTTGTCTTTCCGACATTTCCTGCCTGGCTGATCTCCTTCAGAGAGATTTTTTTATCATAATTTTCATAAATAAACCGGAGCATTTTCTTTAAGATCGTAAGATGCTGATTTCCGGATTTTGGTTTCTTTCTCAAATGATCCGATAAATGCAGAAGATTCTCCCATATTTTAAAAAACAGAGTTTGGATTCTCAGCATATATGCTTTCTACCCCCGGCATTGATACATCTCCAAAACTGACTGCAGAATTTCTTTTTCATATTTTTTATTTTGGTGCAGTAAAAGATACGGCACCGCTTTATTTTCCAAAATCGGCATAATGTATTCTTTCTCAATTACAGGGACAGCGTTCAGCAAAAGCGGATGAAGCAGAACACAGATAAAAGAACATTCACTGCAGTCCTCTGAAAATCCGTAATGAAGCTGTCTGGTGTTGACAAAGATTCCCTCTCCCTCATTTATCATAACAATTTTCCCATTTATATTGTATTCCATGTGCCCGGACTGTACGAGAATAAACTCAACATCATCGTGCCAGTGGCTTAAAGCACTGAAATCAGGATAGTCGGAAAGACATCCCCGGCGGATATACACCGGGAAATCCGGGGTATCATATAAAACATCTTCTGACCGGTCATTTCTATTTGTAAATTTTACCTGCATTTTTCCCTTCTTTGAAATATTGTTATAGATTTATGGAATATTTAGATAGATAATATTAAATATCTGCAATATAATATTATCATAAGAATGAATCAGAAACAAGGAAGCGCTTCCTCCCGCACGCCGTTTTCAGCAAGGAGGGATTATTATGCCAAAATGGATCATTCGGGGAATTTTAACAAATCTGGAGGCATGGATCAGTGTAGAAGAAAATGAATTTTACCGCAGCCTCTACATTCAATTCTATGAACTGTTTGGAAAGCAGTTCACAGCATAGGAAAACGCTGCCGCAGGCGAAAATGCGGCAGCGTTTTTCAGCTGTTTTTTAAAATTCTGATGGTATTTTTATCCTTCTCTCCATGAAAAAATTTGTCCAGTACCTTTTGGAACACATTGCATTCCGGCGCTGCCAGCAAAAAAAGAGTCATGGATGATTTCAGCTTCATATCATCCGGCCATCCCATCACCTCTCCCGGGTCACTGGAAGGCGTCTGAAGGAGCGCCTGGGAAATCTCAATCAGATTCTTTCCAAGAATCTCATGTTTCATATACGCTCTGGCTTCCTCCATATCCTTTATGGCATAATAGCGGGCGGTCTGGCTGTGCCCCAGTCCGGCAATCTGAGGAAAAATATACCACATCCAATGGCTTCGTTTCCTTCCTGTCCGAATCTCCTGAAGGGCAGTATCATAAGACTTCTCCTGGGCAGATACAAATCGTTCTAATCCGTCTTTCATTGCACGCACCATCCTTTTTCTGGAACCTTAGTGTCTTTTACGTTTACAGGATAACATACATTCTCTGCCCGGACAAGACGAAAGGCGGCATCTGTCCGCCGCCCTTCTCTGGTTCTGTTCTGCTATTTATCCGTGCCTTCCGGCAGAATAACATATTTGATTCCTTCCTGTCTTCCAATGCTCTCCAGTGCATCAATGGTTTTTTCCAGAGGATAGTATCCGGAAATATATTTGCTTCCATCGATGAGCCCGTTGGAAAGCAGTTTCAGAGCAAGATTTACATGATATGGCGTATGATGGTAAACTGCCATCAATGTAATTTCCTCGTAATGGAATTTCTGGCAGTCCACTGTGATGGTTGTTCCTGCTTTGGTTCCTCCAAAGGCCAGCACGGTTCCTCCCGGCCGTACCATATTGATGGCATTTTCCCAGACGTTTGGAAAACCGGTTGCTTCGACCACCACATCTGCTCCTAATCCGCCGCAAAGATCCCTTACTTCCTGAATATGAGAATCTTCTTTTGCATTTACTGTTTCATAAACTCCGAATTTCTCTTTTGCAATGTTCAGCCTGTAGTCAGACAGATCCACAGCGATCACCTGACATCCCTTCAATACCAGGAGGTTCATAAACATCAGTCCGATCGGTCCGGCGCCGATGACAGCCACTTTATCTCCTACTTTGGCCGGAATCCGGTCCACGCCATGCACTGCACATGCCAAAGGTTCCAGCAGAGCTGCCTGTTCATATGGCAGATGATCCGGTATTTTATAAAAATTATATTTTAAGATGTGGGACGGCACTGCCACATATTCAGAATATGCTCCATTCAGATACTGCAGATTTGTACACAGACTGTAACGTTTATTTTTACAGTTCTCACATTCGAAACATGGCGCTGTGTTGGCTCCTACGACTCTGTCGCCTACTTTAAATTTGGTAACATTTTTTCCAACTTCTACAACCTCGCTGGCAAACTCATGTCCAAAAGTAGATGGCACTGACTGAATAATCGTCGGATGGCCTCTTCGATATGTTTTTAAATCTGTTCCGCATGTAAGTGCGGCTTTTACTTTTACCAGAATTTCATCATCTGTAATCTGCGGAATGTCTGTTTCCTCAAATCTGACATCCCCTGGTGCATAAAACATCTGAGCTTTCATTTTTCCCTGCATAGTATCCTCCTTTATGATCTTATTTCTGCCCGTAATTCTGATCTGCGTCTTCCTTCAGAAACTTAATCATCTGGTCTTCCAGTGTATTAACTTCTCCCATCTGATAAGCAATATATGCGACTTTCGCGCTTTCCTCAACGATGATTGCGTCATTGAATGCTTTATCGATTGTTTCATCCACACAGATCACTCCATGATTTCCCATAAGCACTGCTTTATCCTGTCCGATTGCCTCGGATGTTACTTCTGCCAGCTCTTTAGAACCAGGCGGGACAAACGATGCCAGATTTACTTTGCCGCCGACCAGTTCCGCTGCTTCAGATGTAATGCATGGCATTCCGCCATCCCGGCAGGCCCATGCGGTGCAGTAAGTAGAATGAGTATGCACTACCCCGTTTACATCTGGTCTCTTTTTATACATAGATGTATGAAGAGGCGTTTCAATGGATGGTTTCCGTTCTCCGTCAATGATGTTATTATCCACATCCACGACTACAATATCTGACGGATGCAGTGTGTCGTAAGGCATCCCGCTCGGCGTGATACAGATATAACCGGTTTCCGGATCTCTCAGGCTGAAATTTCCAAATGTCAAAGGAATTAACTTCTCCGCCTTAATTTTTAATGCAATCTCAATGACTTTTTTTCGTTCATTTTCAAGCAGCATACACAAAATCCCTCCTTCTTAGAATAATGCCAAAATCTTATAAATGATGTATGGTACCAGATGCGCTCCAATGTCCAGAGATGAAATAGCCGTTGCTCCTTCCGGGAACGCAAAATTTGTTGCCTGTGCTACTGCCGTTGCTGTTCCCGCAAGATCTGTTCCAATATAAAGGATTGCTGTCATCATCAGACATCCGGTGATAATCGCCCGCAGCAGATTTCCTCTGGATGCTACAACCGGCCAGATCATAAAGAAAGGAAGTGTTGACAAGTCTACCAGCGGGAGCAGCTTGTTGCCTGGAAGCGCTACAGCTAACAGCAGTGTAATCGGGATCATCAGCAGAGCTGCGGAAACAACCATTGGAGATCCTGTGGCAATTGCCGCATCCATTCCGATATAGACTTCTTTTCCCGGGAATCGTTTCGCCATAAATTTCTTGGCATCTTCACTAAGCGGCATTAAACCTTCCATCAGGATTTTTACCATTCTCGGCAGCAGGAACATAACCGCAGACATCTGTACCGCAAGGGTAATCAAAGCATTTGGCTCATATCCTGCCAAAAGACCGATAAAAGCTCCAAGAATCAGTCCCAGCACGATTGGATCTCCCAGAAATCCCAGTTTTTCCTGAATGGTGTCTCCATCAAATTTAATCTTATTGAAACCAGGAATTTTATCATATATTTTATCCAGCAGGATACATAACGGCGCCCAGCTGACGGTTTCTGTATGCGGCGTTGATACATTTGGAAGTCCGAAATATTCCTGCACTCTTGGCGCAGAGTAATCTGCAAATTTCATAACGATGATAAACGTAAGGCCGGATGCGATGATTCCAAGAATCAGGCTTCCAGTTGCCGTTTGTACAAGAGAACCTGTCAGGATAAAATGCCAGTAATTCCAGATATCAATATTCAGAGTCTTTGTCGTATTGGTAGCAAGCATAATGATATTTAATACAAAACATGTAACAAACACCCATGGCACGATCGTTGTAGCGAACGCAATCGCTGAACTTACCGGCCATCCAACATCCACAACGGAAAGATTAATGCCGAATCGTTCTACCATAGCCTGGGCTGCCGGACTTACATAGTCTCCCATCAGCCCGGTGATCAGGTTGATTCCGATGAGTCCGATTCCAATGGTCATTCCTGAACGGAATGCTTTGCTGAATTTCTGTCCGAAAATCAGACCTATGATCGTTATGATGATCGGCATGACAACGGAACCGCCCATATCCAGTATGTAATTTAATATTTCCATATATATCCTCCTTATCTAGTCTTTTACCGTTGCTTTGATATAATCCGCAATCTGATCCGCTACCTCCTCTGCTCCAAATCCGGTAATAAATTCCAATACCCGAAAGCACTTATAATCTTTCAATTTATCCAACGGCACTTCTGCCGTATGAATAATCAGATCCGGATTTATCATTTCCGCACGCGCCACGATTTCAATCGCCTTACACTCTGTAATGTCAACGGATGGAATGCCTCTTTCCGCCAGCAGGCGTCTGCAGGTTTCCGCCGCTACCGTCGATGTCGCTACACCGGTTCCGCACGCTGATAAAATCTTAACTGTTCTCATGTTCTTTCTCCTCCTTATCTTTTATAATCTGAATCATATGTGCAGCATTTTCTGCCTGAATCAGGTTCCGCAGCACGTCCTGATCCTGGATCAGCTGGACTGCTTTCTGGAGCATTTCCAGATGCTGTTTTCCTGCAATCGCAAGCATGATAACAAAAGTAACCGAAACTTTCATTCCTTCCGAAGGATTGGTCCCCATATGATAAAATTCCACCGGATTTTTCAAAACAGCAATCGCAATGGCTGAATCGATTACATGTTCCGGATCCGTATGAGGAATTGCGACTCCTGTATCCTGCACTAAAATTCCTGTCGGGAACACTTTCTCACGTTCTTTTAAAGCCTCGATATAACTTTCTCTGCATTTGCCGGAATCAATCAACGCACTTCCCATTTTTTCGAAGATATCATCTGATGACTCCGCTTCCATGCCGGCAAAAATCAGCTGCTCACTAAGCTTGTCCCAAAACATACTTTCCTCCTTTCTTTTTCCTTTTCTTTTTTATCTAACTTCATTATATTCTCTGGATTGTATCTCATAAAGAACAAGACCTTCCCGCTGCCGCGACATGAAATTGGGCTATTGTATTTTAAAAGATACAGAAGATTAGAAGCAAAGCATTTTATTTTATAGAGAAGCAATCGTCTATGAAACAAGAAAGAATCCTGCTTTGCAGGATTCTCCGCCTGCGGCGGGGCGCATGAGCGGCATCTTCCGTTCCGCCGCAGTGTGATTCTCGCGGAGCGTTTTTATTTCATAGGAACGAAGTTTCCTACGAATAAAAAAAGAACACCAAATGCGGTGTCCCTTTTTTATATCCGAATTATAAACATCAAAACTATTTTTGCTTTTCTTCATCCTTCCTTTGGTTAAAAGAAACTCAGCTGTTCATATTCTGTGCTGCGTTCCAGCAGAACCGGCATTTTGTGCAGCAAATACTCTGCCGCCTTATCATCCAGGATCCATGTTTCCACTTCTTCCCGTTCCAGAATCAGCGGCATCCGGTCATGAACCGGTTCCACAGACGCATTGGCCTGGGTCGTCAGAATCACAAAGCATTCCTGCCCTTCCTGCATTTTGAAGCAGCCTGCCAGAAACAGTACATCGGAATCCTTCCGCTCAAAGGTGTATTTCTCTCTGGCTTTAGACCATTCGTAAAATCCCTTTGCCGCGATCACACATCTTCTGTGCAGCACACTGTCCCGAAACATTTTCTTTTCCACTGCGCTTTCCGCTCTGGCATTGATGATGCACCCCTTCCCATGGAATCCCGGAAATCCCCATAGCATGCGTCGGCCTGCGATATGATCGTTTTCACGGCATAATACGACAGCTGTCTGCGCCGGCGTCACATCACGTTCCTGCCAGCCTGCTTCTTCCTCTTCCAAATGATTTGCAAATGTCTTCAGTGACCGGATGCTTTTTTCATCTTCATAATATCTCCCGCACATAACTTCCTCTTTCTAAATCTTGTCCCGGATCAGCTCATACATTTCTTTTTCTGTTTTGATTGCATTTAATTTTTCTTTGAATGCATCATTGCTGAACATTTTGACAAGGTTATACAATATATCATTGATACTGTCTGCATTTAGTACACTTAATCCGATAACATAAGTAACTGATTTATCCTTATGATCTAAAAAGCAGACAGGTTTCTTTAACCTTACAAAACTGATTCCTTCTTTAACCGCGCCTTTTTCCGCTTCCGCATGAGGAATTGCAAGATCCGGATAAATCACAACATAATCCCCGTTTTCGCGTATGGTATCTACCATTGCTTCAATATAAGATTCTTTCACCATTCCGGTCCTGTAAAGAAGTCTTCCGGAAATCCGCACTGCCTCCTCCCAGTTTTCTGCCTCTGCATTCAGCAAAATACCGTCTTCTTTCAGGAAAGATTCCCCTTCTTTTTTCAACGTAAGATCTTTTGTTTCCTGTTCTGGAAATGCCCTCTCTCTCTGCATCTCTTCCAGAACATCCATGGCCGTCATACGGATGTCATAAATTTCATCCTTTTTCAAAATCGGGCCGCTGATTTTAACACAGGGGATTCCTTCAGAATGATAAGGAACCATGGATATGATCATACGAATGTTTTTATGGCTGATCTCGGTATTTTCATGAGAAGATCGTATTTCCACAATTTCAAGAATATCATCAAAGTGTTCCATCTCTGTTTCAAAAAGTTTCATGGTTCCTCTTCCCATGGCTCCGACCAGCATGACCGGAACTTTCTGCTCTTTTGTCTGCTCCATTTTCTGTTTTTCGATCATAGAGGCAAAATACATTGCCAGAAATGAAATCTCATCTTTCTGAAACTGTTTTCCTATATATTTTTCCAATGGCTTAACACATTCGTCTACCACGCGAAACACTTCAGGATACTTTGTCTCAATTTCACTTCCAAAAGGATTTCTCAGATATTCTCCGGATCTGGCCCGGTAAATGGCAGATTTCATATGGTCCACCAATACATCATACAGGCCAAAGTCCAGATAAAAGCTGATATTAAAACTTTCTGAAATATGATAGATTGCTTCCCCGATAATAACCGGAAGCGCAATTTCATCCACATTTTTTGTGCTGCTTTTCAGATAACTTTTTCTCCGAAGACACTGGACAAACTTTTTCTTTTCTGATTCCGGAATCTCTATGGAAAAAGCCTCTCCTGTCCGATTAAGAATTCCTTCACTAAAAGGGTATTTGGAACTTCTTTTTATGGATTCATCCGTGTCTTCCATAACCTTTCCTTTCGATAATCGTTTTACCAGGATCAGTATTTCAAATACGGTCTCCATAAAAGAGAAATCTGAGAAATAAAAATTATAATGTCCTTCTTCTTCGGACACAATTTTCTGAATGACCGGCATCCTTTTTTCATATTCCAGTTCCTGGAGCAGAAGATGATTAAAGACATCCCAGACCTCACCGTTTTCATAATTGGAATAATCCGGATTCAGTTCGATTAACTTCAGGATTCCATTCCGGATATTGTCTTCTTTCCCTTTGACTTTATATCCTTTCTGAACCTGTGAACTTAACTCCATCTGATTAGAAGAGAACCAGTCTTTTAATTCGTTGAGATCCGCTATGGCTGTATTTCTGCTGATCTCAAGACGCTCTGATAATTCTGCCGCTGTCACATAACCTTCGCTGTTCATCAGGATCATTGCACAAATGGTTTTGCGCTCTGAAGAATTTAACCGGTAAATGTAAAAATCCACATGATTCAGAAATTTTTTCAGATTTTCATAGAGACACTGATTTCTTTCTTCAAAATCGACTACACCTTTACTGTCAATTTTTAATGAAGGAAGACCCTGCTCTTTCAATTCCTCATTTAATTCACGAACCAGCTTTCGAACCACTCTCTCCGAAACATGAAATTGCTTTGCAAGATATGCAATCTTAATCTTCTCTCTGTTCATAACGCTTGTTATGATTCTGCTGCTTCTGTAGTCCATGTTCTGACTCTCCTTTATTATGCTTTTACATGTTCCTTGATCCAGTCACAGATCAGATCAGCAATTTCATAACTGTTGTCTTCCATCATCAGCGCATGGGTATTACCGTAAATGCCAAGCTCAGGCAATGACATCCAGGTGCTGTCTCCACCCATTTCCAGAAGTCTGTGATGAAGATTTCGCATGCTGCCTTCCCAGGCAAAAGCGCCAGGCCATTTATAACCATCAATGCAGTATTCTTCTCCCAGAAAGTCACCATATACAAACAAGAATGGAATGTCTCGAAAAACAGATACATCCACCTTATCGACATCCAGATCAGAAGAACTTTCCAGCATGATGATTCCCTTTATATTTTCCGCATTTTTAAGCGCTGCTTCCAGAGAAAACAATCCGCCCTGGCTGTGGGCAAGCACGATCATTCCCTCTTTCATGCTGGCAAAATACTCATCGTACGCCGCCTGAACCATAGCATTGGATGTGGTCCATCTCGGCACATGCTGCTTCATAAACTGATCATATCTGCTGTAATCAAAGCGGCTTCCCTCATAGGGAACTCCCGGTTTTGGTCCCAGCCGGTAGGTAGTCCACCGTTCGCCGTAGCTGTTAAACATAGGCGGTCCCTCGTTGATCTCCGGAAACTGCGCCCAGGAGGAACGCCCTCTCTCCACTCCATCGGAAACATTAACGTTAAATCCGTTCTGCAGAAACCGAAATTCCCATCCCGGTCTTCCGTCCTGGGTGCTCTCCCACAATGCGCCGGTAGCTCCGCCGCCATGGATCATACAGACCGGATATGGCACGACCGGATGTTCCAGTCTTGTATACTGGACATACATCTGACCAGCCTGAAAATCGCCGTTGGGATCATACGTTACCGGAGGTCCGCCCGGCCAGAATCTGGTCTCAATCGGAGCGCTTCCTTCAATGGTTACTTTTTTCCCTCCAATGTGATAACTGCCCCTGGATATGATGCTGACTGCTTTCATAAATTATCACCTCATTTTTTCAGCTTTATATTTTATGATACCACGTTTCTTTTTCTTTTCAAAATCAATTTCAATAAAAAAAGGCCTCGTAGGTGCAGCAGTTCTCCATCACCGCCCAAAGAAACTTTCCCTTTCTTCTCAAAAAATTCCCCCAATCCTTTTTCTAAGAATTTCTGATTGGTTTGCCGTATATACAACAGGTTTTTACTGAATGCAAATCCGGTCTTTATTTTTTCCTCGTTTTACCGTATATTATATAGAGAAAGGAATTCTGATTTCCTATAACTTTTTAACACTGGATAAGCGAGGTAATAATAATGGAAGAATTAAAACCGATCAAAGAAGGTAAAGTACGTGAGATCTATGATAACGGCGACAGCCTGATCATGGTTGCTACAGATCGTATCAGCTGTTTTGATGTGATTTTAAAAAATGACGTTACAAAAAAAGGAACTGTTCTGACTCAGATGTCCAAGTTCTGGTTTGATATGACAGAAGACATCGTGCCAAACCATATGATTTCTGTTGATGTAAAAGATATGCCGGAATACTTCCAGCAGGAAAAATTTGACGGAAACAGCATGATGTGCCGCAAATTAAAGATGCTTCCAATCGAATGCATCGTCCGCGGATATATCACAGGAAGCGGCTGGAAGAGCTATCAGGAAAACGGCACCGTATGCGGCATCAAACTTCCAGAAGGTTTGAAAGAATCCGACAAACTGCCGGAACCAATTTATACTCCATCTACAAAAGCTGAAATCGGAGATCATGATGAAAATATTTCTTTCGAGCAGAGCATTGACGTTCTGGAGAAAGAATTCCCTGGAAAAGGAAAAGAATATGCGGAAAAACTCCGTGACTACACGATCGCTTTATATAAAAAATGCGCAGATTACGCTTTAGAACATGGAATCATCATCGCAGATACAAAATTCGAGTTTGGTCTGGATGAAGATGGAAATATCATTCTCGGAGATGAGATGCTGACTCCTGACAGCTCCCGTTTCTGGCCGGCAGACAGCTATGAGCCGGGTCATGGACAGCCGTCTTTCGACAAACAGTTTGCCCGTGACTGGTTAAAAGAAAATGAACATGACTGGAAACTGCCTCAGGATATTGTAGATAAAACAATCGACAAATATCTTCAGGCATACAAATTACTGACTGGAAAAGACTTATAGAAGACAAAGAGGAGAAGCTTTTATGATCAAAGCTTCTCCTCTTATTTTATCTTCATTTCCCATTTCTATCTGACTGAATCCTGCATTTTTTCCGAACAAAATAAAAACAGACCGCCTGCATGATAATCGTAAAGACCCAGGACCCCGGATAAGAAATAAAAAGAAAATATAATGATCTGTGATGCGGGAAAAATCCATAAATCCATACAATCCTTGTCCCTACTGTTCCGATCACAGATAAGACCATCGGCACCGCAGAATGTCCCATTCCACGCATGGCTCCTGGAATCAGGTCCATGATCCCGCACAGACAGTATAATATGGTTGTGATCGATAAAATCTCCATTCCGCATTGAATTACATTTCCATCGGAAGTATAAATCCTTAAAAGCTGCGGTCCGAACATATAGGCTCCAATGCCTAAAACACCGCCAACTGCAACAGACAAGATCACACAGTCCAGAAAGACCCGGTCCATTCGTTTCTGCTTCCCAACACTGTAATTCTGGCTGGTAAAACTCATACACGCCTGCGTAATCGCATTGACTGCAACATATAGAAATCCCAGAATATTGTTAGTCGCTGTATATCCCGCCATAGCGGTTGCCCCAAAAGAATTCACTGATGACTGCAGCATCGCATTGGAAAAATTAATCACCGTACTCTGGATTCCCGCAGGAACTCCCACCTGAAAAATTCGTTTCAGATAAATCCATTTTACTGACAGTCTGGAAAAGCGCAGCTGATAACTGCTCTCTGTCCTGTGAAGACACCACAGAACCAGTATACAGGAAACCATCTGTGATGCCACCGTTCCAATCGCTACTCCTGCCACATCCAGAGGAATTACGATAACCAACAGAAGATCCAGGCCTACGTTGGCTGCTCCGGCCACGATCAGAAAAAGCAGCGGTCTTTTTGTATCTCCTACTGCTCTTAACACAGCCGCTCCATAATTATAGAGCATAAAAAAAGGCATTCCCATAAAATAGATTCTCATATAGGTTGTGGACTGCCCGATCACATCCGCAGGTGTATCCATCATCTGAAGCGCAAGATGAGATGCCGCAACTCCTACGAACGCCATACAGATTCCGCTGATCAAAGCAAATCCTATTGCCGTATGTACCGCTTCCGACATTTCCTTTTTCTTTCCAGAAGCAAAATATCCTGCTGCCAGAACATTAGCTCCAAGAGAAATTCCGATAAACAGATTCGTAAAAATATTAATCAGCGCAGTGGTTGATCCTACCGCTGCCAGTGCCTGCCTTCCGCTGAATCTTCCTACTACAATAATATCCACCGCATTGAACATCAGCTGAAGAATACTGGAAGCCATCAATGGAAGAGCAAAGGAAATCAATTTATCCATGATTGACCCATTGCACATGTCAATCTCAAATTTGCCTTTTTTCAACGTCATATCCCCTTTCTTCAATCTTTCGATTTTGCCTTGCATATCTTAACTCTTCCATTTCTTTTCGTCAATAGGCAGCCCGGAGAAACGATCAGACAAATCCGCTCGTTTCTCCGGGTAAATCCATCAATTTTACATTTTTATTCTTCCGCTAATTCAATCCGCACATCATAACTGCCAGTCAGTTTGCTGATGTTTTCCAATGGACAGTCAATAACTCCTATATTCACCTGATATCCGTATTGTTCAGACGATTCCTCATCCTCAAACAAAATCGTAAAGTAATCCGCATCGGTCGCAAAATCAATATCTCCGTTCAGCCATCCATAATGCACATCTTCCTCTTTATACGGCAGCGGATCATCCATAACCCCGCAGAAATCATGAGAATACCGGTTCATATGCACCGTATAAGGCAGCATTTCAATCAGCGCCTGTGCTGTCTCACTGTCATTTAGAATACCCGGCACCACGGTATCGCCAAAATACATATTTATTTTTGTACCGTCTTCTATGACTCTCGTAGGCATCTCAGGATCTTCTGTCTGCATTTCCGCCCCATCGGATGCAGCGGGTCCATTTGTTTCATTTTCTGTCTGCTCTTCTGTTCCCTGATTTTCCTCTGACACAGAACTTTCTTTTTCCTCTGAGGTTTCAGTCCTTGCACATCCTGCTGCCCCGGCCGTTAATAACAGCGCCATTATGATAGATAATACTATTTTTCTCATGGATATCCTCCATTTCTATCTGCGCACCACTTGATCAGATCTTACAGAAATGCACCGTTGCAGACCTGAAGAACCTGTCCACGGACTGCTTTCCCCATCTTGCTGGCAAGATACAGACATGCATATGCCTGATCGATCGCTTCACATTCAGGTCCCGGGAAATAAACATAATGTCCGCTGTACTGCAGCATTTTGTCTCCTCCAGGCTGTTCTCCTGCTTTGTTTGCAAGATGTGCCGGCGTGATCGTTGCTCCCGGCGCAATGGCATTGCATCGGATATTCGTATCTACCAGGCGCATGGCAACATTTTTCGTCAGAGTATTCAATGCGCCTTTTGTGGAAGTATACGTCGCTCCACAGAAAGGCCGGGTTCCATTGACAGAAGATACATTGATGATCACCCCGTCATTTTGCGGAAGAAAAATCTTCAACGCTTCTCTGATATAGCGCATTGGTCCTCCCAGATTTGTATTCATGACATACATCATCCATTCGTCATCCGTTTCATCGATCATTTTCTGCTCTCCGATACCGGCATTGTTGACAAGAATATCCAGATGTCCGAACTCTTTCACTGCTGTCTCAAACACCTTCTTCGTATCCTCTGTGGAACATACATCTGCCACAACACCAACCGCATTCTGCCCTTTTGCACGGATTCCTTCCACAACTGCATCTAATTTTTCCTGTCCTCTGGCAGTCAGCACAACGGACGCTCCTTCTTCTGCGAAAAGTTCCGCAATGGTCTGTCCCATTCCGTAGCTTGCTCCTGTTACAATCGCAACTTTACCTTCCAGCATCTGTCGATCCATATTCATCATTCTCCCTTCTTTTTCACTTTTGGTTTGTAGTCATTTTCTACTTCCACTATAATATTCATTTCTTTCATTATCAAATACTTATATAAAATGAAATTATATGCTTTTCGGGCATTTCTTTTTTTGCTATACTAAATTATAAAGTGAATTAAGGTCATTAAAATGATAAAGGCACATGGGAGGTTTGTTTATGGAAATCCGGGTTTTAAAATATTTTCTTGCGGTCGTTCGTGAAGAAAGCATCTCTGCAGCCGCAGAATATTTACATATCACGCAGCCGACTCTCTCAAGACAAATGAAGGAACTGGAAGAAGAACTGGGCGTCCGTCTGCTGAACCGCGGTAAAAAGAATCGAAAGATTACTTTAACTGACGAAGGAATGCTTCTTCGTCAGCGGGCAGAAGAAATCGTAACTCTTGCAGACAAAACAGAAGCAGAATTCCACACTGCAGATGAGATTATCAGCGGAGATATTTATATTGGCGGCGGAGAGACCGATGCCATGCGCCTGATCGCAAGAGCCGCCAGGAAACTGCAGGAAGATTATCCTCTTATCAAATATCACCTGTTCAGCGGCAACGCAGATGATGTAGCAGAACGTCTGGACAAAGGGCTTCTTGATTTTGGTATCTTTATTGAGCCAGCCAACATGGAAAAATATGATTATCTCCGTCTTCCTGCTGCAGACACATGGGGAGTGCTCATGAGAAAAGACAGTCCGCTGGCTCGTCTGGATCATATTGAAATCCGTCATTTAAAAGAAGTTCCCCTGATCACATCCCATCAGTCCATGATCAGCAATGAATTTTCCGGATGGGGCAGACATGATTTTGATCAGCTCAATATTGTTGCTACCTATAATCTTGTTTATAATGCTTCCCTGCTGGTTGCTGAAGGATTAGGATACGCCTTATGTCTGGATAAATTAGTTAACACAACTGGAAACAGTGAACTTTGCTTTAAACCGCTTGAGCCGCGTCTCGAAGCACATCTGAATCTTGTATGGAAAAAGTACCATGTTTTTTCAAAAGCCTGTGAAAAATTTCTGGAAAAAGTACAAAATGAATTCCACATTCATATATAAAAATTCCCGGGAATGCTGCTTTCGGCATTTCCGGGAATTTCTTTTCCATATTTTATTCTGCAAAGTTTCCAGTATATAACTGATAATACTTTCCTTTTGCTTCAATCAGTTCATCATGAGTTCCTCTCTCGATGATGCGTCCCTGTTCCATAACCATGATACAGTCAGAATTTTTAACAGTAGACAGACGATGGGCGATAACAAATGTTGTACGGCCTTTCATCAGTGCATCCATACCTTCCTGTACCAGTTTCTCTGTACGGGTATCGATGGAAGAAGTCGCTTCATCCAGGATCAGAGCCGGCGGATCCGCAACTGCCGCACGGGCAATGGCAAGCAGCTGTCTCTGTCCCTGACTTAAGTTTGCTCCGTCTCCGGTCAGCATCGTGTTATATCCATCTGGCAGACGGCGGATAAATCCGTCCGCATTGGCAAGTTTTGCCGCATTGATACAGTCTTCATCTGTCGCATCCAGTTTACCATAGCGGATATTATCCATAACAGTTCCGGTAAACAGATGAGTATCCTGCAGTACGATTCCCAGAGAACGTCTCAGATCTGCTTTCTTAATCTTATTGATGTTGATTCCGTCATAACGGATTTTTCCATCTGCGATATCATAGAAACGGTTGATCAGGTTCGTGATCGTTGTCTTGCCTGCTCCTGTCGCTCCTACAAAGGCAATTTTCTGTCCAGATTTCGCCCAGAGGCTAATATTATGCAGGACAATTTTATCCTCTGTATATCCAAAGTCTACGTCATCTAAGACAACGCTTCCTTCTACTTTCTTATAGGTTACAGTTCCATCTGCTTTGTGAGGATGTTTCCATGCCCAGAGATTTGTTCTGACATCGCTTTCTACCAGCTGGCCGTTTTCATCCTCTTTCGCATTGACGAGTTCAACATATCCTTCATCCAGCTCCGGTTTCTGATCCATCAGATCAAAGACACGCTGAGCACCGGCTGCCGCATTGACAACGAAGTTGATCTGCTGGCTGACCTGCGTGATCGGGTTTGTAAAACTCTTGTTTAATCCAACAAATGTAACAACCGTTCCGATGGTAACTCCTGCCCATCCGTTGATTCCGAGAATGGCTCCGAGGATTGCCATCAGCGCATAACTGATCCAGCCGATATTGGCATTGACCGGCATCAGAAGGTTCGCATAGCTGCTTGCCTTGTTGGTACTGTTTCTTAATCTTTCATTTACTTTGTGAAAGTCTGCCTTTGCTGCTTCCTCATGGCAGAAGACTTTTACAACTTTCTGTCCATCCAGCATTTCCTCGATAAATCCATCAACTTTTCCAAGATCAATCTGCTGATGTACATAATATCTTCCGGATATACTGGAGAAATTCTTTGTAACCGTCAACATAACAAATGCGGTTATAATAGAAAGAATCGTCAAAAACGGATTCAGTAAAATCATTGTGATCAGTGTTGCCGTCATCGTAATTACAGCGTTAATGATCTGTGGAATACTCTGACTTAACAGCTGTCTTAATGTATCAACGTCATTGGTGTAAACAGACATGATGTCACCATGAGCGTGGGTATCAAAATACTTGATCGGCAGTGCCTCCATACGGCGGAACAAGTCGTCTCTTAAATGCCGCATGGTTCCCTGACTGACATTAACCATAATTCGGTTATATGCAAAAGCTGTAATAACACCAGTTCCCATGATACAGGCTAATCGGAATAAATCTGAAGCCAGACCGCTGAAATCTTTTGAGCCGCTGGCAAGCATCGGTGTAATATAATCATCCACCAATGTCTGCGGGAACGTTGCACCAACAACCGTTGCAATCGCTGTAATCAAAATAAAAACAACAACAAGCAAAAATGGTATTTTATAATAATGAAGCATATATTTAATGACTCGTTTAATTATTTTAGAAGCTGAACTAAACTGAGCCTTTGTTTTTCTTTTTTTCATGAATCAGTTTTCCTCCTTCCTTTGAATCTATGACGGCTGGTCAAAATCGCCGCTGCCTTCAAGCTGTGAATTATAGATTTCCTGATAAATCGTATTATTTTTCAGCAGATTCTCGTGAGTATCAAATGCGTTTACTTTTCCTTCGTCTAATACAAGAATTCTGTCTGCGGATTCTACACTGGAAACACGCTGTGCGATGATAATCTTCGTTGTTCCAGGAATCTCTTTTGCAAAAGCAGCCCGGATGCTGGCATCTGTTGCCGTATCAACCGCACTGGTAGAATCATCCAGAATCAGGACTTTTGGTTTTTTCAGCAAAGCACGGGCAATGCACAGACGCTGTTTCTGTCCTCCGGATACATTGGCTCCGCCACGCTCAATTTTCGTATTGTAGCCATTGGGCATACGGTCAATAAATTCATCCGCACATGCAGCCTTGCATGCCTCGATGCACTCTTCATCTGTGGCATCCGGATTTCCCCAGCGAAGGTTATCCAGAATACTTCCGGAAAACAGCGTATTTTTCTGAAGAACTACGGATACCTGGTTTCTCAAAACTTCTGTATCATATTTTCGTACATCTACGCCTCCGACACAGACAGAACCATCATCTACATCGTACAGACGGCAGATCAGATTCACCAGGCTGCTCTTTCCTGAGCCGGTACCGCCGATAACACCTATCGTTTCTCCGCTCTTAATATGCAGATCAATATCAGATAATGCGTTTTTTCCGCTTCCATGTTTGTAAGAGAAATTCACATGGTTGAAATCGATCTGTCCATTGGCAACTTCTGTCACTGGATTTTCCGGATCTGTCAGGTCCGGAGTCTCACTTAATACTTCACTGATACGGCGAATGCTTGCCAGAGACATACTGATCATTACAACGACCATGGAAAGCATCATCAAACTCATCAGAAGTGACATAATATAACTAAATAAGCTGGTCAGATCTCCAGTCGTCATGGATCCGCCCACAATGAACTGAGCTCCGAACCATGAAACGGAAATAATACAGAAATAAACCGCAATCATCATTGCCGGACTATTAAATGCCAGAAGTCCTTCTGCTTTTACAGAGAGATCATACAGCATTTTAGAAGCTTTGGAAAACTTCACATTTTCATAATCTTCACGGACAAACGCCTTTACTACACGGATCGCGGATACATTTTCCTGAACGCTTGCATTCAGGTCATCATATCTGCGGAACACCTGGCTGAAAATTTTCAGTGTTACAACCATGATCGTTCCGATTACGACAATCAGGAATGCAATAGCGATCAAAAACATTGCACTTAAATGAGGACTGATGATCATACACATAATAAAACTGAAGATCAACGTCAGCGGTGAACGAACTGCCACACGAATTGACATCATAAATGCGTTCTGTACGTTGGTAATATCGGTTGTCATACGTGTTACCAGACCCGGCACACTGAATTTATCGATATTGGAAAATGAAAATGTCTGGATATTGGAATAAATTGCCTCACGCAGATTGGCTGATAAACCTGCTGCTGCACCGGCTGCGTTCTTTCCTGCCAGCGCTCCAAATGTCAGACTGAGAAATGACATGACAACTATAAGCGCCCCAAAACGATAAACAGCGGACAGGTTGCCGGCCTGCAGCCCTTTATCGATGATGATTGCAGTGACAAATGGCATTAAAATTTCCATGACCACTTCCAGTGCGGTCAGACCGATACATAGAAAGGTCTCCCGCTTATATTGTTTCAGCTGTTGTAAAATTTTTCTCACGGTACATAAACCTCCCATCATTTTTTGTTTTTGTCTGCTCCATTTTGTTTAATTGTGCAAGGAGCCTTTGCTCCAGATCCCATAGCTGCATTTTTTCCTGCTGATTAAGAACGCTGCAGATCTCGGATTCCATCTGACTGGCTTTTTCCATGAGTTTATCACCTTTTTTCTTAAGCTTTGCCGTTGGAACCACCTTTTTCCTTCTGCCGTCCTTCGGATTTTCCTGGAGACAAATGTAGTTTTTTTCTTTTAGTTTTTTAATCAATGCAGACAGCGTTGATTTAGATAACCCTATTTCATGGCTTAATTCTGTAAGATACGTACCTTCCGGATGATGCCTTAATATATACACCATGAAATATGCCTGGACGCCGCTGATGTCCTTGCTTTTCAGCTTCTGTTCCATCTGCGCAGTCAGATCCAGACTGATCTTTTTCATCATGAAAAGCAACTCTTCTGTTCTGAAATCTTCTGTCATCCTTATAAGCACCTCCCTCAAGTTTTTTCCTTCGATTTGTTCAGGTTGAAACTGTTCGCTGCCTAATCATCTATCCATAAAAGATTTTAGTGCCTATCTGTACGAATGTAAAATTCAAAATAATTATAATCTATAAAAAGTTTTTATTAATATCCGGGAATCCGCGTGTTTTCTTTATTTACAGGACAGTTGAAAACTCAATACATACATGTTATAATCTATCAAGTCTTTTTATTGTTTATGATTAAAACTGCTTGTAAAGGATGATTGCGATATGAATACAGTACAATTAGAATGTTTTATTACCGTTGCAGAGCACCTGAACTTTTCTAAAGCATCCCAGGTCCTCAGAATTACACAGCCTGCGGTCAGCCATCAGATTCAGACTCTGGAAGAAGAATTGGATGTAAAGCTATTTAACCGAACCAGCCGGAATGTTTCCCTGACTCAGGAAGGAATTTTATTCCTCGCTGACGCACAGCTGATCTTAAAGACCGCTCTATCCGCCAAAGAACGGCTGGGCAGATACGAACATTTCATTCCTTTTGAGCTTGGATGTCACAATCATATGGAACTGAATCTTCTTCCTCCAATTTTGAAACAGCTCTCCGCAGAATTTCCGCTGCTGCGGCCGTCCATCCATCTGGTTCCTTTTCCTTCCATTATAAGTATGGTGGAAAATAATCAGATCCATGTGACTCTGGGAACCAAAGGGGGACAGACCAGTTCTTCTTTATCTTTTAAAGAACTTTACAAAGCTCCCATTGCATGTATCTGCTCTCCTGAGCATCCTTTAGCCCAATATAAAGCCCTGACAAAAGATCAGCTGAAGGCAAATCTGATCGCCTGTTCTCCCCGCCAGATTCCTGACTCTATTTTTACAATTCAAAGCAGCGTACTTGTTAATCTGGCTCCGGAACAGCGTTTTATTACTGAGAGCATCGAAAGCGCCATGACTCTTGTGAAAGCACAGCTTGGATATACTTTATACCTTGATCTGCCATCTGCCCGGGAAGAAGGCCTGTGTTATGTTCCTGTTACAGATCTCCCGACCATCTCTTTCGGAGCATATTACCGGCATGATTACGACCATCCAGTTCTGAAACGGTTCCTTACGCTGTTATCTCAGAATCTAAAAGACCGATGATCCTGCTTCCCCAGGGTCATCGGTTTTTTGAAAAGAGTTTCTCCCTGCCTATTCTGCAGTATATGAATTCTTTCCTGTGGTCCCTCTTATGATCAGCTGGGGATCAATGATAACATGCCGAATTTCTGATTTTTTTTCTGAATCTTTTGATTCTATCTGCTCCTTCAATTCTTCAACGGCCGAACGTGCTATTTTTTGAATATTCTGCGCGACTGTTGTGATCGGAATGATGGATTCTTTTGAAATTGTATTATCAAAGCCAATGATTTCATATTCTTCTGGTATTTGTTTCTTATTTTTGATTAAAATATTTAAAAAGATATTCGCATAATTGTCATTGGAAAGAAAGACACCTTTTCTTTTATTCGAATATTCAGATTCTAAATGCTGATAAACACTGTCCAGCAATTCATAAGTTACATCATAATCATTTTTAAAGTTTTTCTGTATGATTTTGCAGGGGATCTGATTCTGACGGCACGTATCTTCAAATCCTCTGATTCTGTCATACGCCGGAACATTTTCCCTGACAAAACTATTGATATTAATCAGGATATCGCATTGATCCTGAATTAGATGTTCCGCCGCAAGCTGTGCACCAAGATAGTTATTTGTATTGATGCTGGTTACATACTGGTCTTCTCTTTCTATCGTAACGATCGGAATATTATATTCTTTTAACACCTCTGAAGGAAGCGTATAACTTAAAATAATCAGCCCTTCCACCTGATACGCTAAAAGCTCTTCTATATATTTCTTTTCTAATTCCTGATCGTGATTGCCGGCAAAAACAAGAAACTTGTAATTAAAATCATTATACGTCGTCAGTATTTCATTCAAAACCTGAGAATAGTAGTCAAAAAAAAGTTCCGGTATGATAATTCCAATAAATTCAGATCTTCCATTGGCCAGTATTTTCGCAACTTTATTCGATTTGTAGTTTAGTTCTTTTAATGCTTTTTCAATCTTTCCTTTTGTCTCGGGTGTCAGAGAGCCCGGATCATTAAAATACCTTGAAACCGTCATTTTCGAAACATTTGTATATTTTGCTATATCACTGAATGTTACCTTTTTATTCATATTATCTTCTCCCGCCATAAAAATACATTACTAATATAGCACAAACAAATTCATGAAGTAAATATCAAAAAATATATTGACAGCCTAAGGAAAATAGAATAAAATATCGCTTGTGTTACCGGTATCATTACCGGTAACATGATCGGTAACATAACTGCTGATACAAAGGAGGATAATACATTATGGCAGACAAATATGCAAAAACAGCCAAAGAAATTTTAGACTGTGTCGGGGGAGGTGATAATATTATCAGCGCGGCTCACTGCGCCACCCGTTTACGATTAGTTCTAAAAGACGAATCATTGATTAATCTGGATTCTTTAGATAAGATTGAACTTGTTAAGGGCAATTTTAACAATGGCGGACAGTTCCAGATTATTTTGGGAACCGGCATTGTTAACAATGTTTATGATGAATTTATAAAAATCGCAGACATCAGCGAATCAACCAAAGATGAAGTAAAACAGGAAGCAGCCAAAAAAATGAATCCTGTTCAAAAATTATTAAAAACTTTAGCCGATGTCTTTGTTCCCATCCTTCCTGCTCTTGTAGCGTCCGGTTTATTAATGGGGATTAATAACATCTTAACTGCAGAAGGAATGTTTTTTTCAGGAAAATCTCTGATCGACGCATATCCCCAGATCAAGGACATTGCTGATATGATCAATCTGGCTTCTAATGCCGGCTTTACTTTCCTGCCGGTTTTAATTGGATTTTCTGCCGCTAAAATTTTTGGCGGAACCCCGATTTTAGGCGCGGTTATCGGAGCAATCATGATTCATCCGGATCTGTTAAACGGCTATAGCTATGGCCAGGCACTGTTAGATGGAACAGTTCCATACTGGCATATTTTCGGTTTCCCTGTTGCAAAAGTAGGTTATCAGGGTACTGTGCTGCCGGTCATTGTTTCCGCTTTTTGTTTATCTATGATCGAAAAACGGCTGCGTAAAATCGTACCTGCAATGTTAGATAATATACTCACTCCATTACTGTCTGTCCTGATTACAGCAGCTTTGACATTCTTGTTTATCGGACCGGTCATGAGAACCGTCGGTGATGCCATGACAAACGCAGTTATGTGGTTATTCTTTGATTTAGGTGCTTTAGGAGGACTGATTTATGGCGTAACCTATCCACTGCTGGTCATCACAGGTATGCATCATAGTCTGATTACTGCAGAAACACAGATTTTGGCGAACATCCAGACTCTGGGAGGATCCCCGACATTCGCGGTTGTTGCCTGTGCAAACTGTGCTCAGGGTGCTGCTGCTTTAGCTGTTATGTTCCTGATGAAAAAAGATGCAAAGGTAAAAAGTATGGCGTCAGCGTCTGGTATTTCCGCTTTGCTTGGAATCACGGAGCCTGCTATCTTTGGAGTTAACTTAAAATACAGATATCCATTTTATGGTGCATTGATCGGAGGCGGTATTGGAGCCGCATATGCAACCCTGGTCAGAGTGCTGTCTGTTTCTCAGGGGCCTTGCGGTGTTATCGGTGTTATCTGCATCAGACCTGACTGCATGATACAATTTATGGTTTCTGCTATTATCGCAATTATCAGCGCATTTATCGCAACCTTTTTGTTAGGAAAAACAATCGGAAGAAAAAGCATACAAATTTAATGATATGAGGAAATAGTTTTATGGAATGGCCAAGATCAAAAAGATACAGAACATTAAATGATATTAGTGAAACTGAATATAACTCACTTCTTGAGAGAGTAAACCATTGTCCTTACAGGGAAACATACCATATTCAGCCAAAAACAGGACTATTGAATGACCCCAACGGTTTTTCCTTTTTCCAGGGTGAATATCATCTTTTTTACCAATGGTTTCCTCTTGGACCAGTGCACGGACTGAAACATTGGTATCATGTTTCTTCCAAAGATCTCGTACACTGGAAAGACTGCGGTATCGGATTATCTCCGGAAAAATATTATGAAAGCCATGGTGTCTTTTCCGGAACCGGTTTTGTAAAAGGCGATCAGCTCTATTTATTTTATACCGGAAACACCAGAGATAAAGACTGGATTCGAACCCCTTATCAATGTCTGGCAGTCATGGATTCAAAAGGGAATATTGTCAAACATGAAGAACCTCTTATCTGTGATTCACCGAAAGAATATACCGACAACTTCAGAGATCCCAAGGTTTTCCAGCAGGATGACACTTATTATTGTCTGATCGGAGCTGAAACAAAAGAAAACAAAGGAGTGGTGGCATACTACTCTTCTGCCGATCTTATTCACTGGGAGTATGAAGGGGCTTTAGACATTCCTTCTGTAAATGGTTTTATGCTGGAATGCCCGGACTACTTTGAATTAAACGATCAGGGCATCCTTATCTTTTGTGCGCAGGGTCAAAAGCCAGATGGAGATCATTTTCGGAATATCTTCCCGGCAGGATATGTCATCGGAGATAAAATTGACTTTAAACATCCTGAAATCACCGGAAACGAATATCAGGAATTAGACCGCGGATTTGATTTCTATGCGCCTCAGACAACACTGGATGAAAAAGGAAGAAGAATTCTGGTTGGATGGTTCGGTCTTCCTGGAGTCGATTGTATCACGGATGAAAATGGATGGGCTCACTGTCTGACACTGCCAAGAGAACTGCAGGTTATCGATGGCAGACTCTATCAGAAACCTGCTGCAGAACTTGAAAATATCCGAAAAAATCAAAGATCTGCAGCATCCGAAATTTCAGGAGAAAAGACTTTTGATGGATTTTGCGGAAAAATTTACAATCTGGAATGCACTTTTACAGATTTAAAATGCAAAAAAGCCGGGGTCAAACTTCGTGCTGGCGAAAATGAAGAAACTCTGTTCTATTTGGATAAAACAACCAATAAGCTCGTATTAAACAGAGAAAAATCCGGCCGGCTGTATGCCGAAGAATATGGTCAGATCCGCCAATGTGATTTTGACGAAGATCATTTAAAACTTCAAATATTTGTTGATACCTCCAGTATTGAAATATTCGTAAATGACGGTTTGGAAGTTTTTACAACAAGAATCTACACACAGGAAGAAAGTCAGGGAATTACGTTTTTTGCAGAAGGAAACGCCAAATTGCAGGCGTCCATCTGGGATCTGAAACTGTAATCTGACTACAGTGTATTTAAGAATCCCATCTTTTCACAAGATGGGATTCCTGTACGAAAAATATCAAACGAAAAAGGAGAAATAAATGAAACTAGGCGCTATCGAAGCAGGTGGAACAAAGTTTATTACTGCAGTCGGAGATGAAAATGGAAATATTTTAGAAAGAGCTTCTTTTCCGACAACAACACCAGAAGGAACTATTGCAAATATTTTTAAATTTTTTGATGGAAAAGATATAGAAAGCCTGGGTCTGGGATGCTTTGGACCAATCGATCCTGATATTGAAAGCCCAACTTACGGATTCATTACTACTACTCCGAAACCAGGCTGGGCAAACCGCGATATTGTCGGCACGCTGCAGAAACATTATCCGAATTTACCAATTGGTTTTGATACTGATGTCAATGGAGCTGCTTTAGGAGAATCATATTTTGGGGCTGCCAAAGGTTTAAACAGTGTTTTATATTTAACCATCGGAACCGGTGTCGGCGGCGGTATGATCAGTGAAGGAAAACTTATACATGGTCTGCTTCATCCCGAAATGGGCCATATTTTAATGCGGGTCAGAAAAGATGATTCCTATCAGGGGAATTGTCCATATCATGGAACATGTTTTGAAGGATTAGCAGCCGGGCCGGCAATCGAAGCAAGATGGGGCGTGAAAGGAAGTGAACTGCCGCAGGATCATCCTGCCTGGGATCTGGAAGCATGGTACATTGCCCAGGCACTGTCTGTCTATATTTTAACGCTTTCTCCTAAGAAAATCATTCTTGGGGGCGGTGTTATGCATCAAAAACAATTATTTCCTATGATTCATACATATCTTCAGGAAACATTGAACGGATATGTTCAGAAAAAAGAAATTACAACGGATAAAATCAAAGATTATATTGTTTATCCGGCATTAGGAGACAATGCCGGCATCTGCGGCGCACTGGCATTGGCCAGAAACGCATTAGACATTTAATAAAATTAAAATCTGTATCCTATCCTTTATTGATATCATAAAACGGCAGGAAAGGCTCAAAGTGCTTTCCTGCCGTTTATAAATTCAGTCTCTGTCTTTTCTTTCATCTATCCTTTTGCTTCGCAGATATATACAGCTGTTATGATGCTTCTTTTTTTATCCTATGAAAAAGCGTTCCATAAACAGCCGCCAGAACCTGCTGAAACAATGTAGCAGTAATGACTGGAAACACTACTTCTGCCGGAAAATAAGAAGAAGCAATCACTGCTCCTGCACTGATATTACGCATGCCGACACCAAACATCATAGACACCGTCATTTTTCGATCCTGTTTAAACAGCACTGCTGCAATCCAGCCAAGAGCATATCCAAAAGCTGCCAGAATCAAAATCGCAAAGATTACCTCCAGCAGTTCCCGGTTCATATGCCGGATATAAGGCGCCGCCTTGGAAGAATTACAAATCTGAATAAACATCAGACAAATTTTTGAAACCGGAGCAAGCTTTGGCGGCCATGTTTCCTTGACTTTCCCTTTGCTGAACTGGTTCAGACACATAGCTGCGACTGCAGGAAGCGCGATCATAAACAGCAGTTCCTCTATCATACTGGATGTATTGATCTGCACTCTGCTTCCTACTATCACCCGAAGTGTCAATGGAATCAAAAACGGCGCAAGCACCGTATCCACAATGACAAGAGACAACGATAACGCGCTGCTGCCATTATAAATCGTCACCCACATCAATGCAATTACAGCGCTTGGCACCGCAAACTCCAGCACCATTCCAGTAATCAGATTGATATTGTCTGAAAAAAACAGACTTCCCGCTCCGAATGCCAGAACAGGCATAATGATATGAATACATACCATAGACAGAAGCAGCGGCAGAGGATGCCGGAATACATGAACAATGTCCTGAAAACTGGACTTTAAAGCTCCGATAAACGTCATAACTGCAAATACATAAGGAACCAGTACATTTCCGTGAATTGTAATATCCGAGAAAACCACACCCAGGATCACACAGACTGGTGTAACAAGGAAAATCCACCTTTCTATAAACTGATTAAATCTTGCTAACATTTCCGTCTCCCTTCTTCCGCAGTAAAAGAACGGCATAACTCATCTATGAAAAATACAGCACCGTTTTATTATTAACATCGATTTAAAACTACACCCTTGTCTGTGGTCTGTCAAGTTTATGAATTATATGTTTTTCAGAGCGCCTCATGCTTCCTTTGTATTTAATGTGCCATAAGAAACAGGAAGTTCAATGCTTCCCAAATCCTGTACGCCCTGTTTTCCTGCTGTCCAGAAAGGCTTTATATCCTCTTTGATCAACTATTACACTAACTGCAAAGCGTATAAATTATTTTCTTGTTTTCATGAAAACTCCTACACTTTTATACTGGTCTCCAAGATTCAGAACTTTTTCCAGGTTCTGATTCAAAAAATATATATTCTTTTCTCTGTTATTTACCTGAATCCATCCATTCTCATTATTTATGATAATACTGTGATTTTCAAAAGGAATCAGCTCTTTACCATTCTGGTCAAACAAAGCGTTGTCTATCATGATTTCATTTTCATTATGAACCACTGCCTGTCCGGCACAAATATAGACTGGATTTGTATCTGTCAGAAAAACACTGTAATATTTCAAAGGGAGAATCACTTTCCCATCTTTTCTGATGACACCTTTTTTTTCATTCTTTTCGATAACTTCTAAATCGTCTGTTTCATATACAGTCTTTCTCCTATCTGTCCCCATTATTTTAGTATCATCAAGACCTTCTGTTTCGCACAGTTTTTCTATACTGTCATATTTTAAAGGAATCACCAGTTCTCCGTTCACATTAACTGCTCCACATTTCTCGCCAGACTCATCGTATATTGATATGAGAACTAAATCAGACTGTTCCAGAAATGTGTAACTGTCATACTGGTCAGCCAGTATCTTCCCTTTATCATTCATCAGGTATTCCCCTGTATCGTTATAAGCAAGAATAAACAATCCATCTTTGCATGCTTTCGTTTTCTCAATGGAGGTGAATTTACACGGAATCACTTCATCTCCCCATTCATTGATCATTCCAATATATCCAGACACATCTGTTGCCACTGCAAGATATGAAAAATCTTTTCCCTGATATTCTTTTACCTTTGGTTTTACGTTGTTCTTTGACAACAAAAGAATTCCTGATATGATTCCTGGAACTAGAAAGATAAAAACAGCCAGTAAGATTTTACTTTTTTTTGAAGCTAATCCTGAATCCCCCCTGGTAAGCCGCCATAATACCAGAAAAGCAGCAATCCACAGCCCCGCTTTCACGAAACTCTGAAGTACCAATCCCTTTATCATTCCAAATATGAGAACAGTAATTTCCATAATTATCAAAGAACCGATAATCATATTACACAGCCACAGAGTTCTGACTTTCCAAAGAAAATGATTAAGAAAATATAACACTAGTATAACAACAAGCGAAAGCACAAATATCATAAAAAGAGAGATGAAATCATAGACGGCCCATATAATATCCTCCTCCATATTATTATATGGAAACAGCATAGAATAAAAAGATGGATACCATATTGACAGTATATGATAACATAACAAAACATACATTATTATCCTGGCTTTCCCGATACCTATGATTCCAAGATAAAGAACGAGTGCTGCAATCAAAAGATAAATCAATGATGCGTAGGAAATAACATTAAACTGGTACAATCCATCTAGAAAAGATATCAGAAACAACAGAATCCCTGGAACGATAAAATATTTCTTTTCATTTATTGTATTCACTTCTTTCATCCTTTCCGAATTCCAAATGATAAAATGGTTCTACACTTTACTTAGAATGATAAGTAAGGAGCAGAACCTTTTGCTTTCAAGGAAATCAGGCATAAATCTTCTATTTCTTTTATAATTAAATCACCACAATAAAACATAAAGGAAAATTCTTATGCCTTATCATGATTTTATCGCAAAACTCTTACAAATAGAAGACCTGATTGTCATTGATATCAAAACATTTTAAAAGAACTGTTTTACCATTTCATGGCATCTGAGACAAACCAGATCACAAAGAAGAGACTCCATACCTTCTTATTAGCAGCGCAGGTCAGTGATCTTGAGAAGCTCAATGCGGCCCTGACGATGCTCGCGAATTGGGGGAAATATATCCCAGTTAAATTTACCCCCAATACTTGACAAAGAGCCAAAAAATCCCTGAAGACACCCATTACCTGGGATCTTCAGGGATTTATCATTCTCTTATAAGATTAGTTGCCCATCTGTTTTGCAACTTCTTCTGCAAAGTTTTCTTCTTTCTTTTCGATTCCTTCACCAGTTTCGAAACGAACGAATTCCTTGATTGTTACGTTTGCACCGTTTGCTTTTGCAACCTGCTCTACGTATTTTCCAACTGCCTGTTTTCCATCTTCAGCTTTTACATAAGCCTGATCTAACAGACATACTTCTTTTAATTCTTTGTTCAGACGTCCGATGATCATCTTTTCGATGATATTATCCGGCTTGTCCGGATTTTCATTCTTAGCCTGGATCTTTAAGATTTCTGTTTCATGATCGATGTAATCTTTAGAAACTTCATCTCTGCTTGTGTATTTTGGAGCAATTGCTGCAACCTGCATTGCAACGTTTTTACCCATCTCTTTGATTTCATCGTTCACTACATCAGTAGCAACATGAACTAATACACCGATTTTTCCTCCAGCATGAATGTAAGAAGCAACAAAACCATCTTCTGCTGCCATTTTGCTGAATCTGCGGATATTTAAGTTTTCACCGATAACAGCGATTTTTCCATCTAATGCTTCTTTTACAGTTTTTCCGGCTTCTGCTTTGGATTCTTCTGCCAGAAAAGCTTCAATATCAGCTGCCTGTGTTGTCAGTGCCTGGTCTGCAACTTCTGCAACATATGCCTGGAATGTATCGTTCTTTGCTACGAAGTCTGTCTCAGAGTTAACTTCTACGATAGCTGCTTCTTTTGCGTCATCGGAAAGCGCTACTGCTACAAGTCCTTCTGCGGCAATACGTCCAGCTTTCTTTGCTGCCTTTGCAAGACCGTTCTCTCTTAAATATTCTACTGCTGCGTCCATGTCTCCGTCGGTATTTGTAAGAGCTTTCTTACAGTCCATCATACCTGCACCGGTCATTTCACGTAACTCTTTTACCATTGCTGCTGTAATAGCCATGATCTTTCTTCCTCCTAAAAATAGATTTTAATTATTCTTCATCTTCTGCAGCTTCATCTTCTGCATCAGCATCGATTCCCTGATTTGCTTCGATAACGGCGTCAGCCATTGCGGAAGTGATCAGTTTTACCGCACGGATCGCATCGTCATTACCAGGAATGATGTAATCTAATTCTTCAGGATCGCTGTTTGTATCTGCGATACCAACAAGAGGAATTCCTAAACTATGTGCTTCCTGAACACAGATGCTTTCTTTCTTAGGGTCTACAACGAAGATCATGTCCGGAAGTCCGCCCATCTCTTCGATTCCGCCTAAGTTCTTCTGTAATTTGTTCTTTTCTTTGTTAAGTTCTAAAACTTCTTTCTTTGGAAGTACGTCGAATGTTCCGTCTTCTTCCATCTCTTTGATCTTCTTTAATCTTGCGATTCTTGATTCAATGGTCTTGAAGTTTGTCAGCATTCCACCTAACCATCTCTGGTTTACGTAGAACATTCCGCAGCGTTCTGCTTCTGCCTGGATAGAATCCTGTGCCTGCTTCTTTGTACCAACGAAGAGGATCTTTCCGCCTTCTGCTACACATTCTTTCACTGCGTTATAAGCATCGTCAACCATACCTACAGATTTCTGAAGGTCGATGATGTGGATACCATTACGCTCTGTGTAGATGTACGGAGCCATTTTAGGGTTCCATCTTCTTGTCTGATGTCCAAAGTGAACACCTGCTTCAAGTAACTGTTTCATTGAAATTACGCTCATTATAAAATCTCCTTTAGTTTGTGCTTCCGCCATTTTCAACGTCCCGGCAAACCTTGCGGCACTTACCGGAATTCCAATGGCGTGTTTATTTTTACCTATGACAGTATATCAGACCTTGCTTTGAATTGCAAGGTATTTCTTTTACGGCTGCTTTGTGATCTCATCAAAAATGAAATCATTGGTCACCTTAATATAAGTTCCTTTCATTCCGGAAGACCTCGTTTCGATCACACCTGCGCTTTCCAGCTTGCGAAGCGCGTTGACAACAACGGAACGAGTGATGCCAAACCGGTCGGCAATCTTGCTGGCAACCAGTACTCCTTCATTTCCTTCCAGTTCATCCAGTATATGATATACGGCTTTGTGCTCTGTAAAAGATAAAGTACTGATGGCAGAGCTGACAATATGCTTTTTCCTGCGTTCCATCTCCATTTCTTCACTGACAGAACGGAGCATCTCAAGTCCTACCACAGTTGTTCCATATTCAGCTAAAATAATATCGTCAATAGAATATTCCTGGTTCTGACGATACATAAACAATGTGCCGAATCGTTCTCCTGCGATATCGATCGGGGCAATGATCGCATAATAATCATCAATGTCCGTGTCAAATCCTAAAGTAGAAAGACTGACATTTTCATTGGTAGAAAGAATGGTCAGCAGTCTTTCATTCAAAGAATGATCCACATAATCTTTTACATTGCCGGAAATCAGCTGATGGAGCACTTCAATATCTTCGGCTTCATTCTTTCCCAGAATCTTCCCCTTCTTGCTGACTACCAGAACATTAGAATCCATAACTTCCGTTAAGACTTTACAGATATCGTTAAATACGACTTTCTGCGAATTATTATTATGAAGCAGTTTATTGATCTTTCTTGTTTTATCTAATAACTGTATACTACTCATCTATGTCCTCTCTCCTTAATTAGCAGAAGCCTTCTTCTGTTCTGTTTCCTCCGGCATCTTGCATACATGTCCGCATTCTTTGTTAGAACATACCAGCTTCTTGCCTTTTTCAATCATATAGCTTCCGCATTTTTCACATTTCACGGTTGAAGGTTTCTGCCATGAAATAAATTCACATTCCGGATTGTTTTCACACCCATAATATTTGCGGCCCTTCTTTGTTTTCTTAAGAACCACTTCTCCGCCGCACAGCGGACATGGAACTCCGACCTTCTCAAAATGAGGCTTTGTATTTCTGCATTCAGGGAATCCCGGGCATGCCAGGAATTTTCCGTATGGTCCATATTTTACAACCATATGACGTCCGCACTGATCACAGATCACATCTGTTACCTCATCTTCAATTTTAACTTTTTCCAGTTCCTTCTCTGCGTTTTTCACCGCAATTTCAAAATCCGGATAGAAATTCTCTATAACAGATTTCCAGCGGACTTTTCCTTCTTCCACCATATCCAGAAGTCCTTCCATCATGGCTGTAAAATTCACATCCACAATAGATGGAAAAGCTTTTTTCATCATATTGTTTACCGCTTCTCCAAGCTCTGTTACATAAAGATTCTTTTTCTCCTTTACAACATAACGCCTTGCAACGATCGTTGAAATCGTCGGAGCATAGGTGCTTGGCCTTCCGATTCCCAGTTCTTCCAGGGTCCGAACCAAAGATGCCTCTGTATAATGAGCCGGAGGCTGGGTAAAATGCTGCTTGCTCTCAAAATCATTCAGCTTAAGCTCTGTCTCTTCATCAATCGACTTGATCATGCCATTGCCTTCTGATTTTTCATTATTAATGTTATAGACAGATAAAAACCCGTCAAATGCAATTTTTGACGCAGACGCTGTAAATCGATATTCTCCGGCGCTGATTTTTACGGATGTATTTTCATATCTTGCCGGCGCCATTCTGCTGGCTGTAAATCGATTCCAGATCAGCTGATAAAGTCTGAACTGATCTCTTGACAGCTGTTCCTTGATGGAAGCCGGAGACAGACTCATGTCAGTTGGCCGGATTGCCTCATGAGCGTCCTGGACTTTCTTATCATCGTTCTTCTTGGCCTGGCTGGCTTTTCCCACGTACTGCTCGCCATAATGCTCCCTGATATATTCTTTTGCGCTGGCGTCTGCTTCTTCGGAAATACGTGTAGAATCTGTACGAAGATAAGTAATCAGACCAGCCGTTCCTTTTCCTTTGATGTCAACTCCTTCATAGAGCTGCTGCGCAATCCTCATGGTTTTCTGCGTTGCGAAATTCAGCTTGCTGGAAGCGTCCTGCTGTAAAGTACTTGTAGTAAATGGAAGCGGATTTTTTTTCAGCCGTTCGCTGACCTTCACTCCATCGACCTGGAATTCCTTTCCTTTCAGATGTTCCAGAAGTTCATCCATTTCTTCCCTGCTGTGAATTTCCACTTTTCCATCCTGGTTTCCTGCAAACTTGGCTTCCAGAGGCTTCCTGCTTCCTTTAACATCCAGAAGCGCTGTCAGAGTCCAGTATTCCTGTGGTATGAACAGGTTGATTTCTTCTTCTCTGTCACAGATCAGACGAAGAGCTACTGACTGAACGCGTCCTGCGCTTAATCCCCTTTTGATTTTAGCCCAGAGGATCGGACTGATCTGATAACCTACGATCCTGTCTAAAACCCTTCTTGCCTGCTGGGCGTCTACGAGATCCATATCGATCTCCCTTGCGTGTTTGATCGAATCTTTTACTGCGGATTTCGTAATCTCATTGAAGGTAATCCGGCTGCATTTTTTGTTTTCAAGTTTTAACGCGTGATAGAGATGCCATGAAATTGCTTCTCCTTCCCGGTCCGGGTCAGTTGCCAGATAAACTTTATCTGCCTTCTTCACTGCCTTTCTAAGAGCAGCTAACACCTCTCCTTTTCCTCGGATTGTAATATACTTTGGTTCAAAGTCATTTTCAATATCCACACCCAGCGTACTTTTCGGCAGATCGCGCACGTGTCCGTTGGATGCCATTACTTCATAATTTTTACCAAGGAATTTTTTAATTGTTTTTGCTTTCGCCGGTGATTCAACAATGACTAAATTTTTTGGCATATACAATTACCCCTTGTAAATATTTTTTATATAGATATTATGGTGTATCTGTTTTATATATCCCTTTGACTCCAGAAGAAAGAGTGCTGACACTGTCTCACCAAAAGATAAGCCAGCCTCATTCATAATTTCATTCAGGTGTCTCGGATACAAATCTACCACATCATACACCTTTTTTTCTGGCTTCGCAAGAGATTTTTTCTGAAAATGCTGAATATTTTCCGAAGATTTTGTGAAATCAGGAAATTCAGAAAGAATATCTTCCACCGTTTCAACCAGCTTTGCTCCCTGCTTGATCAGCCCGTGGCACCCGGCATGATTTCCCGATGTGACTGGCCCGGGAACCGCAAAAATCTCTTTGTTCTGCTCCAGCCCGCAATCTGCCGTAATCAGCGAACCCGTCTCACTGCCCGGAAGAAATCTTTTAGCGTTGGCTATTTTCCAAAAATATATGTGTCTTTTACATATCCTATGCCTTTACCCTACGGGGGTGAAAACTTAGGGGTAACCCCCCCTTAATGGGGTGGGTGAATCTGTTTCTTCTATATAAGTAGTACTTCGATTAACTTCATATAACCACAATATAATTTCCATAATCAAAATCCTATATGCACTTCCTTTTACGCGCAAAAGTATTATGCACCTTTGTACTCTAGTGTAGTTGACTATATAATCTTATTGTGCCCGCTCCGGCGGGCTTCCCTACCCGGAATCATAAGGGGGAAAGAAGGTGATAAAATTGAAAGGGAATTTAGATTTACAGGCAAAATGGACTGGATCAGCAAAGGAGGAGCGGCGAAAGGCTGCCAAAAAGAAAATCAAATCTGCCTATGAGCATCAGGCCGAGGTCGAAATCATCCCAGCAATCTCTGACCTTGAGGAAGGCAAACCAAAGACTCTGCGAGTTGCTGCTTATTGCCGAGTAAGTACAGATGAAGATGCACAAGCAGGAAGTTATGAACTACAGGTGCAATACTATACGGAACTCATCAATCGCAACCCGGATTGGGTCTTTGTCAATGTTTATGCAGACGAGGGGATTTCCGGCACCAGCGTATCAAAGCGCATCCAATTTCAAACCATGATCCAAGACTGTAAAGATGGCAAAATCGATCTTGTCATCACCAAGTCCATCAGTCGTTTTGCACGTAATACGTTGGACTGCATTTCCTATGTACGGCAGCTCCGTTCTTTAGACCCGCCCGTAGCGATTTATTTTGAGAATGAAAATCTTAATACGCTGGATCGGAGGAACGAAGCATTTATCGCCATGCTTAGCAGCGTGGCACAAGGGGAGTCAGAAAATAAATCCGAAGCCATTAAGTGGTCAATCAAACGTAGATTCCAAAAGGGCCTGCCGCTCTGCCCCACATGGGCACTGCTCGGATATACTACGGACGATAACGGCGATATGATCATCGTAGAAAACGAAGCCGCTATTGTCCGTTTTATTTACGAAAATTTTCTTGATGGAATGTCCGTAAAAGATATTGCGGAAGAACTCACCCGAAGGAAAATCCCAACGGTCAAGGGAAATGATCACTGGTGTGAAGGCACCATCTACAGTATGCTCCATAACGAGCGTTATTGTGGTGACGTCATTATGCAAAAGACTTACACGCCAGACTGCTTGTCACATCGTTCCGTAAAGAACCGTGGGCAAGAACGAAAGTACATTATGCGTGACCATCATCCTGCTATCATCAGCCGGACTCAGTGGGTTGCCGTACAGAGTATCATTGGCTCCGGCCGCAGGAGGCGCAAACGTAAAAAACATCAGCCGCCGCCGATTGCATGGACACAGGCTAAAAGAGGACAACTCAAAGGATTTGTCGTCATTGATCCGCATTGGAAACGTAAAAGTCTGCCAGATATACTGGCCAAATTAAAGAAATAGGAAGGAATGTACTATGTTAGAAAATTTTGAAGTCATTGAGATTAAGAAAGTTGTAGAACCAAAAGAAGCGCCATTGAATATTATTGTTGAGCCAAAACGCATCCGTTTTGTAAAGGCTGTCACAGAAACGCTGGGCTATCCGCCGTATGTCCGTTTCCTCGCCAATACAAAAGGCCAGCAGTTTGCTGTCCAGATCGGCCGTGGAAACGAAAGCAATACCTACAAATTTTCAAAGCCAAAGGAAAAGCAGAAATCTGCGATCCTCATCCAGAATGAAATTATGATGGCTGTTGTCTGGGATATGATGCCGGAATGGAACCGTGAAACTAAATATATCATAACCGGTACCTATAGTAAAGAGGACAAGGCGATTATTTTTAACCTGAAGACCGCTGTCCCGTATGAAAGGAAACAGCTTATGAAGAGTACGCTTAACAAATAATAAGCGGGAGGGGCAGCCCATCTTTACTGGTAAGGGCTGCCCCATATTTTTATGGTTCCATGCATACCTGACTTCCATCCAAAAAGTAAATGGTCAAATCTCCACTCTTTTCAAAAACGATGTGATCCAGTACGGCGCTGACCAGCGGCTTGCCTTCTTTTATCCTGCCACTTTCTGCAGTTAACCTGAGAAACTGCTCTGCACGGTATGCCTCTAACGCATTTCCCTCCGCCATCTTCTTTTTCCAGTCTTTTGCCTTGTTATCCCGTTCTTCGACAAGGTGATCCCACGCAAGCTGGAAGGCTTTGTACAGGTATTCTTCTCTGATCGTCCTCCCATCGCAGAGGTGTTCGCCCTTTTTCGCATAATGCTGTCCGCATTGCCAGACTTTGATACGTCCTTCCAATCTCGTGATGGTTCTCCTGCTGAAGGTATGTCCGCAAATCCCGCAGATGATCCGGTGGCTCAGTGGATTCTCATCGGTATACTGTCCCATAGATGTCAAGAAATGCTTCTTCATGAATGCCTCCCGCCGATCCAGTTCTAGCTGGACTGCTTCCCAAAGCTGCTGGCTCACAATCGGGGGATGATCTTCTTTGATATAATACTGTGGAAGTTGCCCTTCATTTTTTACAGATTTATGTGTCAGATAATCCGGCGTATAAGTTTTCTGCAGAACGGCATCTCCCATGTGTTTCTCATTCCGGAGGATACTTTTGATCTGATTGCACGTCCATTTACTTTTGCCCATACAAGTAGGAACCTCTTTTTCGTTAAGAATCTTCACAATTACATCTGGATTGATTCCTTCCATAAAAGATTCGTAAATCCATTTTACCTCTTTTGCCTGTTCCGGGTTTATGATCAGTTTACCGTTTTCATCAGAATCGTAGCCATAGAAACGATTTGTATTAAGGTGATGGATGCCTCTCTTAAAAAGGGATCGAATTCCCCACTGGCAGTTTTCCGAGATGCTCCGGCTCTCGTCCTGTGCAAGGGAGGACAGAATCGTAAAAAGCAATTCTCCCGTAGAATCCATCGTGTTAATATTTTCTTTTTCAAACCGAATTCCAATTCCTAAGTCTTTCAGCCTCCGTGAGTACATCAGACAATCCTGCGTATTTCTGGCAAATCGGCTGATGGACTTTGTGATCACCATATCAATTAATCCTGCCTCGCAATCCGCAATCATCCGGTTGAACTCATCTCGTCTTTTAGTGCTGGTTCCAGAAATACCTTCATCAGCGTATATCCCGGCCAATTCATAGTCCGGGTGGCTGGAAATATATTCTTTGTAGTAGCTTACCTGATTTTCAAAAGAATTCAGCTGCTCATCCTGCTCACTGGACACCCTGCAGTATGCTGCTAATCGAATTTTCTTCTCCGGCATGGTGCGTGTCCCGACCACCTGTGGTCTTGCCGGAATGTGTACAACTTCTCTTGCCATCTCAATCTTCCTTTCTGTAAGGGCAGTCTTGTGACTGCTCATATTCTTCTTTTGGCATCGCCGTATAAAGGCGGTGTCCATATTCATTTTTATATGCAATGACTGTTACCGGTTCCGTGATTTCACCCCAGTCTTTTGCCGCTTCTGCTGGGAAGTACATCCCCTTGCATCTCACAAAGTTCTCGGCCCGATGCTTATTCCGATTTGTAGAGCAAACCCAATACTCCATCCCTTTATTCCATCTATGGGTGAGTACCTTTCCGCAGTTCGGACAGAATAATTTCCCGCTTAAAGGATAAACATTTCGAGTATAGCGGGGAGTTTCTGGCTTCGGGGCCTTTTTATAGGAAGGTTTCTTCGGTCTTTCCGGCTTTGGCTCTGGTTTGGTAACCTCATACGGGCAATCTTCAGAAGCCTCGTATTCCACTTTTGGAATAGCTGTGAACCGCTCCATCCCATATTCATCCGTATATTTCAGAACCGTCATTGGCTCTTTCAATTCGCCCCAGCTGCTAGCGATCCGGTTCGGAATGCAAATCCCCGGACAAGCGTCTTTTGATACCTTCCTGTGCAGACCGCACACCCAGTTCTCATAGCGTTTTTTCCCTTCCCAGCGATGCATCAATACTCTTCCGCAATATGGACAATAGAGCATACCAGACAGGGGATAAGTGCTGTGCGTACTGAGATTTTTTTCTTCACTGATCGGCGTGACATCGTAAAGTTCCTTATTTCTTTCCAATAAAATATCCTGCACCCGATACCATTGCTCTCTGGTAACGATTGCAGGATGTGTGTCTTTCACATACCACTGATCCACTTGACCTTTATTTCTTCTTGTACGGCGGCGGCTGTCCCGATAGGTCTTTTGTAAAATTCGGTCACCCATATAGGCTTCCTGTCGGAGCATCTTTGCCACTTGCCCGTAGTTCCACTTCTCGGCTGCAATTCCGGGGATCTGTTTTTTATTGAGATAATCCGATATCTTGGTCACCCAGATCCCTTTCTCCGCAAGATCAAAAATCAGGCGGACAATTTTCGCTTTCTCCTCATCGATGATGGGATTGCCGTCTGCGTCCTCTGTATACCCGTAGATTTTTGAAATCGGGAAGTTCAGTTCTCCCTTTTCAAATTTTCGCCGGATACTCATGCTTACATTGCCGGAATTGCTCTCACTCTCCGCCTGTGCAAATGCTGCCAGAATTGTCAGGAGCAATTCCCCTTCTCCGGAAAGCGTATTGATCTTCTGCACTTCAAAATAGATACCTACCCCAAGCCGTTTCAGTTCCCGTGAATACTTCAAAACCGTCTCCGTATTCCTTGCAAACCGTGATACGCTTTTGACAAGAATAAGATCAATCCCGCCATTCCTTGCCTCTTGGATCATATTCAGGAAACCGGGGCGTTTTTCCTTATAGCCGGAAATTCCCAAATCAGAGTAAATGCCGACAAAATTCCAATCAGGATTGCTTTCAATTTTGTCTTTGTAATAACGCATCTGATTATCATAAGAATCTTCTTGTTCATCGCTATCCGTAGAAACACGTACATAAGCGCAAACTTTCTTACGCTCCAGTTCTCTTTCTGCTGATGATTGAATTACTTTTATCTGCACCCTGCGCACCTCCTTCGTTTAGGGTAGTCTATATATCACTCTAAACTGCCGATTAGTCAAGCAATAACGGCGCTATTTCTCGCAGAACTTTTTTCCGTAAAAAAGAGCGCCCGGTAGCTTTCGCCACCGGGCAAATCATCAAAGTCTCTTAGCATAGTCAAGGGAAATCCATCCAGCGCCGCTCTTGAGTTTACCCCAACCGGCAGTAGAACCCGTGCCGGATTTTACCTCAGTAATGGTGAATACGCCTTTCCCCGTATACTTGCCGGTCTTGGCATAATTCGTGCCGGGGCCTTTGCGGATGTTCAGATCCGTTGCTGTCACCTGTACCAAGAAGGAACCGGTAGAGCTTCCAGATCCAGTCTGCTTTCCAGTGTAGACAACTTTGCCGCTCTCATCGAATACAGAATAACCTGCATTGGAGTCAGCGCATTTCTTGGCGTTATCCAGATTGTTGAAAGCCCCCTTCTGGCTCTTGGCATCCGACCAGCTTTTGCGGACACGGTATAAGACCGAGCCTGCCGATCCGGAAGACGAACCTCCCAGTGCTGCCGTTACCTTGGAGGCCAGATCCCCAAGCCGGGAATACAGCCAGTCTCCCGGACAGGATTTGTTCGCAAACCAGCGATGGACGGTGAGTACCATCTCATCAGACTTCGGCGAGTAATTCAGCGTCTTATTCTTATCCCCCAGCCAGAGAAGTTTCTTCTTCCCATTCCGTTTGCAGATGTCCGTACACAGTTTCACGAGGGAATTGTAAACGGCGGTGGTCATTGCGTAGGGATGATTCAAATCGCTGGCGCACTCGATGGTGACAGCCCTCTGGTCGTTGGCGCTGCTGGAAGAACACCAGGAGCGGTTCTTCTCCTCCACGCAAAGGGCGATCTTCCCATCTTTCCCGATGCCATAGTTACAGCTGGCCTCTCTGGACGGGCTGGTAAAGCATCCGCAGATGCTCTCTGCCGTCAGCTGGCCGACCACACAGTGGGGCGTGATCCGGTCAATGGAATGCGTCCTCTGCCCGGAGTGGTTCGGGCTGAGTTTTGTGTAAGATACAAGGGAACTGTTTGTGTAAGCCATTATTCATTACCTTCCTTTCCGTTTTCTGCTCTGTCATGGAGCTGCTCTAATACCGTTTTGATCTTTTCCGGGATAGGGAGTCCCAGATGTCCCGCATTCTCCAGCAGGCTCACGCCTTCATTGGAGATGTAGAAGAAGATCACCGCTGTCCGTAAGACCGCCCCGGTTCCAATCACCTGCACATCGATGATGTTCGCAATCCCGACCAGCAGGAAGATCAACACTTTACGGAAAATCCCTTTGAAGCCGACGGCGCTGGATAACTCCCGATTGATGATGGCGCACATCACACCCGTGATGTAGTCAATCACCACGAAGGCAACGAGGGCATAAAGCAAACCGTCACAGCCCCCAAGAAAATACCCAAGCCAGCCGCCCACAGCGGAAAAGATGAGTTGGATGGTGTTCCAGAATTCTTTCATGGTGCGTTCCTCCTTTGAAATGTTGATATGAAAAAAGCGGCCGCTCCGAAGAACAGTCGCTGATTTCCAGAAAATATAAAGTTATGCTGTCCGCTTCCACATGTAGCAGACGATATAGGGCTGCAGGTTATTATGGGCGCTGCCGGAACCTGCCGCCGCCGTAGAGCCGGAGATGGTGTGCGTATGCGCCCCTCCGGAGGTCGTGGTTTTATTGGTCACTGCCGTATATCCGGACGTGGCATCTACAAGGCAGCGGTTGCCTCCGCCGTCAAGCCCCCACGGAGCTTTCTGGTTCTGCAGGTTATGGGTATGCGCCCCGGCGCTCGCCGTGGCCAGAGAACCTTTGGCATGGCTGTGACTTGGCATCTGCGCCGTAGTCAGCGCCACTGTGGATGCGCCTCCGGTTTTCTCCACCGTATTAAAATTGCTATCCGATGTGTTAATTCCTACCGGCACACGGCCGCTGCCCCAAGCGACCCACGTCCCACCAAAATAAGCAGACGGATTGGTAGGGCTGACGCTTAGATAGATACTGCCCACAGGATACATGGTTTTGGCAAACTGCTGGATATATTCCTTCAAGAGCATCCCATAGACCTTCACGTCCCAGTTCTCCGCCACCTCAAAGGTATTATCGCTTTCTGATACCTTCCCGATAGCCACGCCTTTGCCGCCGCTCTTAAAATCCATGACCACCGCAGCCGTGGAGACGATCTCCTGCACGGAGATGGTGGAAAATGCATCCTCCAAGGTATAGCGCACATCATAGGACGTCTCCGTAGAGATCTGGCCTTTACCGTAGGTGAAGGCCGTATTGGAGGCAAAAGTCATCCCGGCATCCGTCCATTGATCTGCTGACACCTGCTTGTACTGGACGGAAGTCTTGAGAGTATTCTTCCCACCGCAGGTGGAATAGCCAAAGGACACCAGCGCATGGATATATGTCCCGTCATCATCCAGCGTCCCGTTGCTCAAACACCGCTGGGACAGGGAAGAATTGAAATACGGCGGGGAATAGGCCGTCACCGTGATGGAAACGGACGCCTCTGCCGACACACGTCCTCTGGAGTCCGTTACCGTAGCCTTAAAGGTAATCGTCCCGGAATTATTTAGAAATCCTGTCGTCAGCGTAGATGCCGAGCCGCTGTACCCGCCACCCGTAATGGAGTAAGATTTAATGGTGGAACCATAACTCCCCGCCGCCCCATTGATGGTCAGCTTGACCTTAGACTTTGTCTGCACATAAATCCCCCACGCACTTGGCACCTCCCCGTCAATCCGGGATGCAGAAAGGTTTGAGATCGTGGGCTTCACACTGGCCGGGACACTTAAACTGAGCGTACAGGTCTTGGAGCCGATATTTGTATTCCCGTTGTAGGTCGTACAAGTGATGGTGCAGGTACCGCTGGTCGCATTCGGGATCTGGCTGGCCAGCGACAAAGCCGGTGTCCATGAAACCGAAGTTGATGTGGTCTTTGTTGCAATTGTCCCGCTGGTATTTCCAAAGGAATAGGTCAGCGTATGCGTAAAGGACGAGGAAGCACGGCTGATTGTAATCGTACCGGCAGTCCCCATCGTCATGTTCCCGGCGGATACACTGGAGGCACGGGGGATACTGTCCAGCGTGATGTTAGCGCTGGCCGTGATCGTTCCGTAGTACGTCCCACTTAACGTAGCCCGGATCTGGAACACTGCGGAAATGGTTAGGGATTTACTGCCATCGCTGGCATGATTGACCGTCCTTGATACTGTTCCCAGAAGGTGTGTCCCCGTGCTGCTGATCGCCGGGGAGGAAAACGTCTGCGCTGATCCGTCAATGGTACAGGTATTGTCGCTTCTCCCACTGATATTTAAACTCCAGTCATTCACCAGATACAGCTTACAGGTAATCGTAGACGTATTGGCAGAGACATTCTTGCTCTGCGACCAGTCCACCCGCAGCTTATAGTGGCCATCCCGGATGGAACCGGAAAAACTGCCGCTGGATGCCATTGTCCTCACCCCTTCCCATCATCAGCGTTTTAAACCGGGCCTCTCCACTTGATCGAGAGGTTCCCGTTGGTTCTCGGTATAAAATCAAACCACCCCCGGCTTTCATTGCCGAGGGACAGCTTGTTGCGGATCTCCGCATTGGTAATCACAAGGCTCTGGTTGGAGATATAGGCAATCTTCTGCCCATTCTCTTTAAAGGCCAGTTCCTCGTTGGATAGTTCTGCCGTAAAGGCGTTCCCGACCTTCCCCAGTTCAATGAGCGCTCCTTTAAACCGGATATACTCCTCCAAGAGCAGCTGGTTCGTAGAAACATTTTCCTTAATCTCATCCGTGATCGCTGTGAAATCCATGCGGATCTCTGTGCTGTTCTGGGTAATGCTGGTCTCAAAATCCTTCTGGATGGTTTCCAGTTCCGAGCGGGAAATAAATTCTTCCCGGACGGACATGTTGATCTGTTCCGAGGTCTTTGTGATCTCAGAGTAGCATTCCCGGATGTTTTCCTCCAAGGAAGCAATATCATCCTCATAGCCGGAAAAATTCTGGAAGGTGGCCTGACAGCTGGTGATGAGCGCCATAAAGGTCACCTCCAGTTAATTCGATACATCACACTGCAGCGTCAGAATGCTGTCGATGTCCGCAGCGGAAAGGTAGATCACCTTCCCGATCTTATCAAACTCCGCCGCATGGCCGTCCTTGTCCTGCGCATACCATGTGTAGGTCAGCGACTGTTTCTCTGTGGCAGCCGCCCAAGCCGAGCCGGAATACTTCATCAGAGTAACCGTCTGCGCAGAATGATCCACCTGATACCAGAAGTCACCTTCCTCTGGATTGGACGGAGCCGTCTCCGAGATACTGCCAAGCAGGGGATCGACTTCCTTCTGGTTGGTACGGACGATCACATAAGGCACCACACCGCCGAGATTGTTCTTGACCGTAAATCCCCCGATGGAGAGCATCTCCGATACATAAGGGTCGGATTTATCCTCCACGGTGATCACGTCCTCATAGGTATTGCCTTTATAGGTCATGGTACAACGGTAGGACTGGATATTCACGATGTCCGCCCCAGATACTGACAGGGTAGAGGACGTCTCGCCGCTGATATTCTCCCACTTCCCGCCTGTGTATTTCGCCCACTGATAGGTGGCTCCCGTGGTGATCTCCGAAGCGCCGTCATAGCCAACCGCCGCCAGTGCAAGGCTGCCGGACTGATTGATCACCACGGTACCTTCCGGCGCATACACAGAAAATACGATTGCATTGGCACCGCTGGCCCCGTTGCTGCCCTTGTTGGATTTCGTCCATGCGAACTTCTTCACCACGGAGGCCCCGGAGATCGTAAAGGTCAAATCAATCGTGCCATTTAAGACCGTTGCCCCGCCAAGTGTCGCATTGGCGGCAAAGGACAGCACCACCGATCCGGCCTTGGATGCGGTTGCGGCCGTATTGCTTTTGACCGTCACTCCAGAGGGTAGCGTCCCTACCGTACAGGTACAGGCAGTCTGTGTGATCCCCAAATATCCCATAAAGGGAATGGTTACCTCTGTAGCTGCCGCTACCAGCCCTCCCGAAGTACAGGCGATGTTCTGGGCCTCATTTCCAAGGATGACGGAAAGCCCGCCCGTTCCTGCCGCACCCGGTTCGCCCTGCGAGCCGTCATAGATCTTTGTGAGGGAAGTCGTATCATACACATCCGGGTCATCGGTGGCCAACTTGATCTGGGCTACTCCGTTAAAAAAGACCGCATGATCCGATTTGACCACCAAGGTGCCGCCGGAAATACTGGCGTTATCTGAAGTCGTGGGATAGTCTTTCCATGCCCCGCTGCTGTCCTTATACTGCCATGCCGTAATGGTGACACCCTGCACCTGTGCCGTCAGAGTAGCCTGCTTGGCTCCGACCAGAGAGGAATTGGAATCATACTTAAACACATAGGTGTCTGCCGACAGGTAGGCCAGCTTGGCATTCTGTGCATTGCGGATCAGCGTATAGGTAATGTCAGCGGAGATATTGACCGTGTTCTTTGTCTCCGAATCGTAATAGCTGATATAGCAGAGGTAGGTCAGCATCCCGGATACAGCCGCTGCCAGCTTATTGGCGTTGACCGTAAGAACCCCTTTGGAAACGCTCTCCCCGGAGGTCAGCGCCGCTTCCGCTCCATTTCCCTCCTTCCGTTTCCACGAGATCGTAAGCCCCGATGCGTCCAGCGCCAGATTGGTCTGGTCGAGGAACACCACCGGGGTAAGGGTCAAAGGTGTGCTGGCCCAGTCCGGCGCATAGGTATGGGGCAGCACGTTGGGATCTTCAATCTGCGACTTGGGCAGATTGGAGGTAATATAGGCCGACAGTTTCCTCTGGTCTGTGATATCCACAAAGGTCTGCTGGCTGGAAGTTAAAATTGCCATGTTCGTCTCCTCCTGTTTAAATCGTGATTTCACAATAAAATGATGCGTTGTCCGTCACATCTTCCGTGGTAACCGTGATGGATTTCATCCCCATATGGGAACTATCCCAGTCGGCATCGAGGTCTTCCCGGCCGGAATTCCGGTGCCAGACAAAGCTGCTGGCCGGAAGGGTATCCGTGATCTCTTTATCCCACGAATACACCCGGCAGCGAAGAATACTTTTCTGCCCCTTATCCCGGAAGATATTCACTCCATCCACCACCAGTTCTGTCCGGTACATCTTTTGTGCGTTGATCTGATCGACTTTTCCCGTGATCACCTCAATCTTGGAAGTCTGTCCTAAAAGATCATCTTCGATGGAAGTAATGTTCTGGTCTTGTTTAGCAGACTGGGAAGTCAGCCGGACGCCTGCCGCCCCGATAGTGATGGTATTGCCGGAAGGGTCAAGATAATCCCGTGTCCGGCCAAGACACAGGTATGTCCCGTCAATCCCGTGGGGTTGTGAAATGCAGCGCACATACATCCTTGCCCTTATGTCCCCGATATCCGCACCCGTATCGGACTCATCCACGATGGTCAGTTCCATGCTGGTGACGCCTTTGGCCAGTTCTGCGATCCGGGCCTTGGCTTTGCGCAGCAGGTTTCCCGCCAGCGTCACATCCTCCCAGACTTCGGTCGTCCAGATCCAGCCGATCTCTTTTACTGCTTCCTCATCGTACACATAATTCTTGCCATCATTCACCGCTGTAATATCCAGCCGGGTGTCCGTCTCCGTTTCATTCCCATCTTCATCCGTCTCGGTCAGCTTCGCTCCCAGCGGGATCAGCGCCGTTACCCGTTCCGTGTGGTCACGAGTGATCTTCACATCGGTCAGGTTCTTGCCAAACTCCACCGTCTGCAGCGAGCGGTCTGGAAAATCCTCCAGATAATCCAGCACCTTCCCGTCTTCCGTATAACGCACCTGTAAGTAACCGCCGTGTGTCTTAATCAGCTTGTCCTGTATGGCGTCCAGCGTCACGGAATAATCGGAATTGCTGTAACTGATATAGTCGTTATTATCCGTCACCGTCACCGTGCCAAGAGTGAACTGCTTCTTTTCCTCCACGGCAGCATTATGCACGGAGAGGAACTGCTCTAGCAGACCCCGAAGTTGCCCTTGATAGGAAAACGGCGGCTGCAAGGTGTCCTTCAGATACGCAAGGCAGGACTCGCACGTCCATGTGTGGGTGTTATAAAAATCCGTCCCGTCATCCAAGGCCCGCCCCTCAAATACCGTGAGATCATCCTTCTTGCAGACAATGGTCGAAGCCATTGGCCGGATTGCAGAAAGATAGGGATGGTTGAACGGGGCAGAGAGGGTCAGGCTGTCGATATTCTCCGCATCCTCCTGCACCTTCGCCTCCGTGATGGAAAGCTGGGACAGGTGTGGGTGGTAAAATAACTGGTCATCTACAAAAACTCGGAATAAGCTCATAAGCGTCCCTCCCGGTACCGGAAGGTAGTCGTTCCTTCTCCCGTAATGCTGACCGAGTTTTGCCCTTCCTGCAGTTCCAGTTCCGGGAACGTCCACGTCCCGGCGCTGACGGATTTTCGGAAGGTGTCAGAGCCGAGACTCCAACCCAGTGCCGTCTCTGCTGTCGTGATTACCGTAGGCACCACCGGCATGTAGTCATTATTCAGGATCACCGTGCCGCCTCCCGTAATAGAAACTTCCGTTTCTTCTGTATGATACCGGTAGGAATCCCCATCTGAACAGGACAGCACCATCAGCCCCTTCCCAGTCAGAGGATCATAGGCCGGTTCCAGTTCCAAGGTACCTACGGCATACAGATCCGGCTCCTCACTTAAGATCACCTGACACAGCTGTCCGGCATAAAGATTGGCGAGAACATCTTTCCTCTGATTGAACTTCTCCCGGCTCCCCAGCATGGACAGGGTAATGGTAAAGCTCCGGGGCTGGTAGGATACCCGCCCAAGCGCCTCCGTAAAGCGGATCGGGGCATTGCGCCCCGGCACCACCACCGTATTGGTCTGCGACTGCGGCGTGGGAAAGTCAATCTCTTCCCGGAGCCAGCCCATCGCATACATCCAACTGTCATTGATTTTTACATCTGCCCTCATAGGCTCAGCCTCCTTTGCAGTTTCTGTGTTTTCCCAAGGCCGCTGTCAATGGCCGGGAGCAGATGCCCCACCAGCGTCCCGTCATCCAGATACAGCCCCTTGCAGCTGTTTTCCGCAATGATCGCCAGATACTTCTCCATTGCGCTGGTATTCATTCTGCTGGACAAAATATTTTCCAGCTGATTATAAAATCCCTTCAGCGGAAGCACCGCTTCCCGTCCAGCTTCGCCGCCTGCCATCAGGCTGCTGCCGTTCATGCCAAAGATGGTCGGTTTCGTTAGGATACCGCCTTCCTTATACCAGTCAATCGACAGGTGTGGAACGCTCGGCGGGGCAAGGGATAACTTGCCCGTGATCTTGAAATGGGGCAGCTTGATCTTCGGCAGTTCCAGCTTCATGCCGGAGAAAAATCCGCTGATTTTATCCACGATCCCTTTGATCGTGTTCTTTGCCGCTTCAATGGGTTTCGTGATGGCGGTCTTGATCCCATTCCACACCGTAGTGGCGGTACTTTTGATCCCATTGAATACGCTGGATACTGTACTCTTTACAGCGTTGAATACGGAAGAGACCTTGCTCTTGATCCCATCCACCACCGTGGAAATGACCGATTTGATCCCGTTCCAGACAGTGGAAGCCACCGACTTGATGGCGTTAAAGACAGAGGTCACGGTATTTTTGATGGCGTTTACCACTGTGGATACCTTGCTGCTGATGGCATTCCAGATGGAACTGATCACATTCTGGATCGCTCCCATAATGCTGGAAATCACACCAGAGATGGCCGATAATACAGAACTGACGGTATCCTTGATTCCGTTCCAGACGGAAGTGACGATGTCTTTGCAGTTCTCCCAGATAAACCGGAAGGGCAGCGTGATGATATCCACAGCCCCTTGGATAATGGAGCCAAGCAGCATCACGGCCGTCTGCACCACGTTACAGATGCCGTTCCAGACATTCTGCAGATGTGTCCAGAGGTTGGAGAACCACGTTTTCACACTCTCGATCATAGTACCAATCCCGCTGCAGATCGTATTCCACAGGTTCCCGAACCACTCCGTGATGGCACCCCAGTTCTGGATGATGGCGATGATCCCGGCAATGGC